>Ga0326514_10001112_pt1 | contig 17684 bp, 20 predicted proteins | sample 3_2548_0518_D_FD_203653 | JGI IMG/M metagenome (GOLD analysis project Ga0326514, IMG submission 203653) | Bovine rumen microbial communities from UC Davis, California, United States - 3_2548_0518 | ecosystem: Host-associated > Mammals > Digestive system > Stomach > Rumen | place: USA... | reverse complement strand
ATACTTCCGCGCTGGCTGGTTCTTCCCCGTCCGCGTCTTGCATTGCGGACAAATCACAAACGGCACTTGGCGCTGGAGATTATCGATCTCCCCGGCTCGCTGTAACAGCTTCAATTCCTGCCATCTGTTCGCCTCGCGTTTGCTCTGGAATCGTATACCGTCAATCACTATTGTCTCGTTGTGATACTTGTTCATCGCGTTTCTCCCAGCACTCGCACGTCCCGTCAGCATCCACGAAGTCCGACAAGTTGTCTGATTCGTCATTCACGCAGACGGATGTATAGTCATCGCTTCGCCATTTGCAGTTCTCACACCGCTTGTCCATAATTTCCTTCTCTTCAAACACCTTGCAATACTCGTCCCCGTTCCTGCGGCAGTCATAATAACTGCTGTCCTCTCTCGTGCACCAATACTGATCCCAGACACTCGTGCTTTCTGCGTGTTTGCACTCCCGGCATACGCCTTTACACTTGCCCATAATTGCCCTCTCTTCTCGCTTTCTTGCTCAGTCCGTACACCTTCGCCAGCCGTTCGTCCATCTCAACGGGTTCAAGGTGGTATCTCTGCATGAACGCTTCGTTGCCGATGCTGTGAAGCTCGCTGTGGTGTTCCCTGCACAGGGAAAGCACCATGTTTCCGATCTGAGGCTTCGTCTGCCTGTTGTAGCCCATGCCCACAGCATCGACATGATGAAGGTCTGCTCCGCGCCGCCCGCACACACAGCATTTTTTGTAATACAGGCTGATGTATACGGCGTAGGTTATATCATCGCAGATTTCCCACAGCGGCTTCGGCATTTGTACGCCCTCTTTGATGATGATACCGACCAGCACGTCTATAAATGCGCTCGCGTCTCTCATCGTGGCTGTTGATAGGTGGAAGTCTCCGCCATGCACAGCAGAGAACTCGAAGCGCTGTTGCTCGTAGACTTCTTCCTTGCTCGTGCCGTACTCGTCTCCGATATAGGTCATCAACTGCCACGCAAGGCGGTTCTGCTCATCTGAGCGCAGTCTGTTATCGTGCCATTGCACCGTAACTTCATCGCTCAGATTGTCCACGGCAGGGCGGCTCGTCTTGACGTAAACGATACCGCGCTGTTCATAAACCCTTCCGACTGTCGTTATCATGACGCGCTCTCCTTGAACAAATCATCCACGCCCAGCTTCTCAGCCATCTCCGATTCTTTCCAATCGCGCTGTTCGTAGTCCTGAGCACGGAGCACGCGCGGCTTTTGAACAGGCTGTGCGCTGTCGCGCTGTTCCCACGTCCGCACACAAGCGCGCCAGTCCTTCATTGGATTTTGACCCACCTTCCAGCCTTTCGAAGCATAGAAGTCAACGAATCTCTGAGCGCTTACGCTGTTTCCGCGTTCCTTGCAGTAAGCTTCCACCTCTTCAACGGTCGGTGGTGAAAAGCGCGTTCGCTTTTCTTTACTCCCCTTTAGGGGAGTTTCTTTTATAATATCTATATTCTTATTCTGTGATGCATTTGCATTGCAAATTGTGCTACTTGATGCACTTGCATCATTTTGCATACGTTTGCTTGCATTTGCATCGTTTTGCATCCATCTTGCTCTTGCGGCTTCTCTGCGCTTTGCCTTCAGTTCTTCTTCTTTATCTTTCTGGTTGGCTTCTTTCTGTTTGAAGGATTCTATTTCCCCCCGCAACGCTTCCAGAGCTTGCCAAATGACCGGGTCTTCTCTTCCATTGCTACCGTCATATTCCTCACCGTGCCGCACATACGCAAACAGGGCTTTAATGAATCTTCCGGCTTCAGCATCGGAGAAGCGCTCTATTGACGCACCCCAGACCGTCTGCATCTTGAACCAATCCATTGTTTACCTCACTCCCACGGCAACTGTTCGCCTGTTACCTCTACGAATCCGCCTTCCGGCTTCCGTTCTTCTGCTTCGCCCTTCGGTGTCAGGAACTCGACCTCATCCGCGTTGACCTCAAGACTTGCCCTTGCATCACCGTTCGAACTCTTGTACGCGCTCACGCTGACCGTGCCAGTCACAGCTACCTTGCGCCCCTTGGCTAAATACTTCTGGCAGTTCTCGCCCAACTGCCGCCAAGCAGTCACACGGAAGAAGTCTGCGCCCTCTTTCCGGCGGTTCACAGCGACCGTGAACTGGCACACATTGTCGCCCTTCTGAGTGACCCGTGTTTCAGGGTCACTCGTGAGATTGCCAACGATCCATAGTTTCTGCATTTATGCCGCTCCCTTCTTCGCTCGCATGTCCTTAGTCATCTGTGCCTTGATAAGCTCGTAAGCCGTTATAGTCACGTCTTCCGGCCTGTTGAATCCATACTTAGCCATCAGCTCAACCAACTTCGATGCGTACTCATCGCCGTATACATACTTGGCATTCTGCGTTAATTTTTCGATATCAGTCTTTGAGAGTGTAGGTGTCTGGACTGTGACCGTTGCCGGAGCGCTCGCTTTCGGGTGTTCGATGCTGACTGACTCAACTGGTGTCGCTCCTGCTGTCGCATCCGTATCAGGAAGGTCTTCCCCGGCGTAGATGTACAGCCCAAGCCCGTGACGGGCGACCGCCTTTGTCAATGACCTTTGAATCGCCTTATTAACATCGAAACTCGTGATTTGCTCCAACGGGATAGAACGGTTTTTGAAGTCCATGACGGGCAAATATTCGATGTATTCCTTTCCCTCTACGGTCACGCCCGTCTTCACCCATGCCGTGCGTCCGTCTGTGTGGTAGTTCCAGCCGTCCTTGTTCTCGTAGATTGTGTAAGTGCTGTCCGGGTACTGCTTCAGCAGTTCGCCCCATGCCCACGCCCAAGAAAGATAAGTCAGTCCGTTTTTCTTTTCGGTATGCTCATTGACATTGATTTGACTTAGCTTTTCAAATACAGTCATATTGTCCCCCTTGCATTATTTTCTGTTTCGTGATAACATAATGGTGCGAAGCCCATTCGCTTGTCTTGCCCCCTTGGTTGCGCCAACGACCAAAGGGGCACTTTTCATACTGCCAGCTTTCTCTCACACTCTGCCATGTGAACAAACCGTAACGGGTCTGTGTGCGGCTCGTAGTCATCTTCCAACCAGTACGGATGTTCAGGGTCGTACTCGTCAGATACTACTTCGTCTTCTTCGTAGTCATCTTCGTGCTGGTAACTGGTCGAGTGATTGCTCTCGTACATGTAATCATCATCCAGAGGAGCGCTTGCCAGCGGATAGTAGATGTTTTTCATGTTGCCCTCCATCAAAATCTTTCTATGAACACCCGGCGCTGACGCTTCCGGGGAATCCATGACCAGTTCTTAACCAGATACATGAACAACGCCACCATCAGGATTGCCGCTATCACATACAGGACGAACCATGCGGCTTCATTCTCATTGACCGTCCGAACGGCCAGCCGAGCTTCGGCTAAGATGCGTTCCGTACTCATGCCGCTCTCCTGTTCCAGCGCTTCAGGGCGCTCACATACGCCTGTTGCAGCGTGTAGTCACGATCCTCTACCCAACGGTGTCCAGCGTAGCCGCTCACCTGCATGTCGCAGTCTCCGCACTTGATGGTAACAACTTGCAGGTCATTCATCTTGATCCACTTCGGATTGTCCATCAGCACATTCTTGCTACCACAGCACGGACACCGCTTTGCCAGCCTTGCCTTTACTTCAGACGCTACTTCCATTTTGCCCTCCTTTTGCCGCCTCAGGCGGTCTTTTTATGCCCGCTTTCGTCTTTGCCCTTCTGCTTCCAAATCAGTTCGTCAATGCTTACGCCCAGCGTGAAAGCTAACTTCGGCAAGCTCTCAACCTTTGGATGGGTCAGACCTTTTTCCCACTGGCTCACACTACCTTGCGTTACGTTCATCAGCTTTGCCAGTCTGCCCTGAGAAATGCCCATTGCCATCCTTCGCCGTCTAATCACCTCACCCAACAGCTTTATCACCTCCGTTTTAGTACCATCTTTTAGGTACACTATAATTATAGCGCCTTTTTTCTAAAAAGTCAATAGTATTTCTAAAAAAATATAGAAATATTTTAGCGTTTCTAATATAATAAACATCGAGGGGGTGAACATAATGCTTGGCGACAAAATCAAAGAACTGCGCATCAAGAGTGGGCTGAATCAAACACAATTCGGGAAACGTATCTTTGTAACACCGGGAGCAGTCAGCCAATGGGAAAAAGGCATGACGCGCCCAGACACAGAACGGCTGTTGCAGATGGCAAAAGAGTTCGGCGTGCCTTTGGACTACTTCAATGACACTACAGATATCATCATTGATAAGAGCATAATTGCTATCAACAGGCGTGCCGTCCCGATCGTTGGGGCAATTGCTTGCGGCATACCTATAACAGCGGAACAGAACATTGACGGATATGCCGACCTTCCTGAAAGCGTCAGAGCTGACTTTGCCTTGCGCTGTCGCGGCGATTCGATGACCCCTACCTTCAGCGATGGGGATATAGTGCTACTGCGCCAGCAACCAGACGTTCAAGATGGGCAAATTGCCGCTGTTATTATCAACGGCGAAGCAACCCTGAAGCACGTTTATCATGAGCCAGCCGGTCTACTCCTTGTCGCGGATAATCCTGCATATGCTCCAATGCACATCACTCAGTCTGAAGGCGAATTTACACGGATACAAGGGCTTGCCGTTGGATTTACAAGAATGTTCAGGTGAGGTGTGGTTATGGCAAAGAAAAGTATCATTCCGGGTTTTAGCTGGAAACGTGCGCTTGGTATTACATCAGCTAAACAAAAAATTGCAAAGTCATCAGGAATACCATTAACAAAGCAAGGTAGAAAAAGAAAAGTAGAGCGCACATTATTTAAGGCGCTATTCTGAAAGCCGAAACGGAGAAAGTAATGCCGCGTCAAAAGAAGCAACGCCTGAAAGAGCGCTCAGACGGTCGCTATAAATGCGTATACAACGGACGGCAGTTCTACGGCGCGACCTCTGAAGAAGCGCTCGCCAAGCGCGAAGAATACAAGCGTCAGGAAGCCACAGGAGAAGTCTTGCGCGAAGTCAATCTGACCGTATCAGCATACGCGAAGAAATGGTTGCCGCTCCACAAAGCGGATGTTTCCCCAAAATGCTACAGGGACTATAAGAAACAACTTGAAGCCCTGACCGCTGTTATCGGTGACATGAAAATACACACCGTGACCGTGGATGATGCCGCCGCTGTATGGATACACTTTGCCGGGTATTCAGCGTCCACCATCCACCGCGCGAAAATGCTCTATGTTGCTCTTTTTGATTCCGCGATTGAAAATGACCTATGCCGGAAGAATCCATTCCGTGGGCGGTTCGCACAGCCCCCAAAGGGAACGACAGGCAGTCACCGCTGTATCACGGACGAAGAAAAGCGGCTTATCCTGACCACTTCACACAGGGTACAGCTTGCCGCGCTAATCATGCTCTATGCAGGACTCAGGCGCGGTGAAGTCCTCGCCCTGACGCATGATGATATCGACCTTGATGCAAATACTATCATCATCAGCAAGGCAGTTCGCTTCGTTGGCAATCAGCCTGTCACGGTTGCCCCTAAAACCGCCGCTGGCGTGCGTCTCGTGCCCATCTTCTCAACTATACGCCCATACCTAAAAAACGCACCAGAGCGCATCCTGAGCGCCCAGAAGGGCGGAGAAATGACGGATACCGCTTTCCGCAGAGCATGGGACAGCTACCTTCATGCTCTGTCCGTATCGGCTGGTCACCCGGTCAGCATCCGGCCTCATGACCTTCGGCACACCTACTGCACCATGCTTCGGGACGCTGGCGTGGATATGAAACAAGCCATGCTCTGGATGGGTCATTCTGACGAGAAAATGATTCTGCATGTTTATGACCACATCAACGAAAAAAGGACGCAAAACAGCGTTTCTCAGGTCGAAAAACTGCTTGAAAAGGTTCAAAATGAGGTTCAACCGCCGCCAATAATAACAATATTGCCTGATACTACAGAAGAAAAAAGCATTTCCGTGTCAGACTCCGACTCTGAAGGCCATGCGTTCGAATCGCACCGGGCGTACCAAAGGAAAAGCTGAGAAACACTAAGTTTCCCGGCTTTTTCGTTTTCTGTTCTCTATAAGTTTGACTATGATAAAAGGTTCAGAAAAGGTTCAAACGAGGTTCAGAGAATCAATAAAAAAAGCCCCTGCCGAAGCAGGGGACTGATTATTGATTATGAATTTTCTTCGGGCGGTTTTTCTTCAGGCGTTACGATGTTGTCTTTGTAATACTGTGCGTTGCTGATACCAAGCAGAGCGCCTAACAAGGTGCAAACCACAGCGGATGTTTTTGCTACTTCCTCGGCAAAAGGAAAACCCCAGATTGCCGCCAGCCCGACATATGCGGTAGTAATGGCAGGAATAACAATCATAACGATCCATTTAAGAACATCATATACTTTATTATTCATAACCATTGTGTTATCTCCTTTCGATCAGTTGTCCTTAGTGGGAAGTGCGAGGAATTTCTTCCTGATATCTTCCATTACGCCGTTCTGGCCAAGCTTCTCATACTGCTTCCAGCAATTGTCGAAACTCTCCCGGGCGTAAATCGGAGCGAAGCCTTTTTCCAGATATGTGTTATAGTAAGTAATCATCTGAGCTCTCAACAGAGCCTGAACACCTAACTGTAAGGCTTTGATACGGGCATACACATAAGCCAGTATCCCGCCTACGACTGTGACAAACGACACAATCCAGCCCCAGTTATCCTGCATAAACGTCATGAAGTTCAATCAACGTCCCTTCTTTCTGTAGCCGTTCGCTCTTCGCTGAACAGCGTGTTCTATAATTGCCGTCCGTGCTTCGTGTTCAAGGTGCTTCACTTTGCGTATCTGCTCGCGGTATCTGGAATATACCGTATAGCGCTCACAGTCCGCGTGACATGATGCAGAGCGCACCGTGCATTCCCTGCACGGACAATGTACTGGTTTAATCATTTCAAAAGCCTTTCGACTATCCCAAGCGCTTGCTTCAGGTGTTCCCGAAGTTCGACCAGTTCAGTCCGCTCCGGCTCTTTCGGTTCTTCCGGCTCATCATGACCAGCCATCCGCGCCGCAAGAATATCAAGCGTCTGCTGTCCAGCGATTCCATCAACGGTCAGCCCTTCCGCACTCTGAAACGCTTTGACTGCTTCAACGGTTTTGTTCCCGAAAATACCGTCAGCAGTTCCGCAGTTGTACCCCAGTGCGTTCAGGTACACTTGCATCGTCCGCACGTCTTCGCCCTTCATGCCTTTTTTGAGCATACGGGTAAACGCTCCTTTCACCAGTTTCGCCAGTTCTTCGGGCGTGTACAGTCCCTTGGGGATAGCCCACTTCTGCCAGTCACGGCCTGAGAGCATATCGTCCTTGACTTCTCCAGAGCAATGCAAGACTCGACCGCCGCCGACATAAAGCCCAGTATGCCCCATGTCGCCCGTGAACACACAGCAGATGCACTCAGGAAGGAAAGCTATCTCGCCTTTTGCGTCCCAGTTGTTATCACTCCATTGCCGCGCAACATAACCTCCCGTTATGTCGATTACAGCCTTGAGCAAGCACCAATGTGTGAAGCCCCTGCAATCAAAGGCAAGCTTTCCTTCGTATTTGCATCCGGCGCATGTAGACTGACTGCCATTCAGCACAGGACAGCGCTTGTAAGTGATTGCTCGCTGTGACGGATTGTAGTTAGCATAGCGCTTTCGAAGCGAGACTGTACACAATTGCCCCCACGTCCCATAGACGTAAGGGCTTCCGATTTGTGATTCTGCGGCACTTATGACCGCTTCTGCTTTTGTCATTCGTACCACCCCCCGTTTGGGTTATCGGTTCAGCCTAAAAGTGTTATTTAAATCATCAGGTTTTACTTACTAAAGGTTTCCCTTAACTTCCCGACATTTTTGCCGGGGACATTTGCGCAGTGTTCCCTCTGACATCTCTGCGCTACATCGTCACCCCAACCATCCGCTAAGAGCGGAGACGATGCCCCCTATTTGGCGCCCATGTTAAACTCCTATTTACAACTCAAAAATCATTGTGCCAACATAATTCGATAACGAATTATTAAACAATGCTGTGTTATTCGGGCGAATCCTTTACACAAGCCCGTATTTCAGTACACCGACCAGTATATCTTTCTTATTGCCAACCAAATTGAGCGTGAACGGTTTCGTCATGCTTGTCGCGCCCATGATGATTCCGTTCTCATACGGCGATTGATAATGCGTATAGGCGAATGGCGGCAATCCGAAACGCCCGGTGTTATCATAGCTTGTATACCCATCAATCGCTTTGGCAGTATAAACGTGGATCAGTTTCTGCTTATCCAAATCGAAGAAATATAACGGTAATTCAGTCTCGCCTGTGGCGCCGGCTTCCATCCGGTCAATAAACAGCAGTCCATACGGATGCTGAAGCAACGCAGTTCCATATCCTGCCGCTCCAGTTTTGGACAGTTCACAAACCTTTGTTAGCGTACTAAAATCAAGATATCCATCATGCCCACGGGCAACACGATATAAAGCGTGTTCTGCGTTTGTAGAATCCGTTTGATAGTACATTCCATCTTCCACAAATATCATACCGACTGTACGACTTACCTGACTCTGCGGAGCATTCTGATTGACCCACGTTGTGCCGTTGTCCTTTGACATGAAAATCTTGACCTGATAGGTAACATCGCCACTCGTTGCAATCCAAGCCCCGGAATAGAAGTCGAAATTCACAGTATGGAAATGTCCAATTTCCTGCCCCGGATGCGTTCCTTCGCCACTTTCATAATGCCGTACATACTGTGTGAATACCCTTGTCCAGCAACTTGGCGTATTATACGGTTTCACAACCTTCCAAATATAAATAGGAGTATCGTTATCGTCTGCATCCCATCCGCGATATTCTCCAAACATGAAGAAATCGCCGTTATAGCTGTGGTCAATACCGCTGTCTACGGCAAACCCAAACGGTTTTATATCATCTCCGAAATCTATGATATACGGATTATTATAATCTCCATGCGGATATATGATCGGGTTGCTCCTAACCCTGTTATTATACGGGCGTTTAAGGAAAATTAAATCACCATCTTTTGTGATAGTGCCGTGGTATTCCTGACAGTTTGCGCCCCCAGCGAGAGATTTGTTCCATTCGCAAAGATATTTCGGATTATTGTAAACCAGTTCGCTATAATATAATTTCTGTTCCGCTTCGTTCAAATACAGATATCCCTTTGGGCATGGAACTCGTCCGTTCGGAGTGACCCCATAATAGGTATTATCGGTTTTAATCGCAATCAGATACAGATTCCCGTTAAACTGCGTACCGATTTCAAGCGGTAAATCCGTTGTTTCAAATTTGGGGATGTATTTTGTGGCGGTTTCTAAGTCGGCTTTTGTTGCTAATTCGACCCCCATGAGAGAGAACTGCGGAAGCGGCGTTTCATTGGATTCGTAAATAACGCAATCAACATCAAGCGTAATAGGTTCTGAGGTAAACGATAGGAACAGATAGCACGATGTATATCCTGCTATGTTCTGGAAATCATAATCCGCATAATAGTCTACGGCATCATTTGTATAGCGGAAAATCTCAGTTATTGTATTATTTTTGATTCCGAATAGAATAAACCTGTTTTTATACCCAATTGTGCTGATATGATAATATTTGTCTGCTGATGTATCAAACAGCGTACCCCATGCCTGATTAGAATCAGCAAGCGTGTTGCCGCTAACATATTTGTTGACATATCCGCTGAAAATATTACTATACGGCAACGATTCCCGGATTGATTCCTGTGCCGCGACTGCGGTTTGCTCTCTGTCGTAAATCGGCACACCATTAAATTTAATGTCATTCAGTTCGCCAATTTTTTCAATAATACTGCATGTGGCATCGAAGTCATCCGTACCATTATTAAGCCATACAAACAGATATTTGTAATTGTCAGTATTGGTGTATGTATAACTGTTTGATGCTCCGGGCGTACCATTATAACGCCATGCAAGCGTTGCATCAGCTTCAAAACTGTTGCCCGTTGCAACAGCGAAGCGGTTATATGTTCCGCTCGTTTCAATATCGTAAATGCCGCCGTTTTGCATTTCGGCAACGGCAATATAGCCGCTTAAACCAATCTTTAATGTTAAGTTGTTGAAAGTGCCAAGCGTATAATTGCCATCAAATTTCTCTGTTATTTTAGCATTTGCCATATAATCAACGGCGTTCTCCAAACTGTCAACCCTGTCCTTTATGAGAACGCCGTTCACAGTAACCTCGTACCCTGTATCAAGGTACTCATTAACCACAAGATAAGCACTTTCGGCAGGGGCAATCAATTCAAGATTTGTTGCCGTTGCATTTGCCGGGAACGCTTCAATTATTGTGCCATCTGATTTAGCAAAACCGTATAACCTTGATGCCGCACCGTAAGATTTGCCGCTGATCGTAAATTTGTCACCGGATACACACGCAAAAGCCGCGCATTTATAATACTGGTTGGCGGTTGGCGATCCTATTGTAACGCTACCTTCACCAATCCTATATGCTCCGCTCGTTTCAATCGGATAGTCTGTATAGCCAACAGCGCTCTTTAAGTCTCTAACTTGGTCGCCAGTAGCCTTCGCATCCGCCGCCACTCCTGACTGTGTGAGCGTGGTATCTGTGCCCTGTCCAGCGACCGAAGCAATGGAAGCAATCATCGTGTCCTTCTGCGCTTCAATGCCGTCAATGGCGGTCTGAGCATTGGCAAGGATGGTCGGGATTTCGTCAAGCTTCGCTTCGATCTCAGCCAGCGAAAGCGTGATGCGACTGCCGGGGTCTACGATGGTATCCGTGCTGGATACGTCCACATTATAGATTGCTTTCAGGACTGTCGTTCTTACGTCTCCGCTTACGATCTGAATGCTCACACCGATTTGGCCTTGAAGCGCGAAGCAGTCACCAGTCAGCGTGATTGATGCCACATTGCCGCTCAGAGTGCCATCAAGCGCGACCGTTGCACCGTCAGGGCAGACAACCGCACCGACAACCGTGCCGCCGCCTGTATACGCTTCTTCGCCGTTGTAGAGGGCAACGCTGACCACGTTAGACAGATTGTCCGCGTTGAACGCGACCAGCCCGCAGTCCGTCCGCACCTGGCATTTCTGCGTCAAGTCCTGCACAAAGTTATTCTGAAACTGTACCATCATCTTCTCCTTTCGCGCTCTCGTTTTTCTGCTGATTCGTCAGCGCCGCTATGGAAGCATCAAGCAGTTCAAAAACGGCGTTGATTTTCCGCACATTCTCGCGCCCTGATACTGGAATCGTGCCGATGATTTTTTCTGCTTCTCCGATTGCTTCAATAACCGTCATTGTTTTCTCCTTCTGTTATGATGATGTACGCGTATAATAGGTAGTGGTGTCGGGTGTTCCTGCTTCGTAGAGGTCGGTACGTGTACCATCCCCCAAATAATAGTATGTCCCGGATGAGCTTGCCGGGTATGCAGTAATATCGCTCCCTGACGTATAATAGGTCTGTGTCGCTTGTGTTGCGCTACCTACCATCGAATACCATAGAGATGTCGGTGTTTCAGTCTTCGGATGCGATTTGAAGTATATAGGTGTGCCGCGCTGATGAATCGTTGTAGAAGAACCAACGCGAATGCTACCGCCAGTTTTCCGCAAATAAACCGTCCCTGCAGACGCGCCTTGTGGTGTTACTGTGGCGTGGCTGAACTCAGATTCGCAATCATCATAACCCTCTTGCCATCCGGCAGACCAAGCATAAGCCCCGTCAACTTCTATCGTGTCAGAATATGTGCCAACATTATTACCGGAGGCGTATACGCCGACTTCGAAGCCGCCGTGGGTAAACAACGCTGGTTTCCACGTCTGCGAAGACTTCGTAATCGCTGTGATAACGCCCCCCTTGTTAAAATTTACAGTTGTACCATCGCCTTTCGTGAGCGTGAGCGTGTTCCCGGAAACTGAGGCGTTGACGACAAAATTGTCAAGGTCGTATTCATTTAGTGTGCTGGCTTGTATAGAATCTGTGCTCACATGACCAGCTTCAACGGTTGACTCTGTAGATAGGCCATTGTCAAAATACGCTTGGCCCGTAACATCAAGTTGCGTATCCACATACAAATGATCGATATGGACATTACCAAGCCCAGCAATATCAGACTCAAGAGATGATGTGGTGACCATCCCATCCACCACCAGATTGCCGCCGGTGATAGTCACATTTCCGCACTCAACCGAAAGCTGTGTAGAAACATCGCCTTTTGAAACCTTGAGCGCTATTTCAGACGCATTCTGGCTTATTTTTGAATACAGCCCACCGCCAGTATTCACGAATATGGGGTCGCCATGTGCATCTACCACCAGCGTTCCGTCTGCGTTCAACTGTGCGCCAGTACCGACTGCGAGCGCATTGATGCCTGTGCGGTCAATAGTCAACTGTGCGCCCTGCGCCACAATGTCGCTCTTAGCTTCTGCCAGTTCGGCAGACGTGACCTCCAGCCCAAGTTCGTTCGCCTGAATATTCGTCACGAACAGCGAATCCTGAAACTCGCCGTCATTCTGACCGCCACCGCCACCGCCGCCACCGCCAGCGGCTTTCTTCGTTTCGCGGTTTATATAGATTATATTCGGAATATATGTCCCTATTGTTACGCGGCTCTGCAAGGGGTCGTTCAAATCTTCCGTATACTGGATGATTTCAAGCGACAGGATAATCCCCGTGGGTCTGATTTCGGTCAGCGCCGTATCATGCAGACGGATAGGCACATCGTTATATCCCAGCCTGTAAAGGTCGGTTACAAGGCTGTCGATGGTAACATCAGGATGGTTCAGCGTCTTCAGGCTTTCCCACGTCTTCTCAAGCAGGATTTCAGGGTCGGAAATATCGCCATTCTGATAATATCCGAAGCGCGGTCTTCCGTTCCGACCGAATGCCGCCGTTGCGTCAGGGTCTACCAAATACGCCTGTCCTGCTGGTTTCGCCGGGTGGTCTGCTGTTGCTTCCCACACCACGTCTTCAAACGTGATGGGAGCGCTGACCTTCTGCCCGTCAACGGTGGTCGATTCGCTCTTGCCGTAAGCGTACAGCGCGGTCTTGACCTTTGAATCGTCCCACGTTACGCCCAGTTCATCGGCGTTCTTCTCAAGACTCAGCCTGAGTCCGCGCCATGTGCCGCCAGCAGGGATAATATCAAGGTATCTGCCAGTTATCCCGGTCGCTCCGACTGTTACACGAGGCAGGATGTACACGTTCCAGTTGTTCTCAATGCTCCGCACATCCTGCCATACATTGGACATGCTCACATTTGCGCTTGAAACGCCCTCTGACGTGTCCGTGCCGACTGCCCAGCCTGTTCCATCAAGTAGCTCTGCGAGCGCCGCAGAAGCCGTTATATCCGTCCATTCAGCGCCTTTGAAATGCTCGTCCGTCAGTTCAGCAATGCAGATGTGTTCCGCCGTGATTTCCTGATAGTGGTCTGGTTCGTACAGCTTCGCCTTCCGAATCTCGAACACTTGCCAACTGCCGGAAACGTCCGTATACCCCACCAACATCCCGCGCTGGATGGCCTTGTTTTCGTCATACGGGTACAGGATTTGCAGACTCATTTCCTCATGCACAACGGTCGCTGTCTCGTCATCGTTGCGCTCAAATAGGATGCCCCCTGCCTGACTAAAAAACTTGAATCGCATTATTCCCACCTCTCACGCCAGCGCACCGTGCCTGTGCCGATAACCGTCTGAGTGCCGACCTTCGGAAGAATGAAACTGCTGTCGAAGGTGTACTGAGGCATGATGCTCGTACCGTTCACATCAGCGGTCTGTCTGTTCAGGTTGATGGTCAGTTTCCCCGCCGGGATCGCAGAGAAAGTCATGGTATCTGTGCCGTCCGAATAGCTCTGGTTTGTCGCCGATGCGCTCAGAGTGCGCTCTATCTGCATCAGGGGCGGCGCGTTACCGCCGACATAAAACGTTGTATCGCAGTTCGCAGTCTTCTCCATGATGCTGTTCCAGTACGGGTTGTCCATTGTCGTGAACGTGATATTGAGGCGGCTTTCCCACCATTGGCGGGTCGAAGGTTCTGGCAACTGCGTGCAGATACACTCAAGGTACACATTATCCCGGAACGGGAGCGACAGCTTTTTAGGCTTGTCGCTCCGCGCCCAGTTCGTAATACTCATTAGCTGACGTTCACGCTGTGTGCGGTCATTGGTCAACAGCGCGAAAGTGATAGTGACCGTCCGCGCACCGCCCGTCATCCTGACGAACTCCTGTCCCCAACGGATGGGACGTTGGCGAGCCGTAGCTCCCATGCTGATAGGCGAAACGCGGATATCTTCGACCTTAACAGGCACAATGGTTTCAAGCGCTACGCCATCAAAATATATCATTGCTGGAATCCGCTCCTTTCCATCGCCCTGAAGCTGTCCGCCTGACGCGCGGAAATGACCCTGCCGACAGTCTGCCCGTCAAGGTACACATTGCCACCGCCCTTGACGTTCGCGCCGACAGAAGCGCCCAGCGCGTCATAATCAATCGTATTCCGCACACCAGCACCGCCGTACTTGAAGTTGCGCCAAATCTTCGCTTCTTCGGCAGTCAGCACGCTCTCACCCTCATGCAGAGCGGCAAGATAGTTATTGAACGGGATGTAGTCGATACCTGAAGCAAAACTGCCGTCCAGCTTGAAGTTGAAGCCGCCGAACGACAGCCGATTGTTGACGAAGCCGAACTTCCCGGTGCTTCCGATCTGACTCAGCACCTTGTTGAGCGCATTGACTTGTGCCTGTACCGCGCCGATTTTTGACTGGATACCGTTTGCAATACCCTGCACGGTCGCCGCCATCGCGTTTGATGCTTCCTCATCAAGATTCAGGTTGTTGATTGCTTCTGTGGCAGAGTCCACCAGCCCTTGAAACGCTTGGTCGGTCTTTAGCTGTTGGTCGGCAAGGGTGTTCGCCAGCTTTTCACGCTCTGCCGCTACCGCCGCATAAGTATCATTGATTTTCTGTACTTGCTCATCATTCGCCTGAACGTCTTTGCCCGTCAGGCCAGCCAAATAATCATAGCTCTGTGTACTGCCGTCTGACAGCGCAGAAATCACGTCCTCGCTGAAGCCCAGCGTCCGCGCACGCTCCAGCATCGCGCTATAGTTCTCATAATATGAAAGCTGTTTTTCAAGCGCCGTCTGCATCTTGTTGATGGTCTGAACGGCTTCGCCAGCGCCTTCAAGCTTGACTTGTATCGCCTTTTTCTCAGATTCATCCGAAGTCTTGGCGAGTATGTCTTGCAGTTCTTGATATTTTGATTTTGCCGTATCTATCGGCCCAAATGCACCGCTCAGCCCTTGAAGCGTTGAGCGCACGTTGTCAACGGTTTTCTGGTAGTACTTTTGCACCTCTTCCAGCGCAGAAGTGGCGCTTTTGTATGCGTCCTGAACTTCTTTTTCCGACTGTGCAAGCTCTGTGTTTGCTTCCGCCGCTTGCTTTGCCGCATCAGCAGACTTGTTTGCCGCTTCTGATTCCTCACCGTAGACTTCGGTTAAGTTCTCGCCCTCGCGCTCCCATTCATCAACCGCTTTCCGGTATTCTTGTGTGCGTTTTCCGTATTCATCAACAGCTTGCGCCCACGCCTTAACACCAGACTCGCTATCATTCCATATGTTAAGAAGCTCTTTTGATTCGCTTGTGCCGTAGTCCTTCAAAAGCCCGCCAAAACTGCCGCGCATCAAATCTCTTACGGCAGTCGGAACATCCGCGAAGCCCATTGATTTTGCAAGCTCTTTTGCACGGTTGATTCTGTCGCGGTGATTTGCTTCGGCGTTTATAACATCCAAATGCAAGCCTGTTAAATCAGAAAATGCATTTTGTATGATTTGGCCTTTTTGTCTGTGAGCTTCCCACATGACGCTTGCGGTCGAGTATTGTTGCCACGCCTTGATATAATCAAGGACAGCTTGCGTGCCGCCCTCAATATGCCCTGTGTTGGTGTCAATGATTTCAGACAGGCCGGGAATCGTCTTTACCAATTCTTGGCACGTTCTAAGCCATAACGTCTGTGAATCTTCTACACCGTCAGTATCAATACCCAACGCCTGAAGCGCTCGCCCTGCCTCGCCGGAATTGCTCGAAAGTTCTCTGAATCCTTGCGCCAACTGAGAAAAGAAGCTGTTTTCGCCCTCTTTTTTACCCAGCTCTTCAAGTTGGGTGATAAAGTCTTCGCCAAGCCCTTCTTTGCCAAGAGAATCAAAGTCGCCAACAAGCCCGCCAAGAAGCGCTTTCCATGCTTCAAGGTTTTCACCAGTTTCAGGCGTAGCTTCTTCCATACGTTTCAGCATGGCGGCTACTTCTTCGGGGTTCTTTCCAGTCAGTTCACCAATTGCGCTCGCGTTTTCGCGTAGAACGGAAGTAATTTCTTCCCATGCGGCTTTTTTCTTCGCAGGGTCATTACTGGTCAGCGCTTCAGACATGGCAGTAATACGCTCTGCCGCATTCTCGCCGAAAACGCCCTTTGTAGTATCAGCGCTGTTCAGGGTGTTAAGCAGGGTCGACCATTGCTCTTGCTCTGATCCATCAATCGTCTTTGCCTTTTGGCTGAACGTGTCGACCGCCGATGCCGCAGTAGTCAGCCCTGAAGCATCGATTTCATTTAATACATTAACAAGCTCGCGCGCTTTTTGAGCAGTCGCTTCAATTTCTGCTGTTTTCTTTGCCGCATCCTTGCCAACATCCGAAATCTCATCCAGCACCGTGCGTTTTGGGACTTTGGTAAGCTCTAAAAGCATATCAGCAATCCCTGAAGTTACGGGTTCTATAACGCCCATCAACAGCGTTCCTGCTGACGTTTTGATGCTGTCGATGGCAGTCTCAATCCTGCGCTGACTGTTCGCGTACCCGTCAGCCGTCCGCGCGAAGTCGCCCTGCGCGTCTGCTGTGGCTTGCATCAGGTATTGATATCTGAGCATCGTCTGCTCGCCCTGACTCATCTGGTCAAAGGCTTTCGTGATGCCCTGTGTCATGGCGTAGGCTTCAAGGTTCGCCACGCTCATGTTGATGCCCAGTTGCTTCAGCGGCTCAGTCTCGCCAGAAATACCCGACCTGATTTTCTGGAACGCCGTGTCGAAGTCCAGATTGTAGAACGATGCCATGTCAGCCGCAAGCCCAGCAAGGTCGGTCGACATATTAACGATTTCCGGCCCAGCCAGCCCAGACGATTTCATCATCGCGCCAAGCGTAGACGTGAAGCGCTTTGCCTGAATCTCTGTCAAGCCAAACTGAGACTGTGCAGACTTCGCCCAGCTTTCGATCTGAGCCGCGCCGTCCCCGAATGTCACATCGACAACGTTCTGCACTTCCTGAAGGTCGGACGCAAGCGCGATTGCATCATTGCCGAAGTCAAGCAGGGCTTGTCCGATCTTGGCGGCAGAGAACGCCGCTCCAATCTTCGTGAGCATCCCTGTGAACTTACTTTCGATGCTCTGCGTAGACTGCCCAGCCGCAGAGTCCCACTTCTTCCCGGCCTGTTCCATAGCTTTTGTAACATCATTGATTGATGCTATAGCTTTCTTGCCGTCCGCGCTGATTTCAAATACAACTTGTCCGTCAGGCACTCTGTTGTTCACCTCTCTTCGCCAGCGCTAACAAGCTCGCCGCCGTCCTGTGCAGACTGCTCTGATAGCTCTGTTCGCGCTCTTTCTCGCTCATCCTGATTGCGTGCATAG
>Ga0326514_10001111_pt1 | contig 17686 bp, 25 predicted proteins | sample 3_2548_0518_D_FD_203653 | JGI IMG/M metagenome (GOLD analysis project Ga0326514, IMG submission 203653) | Bovine rumen microbial communities from UC Davis, California, United States - 3_2548_0518 | ecosystem: Host-associated > Mammals > Digestive system > Stomach > Rumen | place: USA... | reverse complement strand
TAGCTGTGTTATCCAGTCTGTTTGCCGCATCAGTGGCTTGATTCATTTTTGACTTGTTGTTTTGTAACTCGCTCGATAATTCACGTATAGCCTGCTTAAGACGTTTCATATCGGACGTGTCACGCTTATGTACAGTTGACAGAGAAGCATACTCACGCTTAAGTATCTCAAGCTGTTGCTCTTGTATCTTGATAGTGTTGTCAAGCTTATCCATATCACGTCCAAAAGACGTAGCACTTGAACCAGTAGACTTGAGAATGTTGTTGACATCAGACATAGCTGACTTGTACATCTTCTCTTCTGCTTCGTTCTTCTTAAGACTCGTAGTCATATCGTCGATACGTTTCTTAAGCTCCAACGCTGAACGAGAAGTCTTGCCCTCTTCTTGTACCGCTTTTTGATAGCCGGCATTAAGAACGTCAATACCTCTCTTCTGTGCTTGTATGGTTTTGTTAAGCTGACTCAACTTAAGAGATATACCGTCAGCACTCGTCCCCCAATTACGCATAGTTGCGGTTGCCTCTGCAAACTCGGAACGTGCCGCCCTGATATATCTCTGTACTTCCTGCATAGCTTTAGACAGATCCGTGATATCTGCCCTAAAGGTAAGCGTAGTGTTTAACTTATCTGCAACTGACATAGCGTTCTCTCCTTAAAACCAATCGTCCCCTGCTTTCTTTCGTATCACTCGGTTAGGATCAGTTAGTTTTTTATCTCGTATCTGTGTCGTGCGCAAGTCTGCAAACAATTCTATGATTTTTACGAACGGTTGTTCGTCTATGAGAATAGGATTTAGTGATACATATACTTGTGACAGACCATGCGATATCTCAAAAAGTGCCTCATGGAGAGGAATGTCGTCCTCCCCGTCAATTAGTTTTTTTCGTCACTCTCTCTCGGAATAGTCAGCATCTTAGAGAATGACATTTTTATAACGTCAACAACAAGTGGCAACAACTCATTCAGCGATACGTTGTCCCACTCTTCGTCTGTTATGTTCGGGAAAATGTAAGAAAGAAGTTTGACAAGCTCGTCCCAAACCTCAACCATCATACCGAGAAGTTCCGGTGTATCGGTAACTTTCTCAATGTTCAGAAGTTTCATAAGACCGCGTATTGTACCAAACTTAATGTCGATCATCTGCGCTTCTTCTGTGCGCACCTCATTTCCGTCGTTGTCATAAATAGTTAAGAAAAGTTCCTTTTTCATGGTTATATCCTCCGTTTAGTTAAAATATAACCCACCCCCACAACCATAGTGGGAGTGGGTGTTGTTGTTACTCTACAGTGATTGTAGCTGTGTCTGACTTTGAGCTGTCAGCATTTGATGTGGCTGTGATAGTCACAGATCCTGCGGTAGCTCCACTAGCGATTGTAACAAGTCCTGCGCTTGATACAGTTGCCTTTGTAGTATCGCTTGAAGTCCAAGCAACGCCAGTTGACTGTGCGCTTGCCGGTGCGATAGTAGCTGTGAGCTGTTTTGTCGGATTAGACTCGCTGATAGTTCCAGTCTTCGGTGATACTGTTACAGATGTGATAGTCACGCCTAATACAGTGTCCGGTGTCTGAACACTACCAAAGAAAGTATCCTCGTCCTGCGGATTCACAGAAGTATCTACTGTGATAGCCTTAGTAGCTTTTCCGTTCAGAGCAAACTTGTATGTGGTAGAGATACCGGTAAAAGTAACCTCCTGACCGTTAGCGTCCGTACCGTTGTTCTCAGTTGCATGATCTGAGTTCGGAATGTTGAACGATCCCTTAAGTCTCCATACAAACTGCTCTTCACCGGCAGTGTTCTTTGTGATGTAACCGATAGCAAAATACTTCGGCTGACGCTCCTGCTCCACAAACATACCCTTGTCTGCATCGTAGAGCTGTCCAGTGATCTTAGCAAGTACGTCAAGCTCGATAGCTGACGTTGAGAGCGTAAGCTCGTCTGCGGCTGTTGATGAAATAACGACTGCCGCCACGTTGTCATAGTAGTGTGCCTCATTTGTAGAATCCGTAGACTTTGAAATCTCGGCTACGCCGGCAAGCGGAAACGGAGTTCCGGTTGTATACCCGTCTGTGGTGTCACTCAAAACCTCTGCGGCTACAAGTCCGCGCACACCTCTGTACTCAACTACTTTCATGTTTCATTACCTCCTGATAGAATGTATTGTATAAAAACTACGTTCATACCGCGCCCCGTCTGTGACGGTGTGTCTGACGCAAGGTCATAACCCCTACGCGCTATGATAAAACCATTGTCACGCAACAACTTTCTCGCACTGTCCAGTAACGAGTATGCAAGTTCCGGATCAGTTGAGTAAACATTAACGTCATAGTCCCATATCACCGATGAAGGTTTGTTGTCGTAGTGAGCTTCGTCTAAGTCTTCGTTCTCCCAAAAGGTGAACATAGTCTCAGGATATTCCTCACCCTCAGTCAAACTTCCCTGACGTAGTACAGGATAGTTAAACGTCTCTAACAGTTCAATCAACTTGTCTTCCATTACTTGTGACTCCTTTTCAATCTGTTTAGCGCGATCTGTAACTGCGCTTTTATCATTTGTGTATGTTTACGTCTTGTGGCTGTGCCATAGAATACGTTATATAGCTTAATGTCTTGTGGTAGTCCTCTATGTGGTGGGTGCGCCTGCGTCCCATACATAAGAAATATAGATGCAAGTCCACCGTCACGGATTCTAAATCCTGCGTCCATTTCTGCGTACTGGCCACCGCTCCAATCCACACGTGGCGATACGATAGTGCTTTCAGTCTTTCCCGTTCGTCTGTGCTTTTTCATTTCACGGTGCGCCGCCGCTTCAATTTCGTTGCCTACTGCCATAAGTCCTGCGTCTATAGCCTCTTTCAAGTAAGTGCTACCAAACGCGTCTATGTCCTCAGCTAACGCTTCAAGTGGCTTAGTAGAAATAGTCAGTCTGTTCTTGCTCATGCGTTTGCTCCCACTCGCTCTACTTTAAACTGCATAAACTGATGTCTGCGATAGATGTCGTCAATACCTGATATGATGTCATACACCTCGTCAGTATCTAACACCTTCACCCGACACTCAGGCGTAATGGTAGGATTGTACCAAGTATCAATAGTCGCTGTATCTTTTATTGCGTATACATCGTTTTCGATCGTCTCTGTTCCCGTAAAACTACGGAATGATCCAAAGATTTTATCGCCCTCAGTATACGTTTTAGTCACTACACCTTTAACCTTTTTGGTTGTTGGAATCAACAACTGCATAGGTACGGTGAACGGTATTGTTGGTACAAACCTCTTAGCTCTGCCATACGCCATAATTTACACCTCAAAGTAATGCTAACTGTGTTGCTCTTTGCATGAAGTAGTCTGAAAGTTGACCACTTCCGTTACCATAGTTCCACAAGTCGGAAACGCCTCGTGCCACAATTCCAGTTGTGATTGAGGACTCTTTCACTCCTGCGCCTTTTAAGTATGCTATAACCTCGTCAACGTACTCTGTGAGCGTAGAATCAAGATAGTCTCCGGTTATGCCTAACGCATTTTTGACATTCTCAAGCATAACATACACCTCCGATGATTAGCCTGCGACCGGTGTTACAGTGAAAGCACCCGTTGCAAGCACTGCCTTGTAGAGTGTTACACCGTCAGCTACGATGTCGCCGGTGATCTCTGCGGCAGTTCCGTCAACCTCGAATCCCTCGAAGTCATATGCCGGTACAAAGTAGACTGTTCCACTCTCTACAGTGAAGTTTGCCTTTTTGACCGGCTCTGAGAGAAGTGTTACCTTTGCGGCTGTTACTGTGTCTACAGTAAACAGTCCTGCGTCTGTGGCGTCAACTTTCTCAAGTGCTTTGTTACCGCTACCGATAAGTGCCACACCATACAGTGTGATAAGATCCGTAGCAGTAACTGATACGATACGATTATTGTTCAGCATGATCCTTTACCTCCTGATATTATTTCTTCTTGATGATGTAGCAACCGGAAACGTCAAGCATCTTACCATCTACGATAGTCAGTGCCTTGTTTACCCACTCGTTCTTGTCGTCGTCAAAGTATCTCTTGATACCAAACTGCATCTGAGTGTTGATTGCGTAGTCAGTCGGTGTCCAAAATACACCAACAACGTCGCCTGCGCTTGCAGTATCGAAGTCTCCGATGACGTCCGGCTCAACAAGTGTAACCGCACGTCCAAAGAAACGATCTACGTTTGCACCGTCTACACCGTTCTCGCCACCAAAACCGGTTGCCTGCTTGAAAATCGGGTTGTTGTTGGAATCAGCCATTGTGAGAAGATAGCTCTCAACGGTTGAAACGGGGAAGATAAACTCGCCACCACGCTTAGCAAGCGGAAGTTTAGCGAAAAAGTTCTTTCTCCACTTTGTCCAGTCGTTGAAATCAGCGGCTGTCATTTCGATGATGTGATCTGCCTGCGAAGTCACACGAGTGTCGTTCAGAATACCAAGCATCTGACCGTTACCGCTACCAAGCATGATACCCTTGTCCATAGCCTCAACGTATGCACGCATGATAAGCTCTGTTACCTCGCGCTCGAATACGTCAAGTGAAACGATAGATGCAAGAAGTGTCTCAGACACACGGATCTCACCGATGTTGTAGCTAAACTCTACAAACTCGTTGATCTTTCCTGCCGCCTGCTTAGGTGAAGTAGTTGTCTCGGTGATCCACTTGAAAGAAGCCTGCAAGTCTGCGATAGGCACTTTCACGCCACCGCGAATGTTCATCTTGCGTACTTTCGAGTAGAGCTGTCCGTACACACCCTCAACCTTCTTGATAAGCTCGTTGAGAATGGTTGTAGGAATGATAGCTCCGATATCTCCCGTTGTTGCCGGTGCAACTGTACCCTCAGCCGCACGTACAGCAAGTCCTGAGTTGTCGCCAGTCTGCACGTACTTCTTGAATCCCATACGATACTCCATAGTACCATACGGATCTTCTACTGCACGTACCTGACTAACCTTGTTCTCCTGACCAAAAGAAGCTGTGATGTTGTTGTTAGTCAACGGTGCGGCCGCACGTGCCTCTTCGTCAGCCTTTGCATCAGCCTCAATAGCCTCGATCTCTGAGCGGCAATCCTCAACCTCTTCCTTAAGGTCTGCGATCTGTGACTGAATAGAACGTACCTCGTTCACATCGTCACTCTCCTGCGAACGCTTAACAAGCTCTGCAATCTTGTCATTCAGTCTTGCCATGCGCTTTTCCAAAACTTTTTTTCTCATTGTTACATACCTCCTAAAATCTGTGTTTTAAGTTTTAATAACTCTAAATCACTATCCAGTGATGTTTTCGCCCTTTCCTCACGTACACTATCCAGTATAGCTTTAGCACTATCCAGTGCCTCTTTGGATCGGGTATTTATCTCGGTGTCTTCGTAAGCAGGGAAAGTAACCGCGCTCACCTCAACAACCGTTGATAACTTCTTAATGTGGCGTGTCGGCATATCAGTGTCTACCTCAGTCCACTCTTCGTCCTCAATACTAAACATGAACGACATACCGGAAACGTCACCGCGCTCTACTGCGGAATAAAGGGCGCGTGCTTCTGCGTTATTTTCTGTATCAAGGTCTACGTCTATCTCAAGGCCCTCTTCTGTCACCCTCAACAACATGGTAGAGTTACCGTTGTTGTTGCGAGAACGTGCAAGCGGAATCTTTGAGATATCGTGATTGACCAAGAATCTGACGTCACGTAGATCGCACCCGTCAAGTGCGCCACGCTCTATAACCTCGTTGAAAAAGCCGCCTATGTTAGTCCTTGAGTTATAGACTATAGGCTTTCCAACTATCCGGTGTCCTGACTGATTAGCGTCAACCAGTACGTCACAATCATAACTTCTACTCTCTAACATTTCTTTCACCTCACTTTATTACAGCATATGTATCATACCAAGATACTATTTTCTTGAACGTGTCGTAGTCTATGTAGGCATAACCGTTGTTGCCCCATTGACTCCCCCACGAATTACGCATTTCCACTAGCCTTGTTTCGTCATCGTACCCGACTATGACTATGGCGTGTCCACTCCACTCGTCTAAGTCCTCTTCATACGGTGGTGTTAATATCCACGTCACACCGCTGATTGACCTAAATTGCCAATTCACCGCACACGCTACGGGATAGTCTTTGGCAAGTGCTTTCTTTAGCTGTGTCAAAGACTTTAGTCTGTAGTATTTCGACAACTCGTGTCCTTTTAACCCGTCAGCATATGCTTCTTTGCTAGGTGTTTTGTAGAACGGTTTGTTATTGCTCCACACGCTGTCCTTGCATACTCCATACTTCCTGACCGCTTGTAAAGCTGACTCTACACTACTACCATCGTCACGCCTTGACTTTCCGCACCCGTCAAGCACTCTCGCCTGATGATACGTGAATGTTGCTGACGGATGATGTTTGTTAGTGTGGCAGTAGTAGTGGTCACAAGCTAGTACCGCATTAGCTGTGCAAGAACCGTATATCTGTTTGTATACATAAGGCATACGGTCTTTTATCGAGTATGCACTCGGTATGTCCTCTGCCAAACTAGCAGGATGTGCGTCAAACAAATAGTTAGCTTCTGACGCTACAGACTTATGTTTAACGCCACCGACTATTGGCTGTAAAAGTAAATCACTCATTAGGCTCTACCTCTATAGGCTCAACCTGACGCTCGAAATACTCGGTGTCAATAATCGCACCGTGAGAGTCAATGACTTGACATAACTCCGTGAGATAGTTCTCATTCTTCATAGCACCGCCCATCTTCTGATGGAACGTGCCAACCGCTTCATCACGACTAGCGTATGAGTATATTGCCTTGCTTTCAGTTTCCTTGTCCTTTGTTTTTGAGATTTCGATTACATAATACATAATTTTTGTCCTCCTTTTTTATTTCAAAAATAATCTACCCATTAACGCATATGCCCCTGCTGGTATATTTTCTCCTGCACGAACAAGTCCTTCACCATTTACTGCATATCCTTGATACATTTGCCCCGTTGTAGAACCAATTATTGATATTGGTTGATATTGCGTAGTTAGTGAATTTGCTGTGAATACTCCTGTCTTTACCTGACCTACTATACTCACAGGGTTATCTAACGAAAAATAAACAAATATATCAGTAAACTTATCATTCAACTCATTACCAATACCCTCACTAACCACGTGACAGTTACTACCTACTACTATACTTCCACCACTAGCAATCTGTACGTCACAGACGCATAGCCTGCCTAGCTTATCGGTAAAATACTCTCCTACCGCTATAAGCTTAGAGGCTGTATCAGATATCTGTCGTGGTGCTATATTATTGGCTGTTTGTGTGATACGAGCATCGAGTGCATCTGTATTACCACTTCTGCCATACCAATTGCCATTATAATACATAGCTGTTTGTGTTGTTTCTGACATTTATTTACACCTCCTTATATGCAACCGTGGACTGAGATATACATAGAACTATTGGCGTATTGATTATCTGAAATACCAGACCATCCTGCTTCCAAAAAGGTACCGTTATCTGACGATGAAGGAGATCTTAGCCACCAATTTTGAGTGTTTCCATTTCGTAACGCTTTCACTCTATTAGCCGAAGTTTTATAATAATCTAACTGCGCCAATGCATTCCATTCTGTTTGATTTGACTTATTTCGAGTATCATATACTTCTCTTTCTGCTAGAAAGAAGAAATAATCGTTAGTTACTTCGTTCGTTGACCCATTGTATGTTTGTGCTGTTGTTACTTTAACTTGCTTGAATATTGGTAATAAGGTTGATGGAAGTGCGTTCTTAAATACATTATTACACCATGTACGTCTTGCTGATGCACCCCAAGAGCCTACATTTGTGCCGGTGCTATTGATGTATCCACTTTCATCTAACACTATCTTCATACCCCAGACGAACGAACACTCTGTACGTCCGCTAGATGTCGGTGTGACTAACTGTTTACCACCTTTATTGACGAGTACAAAAGTAACATCCTGAGCAGCGTGGGATTCGCCTACACCTGTAGCACTCATAGCTGACAAGTGAACAACTCTCTCATCACCTACTCGCCACCCTGCATCATCGTAAAGGTCTATGATACCTCTGTCGGCGGCATCTATCATCTGTACCAATTCTTCGTCTGTTGCACTCGCCCAAGACTTAATCGGTACATCAGGTATAATCGGTACATCAGGTATAAGCCACAAAGTACCATTGTCTTTCTCTGCTTGTGATTTTTGGTCGAAAGTAGCATAATCTATTTCTTGTATATTTGCGCTACCGCCTCCACCGCCGCTAGCTTCTCCTATTATCTCTCCTTGCTTTACAAGGAAGTTTATTGTTTCTGACATTTAATCACCTCCTATTGAAAGTGTTGTTTTATCATGCCTCGTAAGGCTCTCCTGTTATTTCTTCGTATTCTTCGGGTGTTATCCATTTGCCTACTACGTTGTATACCATCTGTTTATTCCAACGTCCTGTATCGTAGTAGTTTTTCACCTTATCATAATTTTTACTGTGCATCAGTAAACACCCCCTCGTCCTCAGTTGGTATGTCTATCCCTGTCATGGCTGAAAGATAGTCTATATTAGCTGTACTTTGATTATGTACATCGTTTATGTACGCATCAAGTTTTTTGTTTATGTCATTTACTTTCTGTGATACAGCATTTATTGTTTGATATAATCTTGTTATTTCATCCATTTGTTTGTTCCTCCTTTATAAGCACATGGCAGGAGCGATACCGAATACATCATTAGCATTTGATGTGTTCATATTATTTCCTGTCAATACAAAATTACCATTATATGTGGTATCTGGAGAACGAGTCCACCATAAGCTGGATGATAAAGACGAACTCCACGAAGGATTTTTGAATCTGTTATTCGTCGTATCTGCGAACCATGCGTATTGCGTTCCTTCTCCTGATGCTGACCCATAATTTTCGCCAAAAACCTCTATTGAACTTAACAAAAAGCAAAAATCATTAGTTGTTTCTATTGTAGTCGATTTACTTCCTGCTCCTGTTGATTTAACTGTCAATTTAATCAAAGGTCTTAATGAAGTTGATAATGCTCCATAATATATTGCGTTACACCATGCTCTACGAGCACTATTTTTCCAACCTCCAGATGATGTAAGAGCTGAGTTCATATATCCGTTTTCTGTATCTTGTGAGCCATATTTAGCTCCTGCCGCACATTCAGCGTCCATTAAGCAATCTTTCTGCTGAACTGTAATAAGTGCTTTAGTCTTTCCGTTTATAGCCGTAGTCAATGTATCATGGTCAAAGTCAATAATCTGCATCTGCACATCTTGCGCCCTATGACTCTCGCCTACGCCCGTAGCTGCCATTGCTGAAAGGCTAACAGTACGCACATCACCTACGCTCCAAACACTCTGTATATCTTGTAAAGTAAATGTTCCGTCATAATATCCTTCTACCATGGCGGTTATTTCTTCGTCTGTTCCTGTACTCCACGCAACAAGTGAAGGTGTCGGCGGTGTCGGTGGTGTATACGGTTTACCTGTGACTATAACATTAGGATGCTGTGCTTTCTCCTGCGGTGTCATAGCGTCCCATGTTTCCCATGTGATTTTCTCGTATTCATCACTTACTACCGTTACCTCGTTCGTACTATCGTCTGATACGCCGAGTCCACCTTTAAACTGTAGCGTATCTCTCTGTGTGAGAGCTGTTCCGCTTGCGTTTTCGATGGTGTGTCCGCTACCCTCGTTAGGCTGTACGTCTTTACGTTCCCACGCATATGATCCACCGTTGTCCACACACTCATATACATAGTTGTGGGTGTAGTTGGCGTTTGTTGCACCTATATACTGCACAACCATACCCACGCGTGCGCCGCTTGCGGTTGGCATAACGTCATACTGGACTCTAGTCAAGGACTCTAACTTAGCCTTGTCTGCGCTCGTATAGTCGTTTGTACTCAGTCCTTTCCCACTCTCTTTGTCAACCTTGTTAGCAAGTGCGGCCTTATCGGCATCGGTATAGTCGTTAGTGCTAAGGCCTTTACCTTGCTCTGCCGGCTGTATACCGAGATCGGCAAGGCTCTTGTTACCTTCAAGCTCTACACTGTTTATCTGCGGTTTGTCCGGTAACTGTGAATAGTGGTCAATACTTCCCGTACCACTCTTGTTGTTGATAGCTCCAAGTGCGCCCTCAACAGTAGTCTGCTGTACGCCCTCAACCTCAATCGGTGTAGCAAGGGTTTTAGGCTGTGCATCTGTTACCTTCTGCTTCTCAGTGTTGTCATAGTCGTTAGTAGAAAGTCCCTTACCACTAACCTTATCCACCTTGTCTGCCAGTAGTGCTGTCAAGGCAGTTGTTGTTGTGTAATCTGCTAACGCAGTTGTGAGCTGTGTTGTAGTCACATAGTCGCTAAGGTCTATCTGAGTATCACCTATCTTCTCCCATCCTGCGCTTGTTCCGTCAAGGTTGATATACTCGTCCTTGACGTTATTTGTCTGTGCGCTTGACTTCGGCACAAGATATATAGCACTCTGATCTATGTCAGTTGTTGGCAACTCATTGACTGAGATAAAGCGTCCATTCTTTAAGAGTGCCGCAATAGCGTCTACCTCAGACTTAGAATAAGTCTCAGTCTTGAGATAGTAGTTTACAAGGTTGTTGACTGTGTTTGTGATAACCACAAGTGCCACGTTCTTGTTGGCGTCGGGTGTGATAGGATCTCCGTTGAGACTTATCGACGCTATAGCGTTGACTTCTGCTCCTGCTTCAACGCCTATGTTCTCGGCAGTGAGATTTACGTTACCTTTACGATACGTACTCTCAGCACTACCCTTTACTCCGGTGACGTCTCCACCGCCACCGCCGCCACCCTGCTCGATGGCTTCTTTAAGCTGTATAAGTAAATCCTCAATTCGACTCTGTGGCGGCGCAACATACTCTGTACCGTCTATAGTCGCTCTGAGTATTTGTTCGTTTCTGCTTCTCGGATCTGTGACTGCCATAGCCTTAACCCCTTTCTTTTAACGCTTCTTCGATCATATCCTTAATCTGCAACAATAACTCTTCAATCCGACTTCTCGGCTCTTCCGTGTACTCAGTACCATCAACAGTTGACTGTAAAATGTCCTCGTTTCTGCTCATTCTGTGTCAACCTCCTTCTCGATCTCCCCGTCTCCGGTTGTACCATAGTCGTCGTCCTCAAAGTCGTTTGCTTCTCTCTCAAACTCTTTTTCCGTCTCTCCGGTATCGTCAAGTAGGTCTTTCTCTATCTGCTCGTTTAACTCGTTGTTTCCCTGCTTATCCTCGTTACGCTCTAACTGGTATCTGTTCGCTATGTCAACGTCAATCCAGTTAAGACTCATATAACGCTTGCCCTCAAGCTCCGGCAGTGGCGCAAGTCCAAACGCTTTTCTCTTCTCGTTCTCGTAAAGTGCGCCAGTGCTTGACAAAAGGTTGACCATGTGAAGCACCTGATTGACCGTCATAAATATCAGGTCTTCCGGCATAAACTCTATCTTGTTGCCCCTGCTTCTCTCTTCTTTCGTAAACAAGCCTTTTGTGAAAGCCTGCGAGTATGAGATAATAAGTGGCTCAAGTGTACTTTCATAAAACGCACTATACTGTACTTTAGTGTAGTCACCTTTCAGTATCGGCAGTGGCACTCCAAAGTATCTAAGTATCTTCTCGTCAATAAACTCAAGCGTCTGTTCGTCCACTAACTGGGTGTGACGCTCAAGTGGTGTAAACTCAGTCTTTAAGTCAAGTGGTAAGAATCCGCTGACATTATTCATAAGCTTTTTCTCAAGATCCCTAAGTGCCGCCTCAGTCTTTCCGTCATCAATGAGTGTGTTATACTTGATAACTCCATTGATAGCGTATGAAGCGTTCATAGCTTTTGCCACTCCCGTAAGAAGTGAATCATTAAGCTTGAGCGTCTCAAGAAGTGCTGTATGATCCGGCTGTCCAAACTCGTTACCGCCCATATAGTCGTTGACTGAATACTGATACTTTATGTGTATGATATCCTCGTACTTGACTGTAGTCTCATACTCGTTAGCAAACCTAAAGTAGACAAACAGTGTACCGCTTGCGTCCTCGATAAAGTCCACTTGTACCGGCTTGATCGGGTAAAGTGCCTGATACTCCTTGCGTTTGCGGCCTGCGGCGTCCGTCCACTCTTTGTACACCGGAACGATAAAGGCGTTGTAGTTGAGCATAAGTAACCAAGTGATCTTCTCAAGGAAGTCAGATGTAGTCATTCTCTCGTTGGGATTGTCAAGTACCTTCTGCAACTTGCCCTTAACCGGTGCAGTATCACAGTCGTTCTCTCTGACGTGCTTCGGATTGAGCTTTTTCATTTCGTTGCATATGCACTTTATAGCCTGCTGAACAACGTCTGACGCATAGATGTTATCTCCAAACTGCGAGAATATAGGCGTCCACCCGTCGGGTGTTGGCGCAAAATTCCAGTTCTTCGGCTTTCTCTTAATCAACTTGTCAATCCAACTCACAACTTTATCCTCCTATCGTTGCTCGATTATCTGTTTGTATTCTGTACGGAAACGTCTGTATGTTTCGTAAAGAATAGCTAAACACACAGCTCCGTCTATTCTCTTTGCAGTCTCCATCTTAACGAGTAGTGCTTGTCCTCTATCATCAACCTTAAGTCCTGCGTTTGAGAAGCACCACATATCCATTGGGTTGTTGTCGTAGTAGAGTAGTCTATGCTTAAAATCTGCCTCGGCAAGCTTAATGGCATTTGAAAGTGTCTGTGCGTTCTGATTTATCATAATCAGGTCTGAATCGTTAGTACCGGTCTTAACCCACCCGTAATAGTCCATACGTGTTAGCCAGTCTTTAGCAAATCTCTGATCGTAACCACACTTCCACAACTTTATGTTGTACTGCGTATAAAGACTGTAAAACCAGTCTGCGACAACCGCTAAGTCTATGTCGCTACCCTCAGTGACTGTAAGTATTCCCATCTTCGCCCACTCAGCGTAATGTGCGCCTGCTGACGTATCAGGGTTTTCCTCAAGCTTAGTCTCCGGTATGAAGTAGTGACTTATCACATACTTTCTGTTGTCGTCTTTACGCATCAGTAAAACTTTCGCCGCACAAAGGTCTGTCGTCTCTGCAAGGTCTACCGCTCCAATACACAAGTAGTTGTTGAAGTTGTCCTTGTCAAACAGAGTGTCGTATGTGAAGTCCTCAAGATTTAGCCAACTCTCAGCGGCGTTCTGTTTTATGTTAAAGTCCTTGCTTAGTACAAAGATCCTATCGGCTTTACTCTGACGGGCCTGCTCGACTTGTTCTTCAAGATACTCCCACTTCTTGACTGTGCCAAGTGTCGGGTTTGACTTCTCCCAAAGTCTGTTTTCTCTTGTTCCCTGCCATACCTCAAGCTCTGAATCCTGCGTGTATAGCCAAGGCAAGAATCTCTCACTGGCTACGTCGTCTGTTTCACCACGTATGATAGCTCGTGCTTTTTCAAGCTCCCCGTCAAGATATCCGTCATAGACAAATCCCTCAGTCGTGATGTTCAAAAACTTCGGGTTGTCCTTTAGTGACTGTGACTGCTCGATACTCTTAGCAATCACGTTGTCCTTCATTTCATGCGTCTCGTCTATTATCGCAAAGTCTATGTTTCGTCCTTCCTTGTTCTTTGTCCGGTCAGACAACTTGAAGACTTTAGTGTTACTCAGTTTATTCAGTATGAATCGTATGTTGCGCTTAGAATCTGCGTCCCTCGGATCTATGAGCTGACGCATCGTGTCTATCGCATCAAAGACTATTGACGCCTGCGCATCATCGTTACTGCTTGCTACTATGTCTGCACCGGCGTTTCCCAAAAACAACTCGGTTGTTGCCAGTGCTGAACACGTCTCTGATTTCGTGTTCTTTCGTGATATTAACAGTAACGCTTTCTTAAACCTATCTATTGTAATGTCCTTTTTCTCGGACTCTTCACGCATCTTGAAACTATACAGTGCTTCGATAAATGCTTTCTGCCACAACATAAGTGTCATCGGCTGACCGTAGTACGGACTCTTTGTCAAGCGTATGCAACCTTCCATAAAGTCCATTCTTAATTTTGCATCTGACGTGTCGTAGAAATATCTGTCTGTGTTCTTCATGTCTTCTGCAAGGTTGTCAAGCTCTAACATAAGCTCCTGACCTATGATGATCTCACCGGACTCACACTTTGCTCTATACTCCAGTAGATAACTGTTGTCACAAGTGTGCGTCAAACCACGCTCGTAATGGACTTTCTTCATTGTCTCCCTCTTCGTTCGTTGTGACACTCAAGAATACCTTAACCACATTTGTGTACTGCTGTAGATATTCTCTGTATAACTTAGCGGCCGGTGTCGTCTTCTGCTTAGTATTATCCGTAGGACAAACACGGATCATTGGTAGTTTCCGTAGTCTCTCAAGCTGTTCTTCCAAGAACACCATTTGCTCTATGAGTGGTTTTAGGTTGTCGTTGTCAACGATCTCCATTAAGTCGTCATATCTGCTCATAGGCCACCTCACGATGTACGGATATATAACATATCAATGGTTAGTGTCAAGTTTCCCGTCGTATTATCTGTAGTATTATACAGATTAAAACGTAGATGACTAGCGTCCCACAGATTTAACTCAGTTATTGTACACATTGTACAGTATGCTCCGTACAGTCTATATCCGTTGATACCTACACAAGTATATCCGGTAACTACTGGTAAATCTTCATATCGCCCCCATATATCGCCATGTGGCGCAAGCGGATCTATGAGAATCACCTTACCTACATTTTTCATGCAAGCACCGTCATAACCAAAAGTAAACTTAGTCGGCACAACCTCAGATCCTGCTATCTTTGACATAGTAAAGTTTGTGTCGCTGTTTTTAACAAGCGTTATGTTTCCCTCGTTAAGTGCCGCTCTATTGATAGTGTATGTCACACCGCCTATCGTTCGAGTGTATGCGCCAGTTCCAGTCCAATCACTCACTGCAACCACAAGTCCGTTTATGTAAAGACTGTTCTCACCTATGTTGACTCTGCTGACGTTAAGTAGTGCGCCGGTTGATTCATCTATTTTGATATCATTCCTCATAGCTTAGATAACCTCCACCACTCGTCAATGTAGCCTCTCCATGCTTCTTTATCTCTTCCGTCGTCGCACGCATCAAGTCGTGCTATACACTCTTCTTTGCTCGTTGATATAAATATCTCTCTTGCTCCATACTCCTTGAGTATGCGCTCTCTATCTGATATCAGCGGAAAGCCGCCAATAATATAAGCTTTATCCCACTTGCCCCTTCTGACTTTCACGCAGTCCATAAGATAATCTCTCATACCAAAGACTACGCTTTTCAGTTTGTTAGGCTTAACGTAGCGACTTCCGCTGACACATTCCCACATACTGTCGATATCTACCACTAAGTCGCCGGTTGATCTCGTATCTTCTACAAAAGTTGTTTTCCCTGCTAACGGTGATCCCCACACAAGGAAGACTTCTCTACCCTGATATCCTAGCTTATCATGTATTCTGTTGTGGCATCTGTGATGTACTAGCTGTATAAGCTCCGGATTGAGTGATATGTTGATGTCGTTTACGTTGTCCTCAGTCAGAAACATAGTATGATGTCCGATACAGTCATACATCTTGACTATAGGTTTACCGCAGTGCGCGCAAATTATATTTCCATCAGCGTCCTGCCTCTCAATCCTTAACTGTGCGATAAGCCTCTCCCACTCCCTAGAGTGATAGAAGTTAGCCAGTGTAAACTTACCAATCATCTTCTGCCGCCTTTTCCTTAAGCTCAAGCTCTCTCTGCCTTAACTCAAGCTCCATAGGGTTGTCACTCCACCTCTGTGTATCATCAAGATTCTTGAGTAGCAACTTTATAGCGTTTACATCAGGGTGACAGATTTTCTTTTTTACCTCAGTCCGGATCACTCGACCTTGCTCAAGCTGTTCCGCAGTAAATCCTGCATCGAGTAACATCTGATACATTTCTTTCGGATATCTGACGCGCTCTGCTATCGTACTCGACTCTGTATATTCATAGCCTAACGCACGCTGTATAAGCGCGTCCTTTAGCCTGACTGTTAGTCTTGCTCTACCGTCCTCAACCGCTTCTTCAATCTCAGGGTGTTCTTTCAGCATACGATACCATGTAGCCTTGCTGACACCCAGTTCTTCGGCAATCTCCATATCACTCATGGTCTGTGCCATAAGTCTTATGTCTGCTATACGCTCTGCTATGTTATTCTTAGCGAACGACTTCTTTCGCCCTGCCGCAGATTTTCGTTGTGGTTGTGGTTGCTTCATTTGATAACCTCATTCATGCTTGACGCTGTTACCTTACCATAGATCCCGTCTATCAGTATCTTTGACTTCTTCTGAAAAGCCTCGACTTTAGCCTTTGTCTTATTTCCAAAGTCCCCGTCCTCAACTAACTTAGCTCCGGAAAGTCCCTTGACTGAGTTAAGGTTGTTCTGTAAAAGCTCAACCTCACCGCCCTTGTCTCCCTTTCTAAGTGTCGGCCTTGCTACCACATGATCGGCGTGTCCGTCTACCACACTGATTACGTGGTGTTCTGCTCTATTAAGAATGTCGCCAGTCATAAGATAGTTGGGTTTTCTTAAAAACCTAGCCGCTGTCTCTTCCTCAAACATCTTAGTAGCCATAAGCTTTTTGACAAGATTACCTGTATATATGTCTTTTCCTATGAGTGCCTTGCCAACTGCAACATTCACTCCGCACGCTACAAGCATAGAACAGTCACACTCTACCGGCTTAACGACCTTTGAAACGTCCCAACCAACCTTGTCAAGCGCGTTCCACAGTGTATCTCGACCGTCCATATCATAACCGATGTTCTGATTGTTACACATCTGTCGTATAGCCTTAGCGTATGCCTCGGCAATAGTGCGCTTCTTAAAACGCAACATGACGGTCTGACCGAAGTCGTACCAAGCTCCAAGCTTTACTTCTCTTCCGGTCTGATCGCCTGCCTTGTTTCCTCTTCCGCGTCCCGTCTCACCAACTGACGCCCAACCACACTTAACAACCATTATGATTCCTCCTTGTCGTATGTGTTGTAATGCTCAAGTAGTTTCGGCTGATCCTCTTCCTCGTCCTCTTCTGCTTTTTCTTTCAACTGCTGTAGTACCGACTTAAGTTTCTTTGGCACTGGAAGTCCAAGTGTGCAAGCATTTTCTACAATGCTAAGTCCCTCGTTCGCAAGATAAAAGATGATAACCATATCTCTTAACGTACCACTAAGGCCAAGTGCCTTGTCTCCCAAGTGTCCGATAGCAACTAACATCAGTATGATAACCTTACGTGCGATACCTTTAAAACCGATATCGCTTGATAACTCGTGTTTACTTATGCCACACAGTACGCCGGTAACGTAGTCAATACAAATGAAACATATCAACGTAATGAGTAGCTGATCCATACCTCCATAAAGGAAGGTTAAAGCTCCTCCAATCATCGTCCCTATTCCCCTTATACTCGCAAAGATTTTGTAAAAATCCATAGTCATTACCCTTTCCCTAATTACACAGTATATGGTTTCCCACACCTTATATCGTACCATATATCTTGTATAATTTCAACAATTCAAAAGGGACAAAAAAAGGACAAACTTGTGACAAAAAATGAAAACTACAAAACGCCTGCGGTCGCGCGTGAAAAACCTCGTTTTGCCGATTTTCGTGAAAGAAATG
>Ga0326514_10001110_pt1 | contig 17686 bp, 9 predicted proteins | sample 3_2548_0518_D_FD_203653 | JGI IMG/M metagenome (GOLD analysis project Ga0326514, IMG submission 203653) | Bovine rumen microbial communities from UC Davis, California, United States - 3_2548_0518 | ecosystem: Host-associated > Mammals > Digestive system > Stomach > Rumen | place: USA: California... | reverse complement strand
TGACCTGGGCGATGCCATCGAGAACTACAAGCAGATTCTCGACATCACTGGCGACGTGGCTGCCAACATCATCGAGCCAAACTCTGAGAGCGTCGACCTTGAAGGTCCGCACCTCGAGAACGGCCGTATGATCTATGCCTCTAAGACCTACGAGAACCTTGACGCCACCCGTAAGGCTGGTCTGTGGGGTGTTTCAATGCCTCGTCGTTATGGCGGTCTGAACCTGCCTAACGCTGTGTTCTCTATGCTGTCTGAGATGATTTCTGCTGCTGATGCCGGTTTCCAGAACATCTGGAGCCTGCAGTCGTGTATCGACACCCTCTATGAGTTCGGCAGCGAGGAGCAGCGCCAGAAGTACATCCCCCGCGTTTGCGCTGGTGAGGGCATGTCAATGGACCTCACGGAGCCTGATGCTGGTTCTGACCTGCAGCGCGTGATGCTGAAGGCCACCTTCGATGAGAAGGAGAACTGCTGGCGCCTGAACGGTGTGAAGCGCTTCATCACCAACGGCGACTCCGACATCCACCTCGTCCTTGCCCGCTCTGAAGAAGGCACGAAGGACGGCCGTGGTCTGTCGATGTTCATCTACGACAAGCGCCAGGGCGGTGTCAATGTCCGTCATATCGAGCACAAGCTTGGTATCCACGGCTCACCCACCTGTGAGCTCACCTATAAGAACGCCAAGGCCGAGCTCTGCGGAAGCACACGTCTGGGTCTGATCAAGTATGTGATGGCCCTGATGAACGGTGCCCGTCTGGGTATCGCCGCACAGTCGGTAGGTGTGGAGCAGGAGGCTTACAACGAAGGTCTCGCTTACGCTAAGGAGCGTCAGCAGTTTGGTGACAAGATCATCAACTTCCCCGCTGTTTACGATATGCTTTCTCGCATGAAGGCCAAGCTGGATGCCGGTCGTTCACTGCTCTATGAGACAGCTGCTTACGTTGACATCTACAAGTGCCTCGAGGACATCGAGCGCGACCGTAAACTGACTCCCGAGGAGAAGCAGGAGCTGAAGAAGTATCAGCGCCTGGCTGATGCCTTCACCCCACTTGCCAAGGGTATGAACTCTGAGTATGCTAACCAGAACGCCTACGATGCTATCAGCATCCACGGTGGTTCAGGTTTCATCATGGAGTACAAGAGCCAGCGTCTGTTCCGCGATGCACGTATCTTCTCCATCTACGAGGGTACCACGCAGCTGCAGGTTGTTGCTGCTATCCGCTACATCACCAACGGCACCATGCTGAACAACATCAAGGATATGTTCGCAGCACTTCCAGAGAATGCTGATGCAGCTCTGAAGGCCCGTGTCGAGAAGCTCATCCCCGTTTACGAGGAGGCCCTCGCTGCCGTCAAAGCCCTCGAGAATCAGGATGCACAGGACTTCCTGGCACGCCGTCTCTACGACATGACCGCCGAGATTGTGATGTCGCTGCTCATTATCCGCGACGCCGCCAAGGCTCCCGAGCTGTTCGAGAAGTCTGCCAACGTGTATGTCCGCATGGCCGAGGAGGATGTTCTTGGTAAGTCTGCTTACATCAAGGCCTTCCAGATAGAGGATCTCGCCAGCTTCCGTGCTGTGGAGTCTGCTGGCGGAGAAGCTTAACAGCAGTCTTGACATAAACAACGGAACCCGAAGAGTTGCATACCGACTCTTCGGGTTCTTTTCACAGGGTAAGATAGTCATTTGTGTACCAATATCAATTTGAATAAAGAGATGACGCGCGAAAGAGAAATTAGTAAGGTGACATTGGTGGGCAGTGTCGGAAATGCGGTACTGCTGGTCTTCAAGTTTGTTGCCGGACTGCTGGGACACAGCTCGGCCATGATAGCCGATGCCGTACATTCGCTGTCGGACTTCGCGACTGACCTGGTGGTTCTGGTTTTCGTGAGCATTAGTGCCAAGCCTCAAGACGAGTCGCATGACTATGGGCATGGGAAGTTCGAGACCATTGCCTCGTTCTTGATAGGACTAGCATTGGTGGCGGCTGCCGTAGGCATCATCGTGTCGGGTAGTATGAAACTTGCTGCCTGGTGGGGAGGTGAGGCGCTGGAGACTCCAGGATGGATTGCCCTTTGGGCAGCCTTGCTGTCGATATTGGTGAAGGAACTGCTCTATCAGTACACGGCGCGACGTGGAAAGGCACTGGACTCGCCTGTGATGATTGCCAACGCCTGGCACCATCGTAGCGATGCGCTCTCATCCATCGGTGCGGCTATCGGCATCGGCGGTGCTATCTGGTTAGGTCATCGGTGGGTGGTGCTCGACCCTATTGCTTCGATTGTCGTTGGTCTGATGCTGATGCGAGTGGCATGGGAACTGCTCAAGACCAGCATTGGCGAACTGACAGAGTGCTCACTGCCCGCTGAGACGGAGCAGGAGATAGAGGCGCTGATTCGCTCGTTCCCAGATGTGCAGGAGCCGCATAACCTTCATACCCGTCGCATCGGCAGCCGTATTGCCATTGAGGCTCATGCGCGTATGGACGGACGTATGCCGCTTTGCGAAGTCCATGAGCGGGCAACAGCCATCGAGCGGAAACTGAAGGAGCACTTCGGCCCGAAGACACACGTCACCATCCACATGGAACCTGTCAAAGACTCTTCTGTGACGATGTCATCCCACAGGCAATAATACCACACCGAGCTGTTTCTTGCCGTCCATCATGATTTTCATTGGACGGTCGAAGCGGACATGGCGCACGTACTCGGTCTCACTGACGGCGGGCATTTGGTCGAGCAGTCCCTGCTGGAAGATGCCATTGCCAGTGTAGGTGTCAATGGTGAAGTAGCCCACGCCGAACGATGTGAGGTTCTGGAAGAAGTGGGTACCCTGTGACGGGTCAACGTGGTAGTTCTTTAACGCTGTCTCCACGATGACGCGGGCAGCCGAGATATGTGGCCATTTCACGGGGATGCCTAACCAGTAGTCGCTGCTGCCCCAGCGGCCGGGGCCAATGAGCACGTAATTTTTCCCCTCGTCAAGGAACCTCTGGTTGATGGTCTCTATATCCCTGGCGATGGTGGGGTTGTTGGCGGCAGTGAAGTTCTCGTCGGTCTTGACATAGACCACATCGTACACATCTTCGGAAATGCCATGTCCCAGCGAGTTGCTGGAGCGCAGCAAGCAGTCTTCGTCGGCAATCTGCTGCAGGTCTTCGTCAAGCACCTGCTTGGAATCGACGATAGGACGTATCTGTAACAGGTAGAGTTCACCGGTCTTGTCGTCCGACAGGTTACAGGCGAACTCAATCTCAATAGGCCGCCGCATCTCCTCGGAGCCATATTTCTGAACCATCTGCAACAGTTCGGGCAGCGGGAAAATACCCTGTTGCAGAACGCCGCAGAAGGAGATAATCTTTCGTCCGCCTTCGTAGATGCCGTCGCGGATAACCTGATCTATGGGGTCGAAGGTCGAGGCGATGTAGGTGAGCGATCCGTCCTGATCAGCCTGCTTCACGCGCAGTTTCTTGATGTTGAATCCGTCGTCAACCTTGAAGTCGGCACCCACATGACTCATATCCAAGGCGTAGAAGCGTGTCTGCGTATCGCGCAGTGCCGTCTCCATCTCGCTGGTCTGCAGAACCTGTGTCGGGTGATAGGGCGACACGCGCAGTGTCTGTCCGCCGTCAACGATATACTTGCCAAGTCCGAGTGCAAGCGAGGCGATGCCCTCCTCGGCAGTCTCGTCGCCGATGGGGTAGTAGTTCAGTGAGCGCAGCACGCCGCTGAACGTCGGGTAGAAATGGTCGCCATACTGTTTGCCCACGACCTCCTGCAGGATGACGGCCATCTTCTCCTGGTCGATGACGTTCTGTGTGGCCAGCATATAGGCTTTTGAGTCCTTGTAATAGACGGAGGCATAGACGCCCTTGATGGCACAGGCCAGCATGCGCAGCATCTCATACTTGTCTTCCAGATAGGGTATCATGTATGTGCTGTAGATGCCGGCGAATGGCTGGTAGTGGGAGTCTTCCAGCAGTGAACTGGAGCGTATGGCGATGGGCGACTTGACAGCATCGAAGAACGTGAAGAAGTCGGCTATCAGCGAGTCGGGCAGCTGGGCGCGGAGGAAATGTTGCAGTATCTCCTCGTCAGGAGCATCGCTGAGGGCGATGGGGTAGAGGTTGTTCTTCTCCATGAACTCATCGAAGAAGTCGGTGCAGAGCACGACCGTCTTAGGTATCATAATCTGGGCACCTTCATACTGGTTGAGTTCAGGATGCCGCTTGATGATACGGTCGAGGAACGCCAGACCGCGTCCTTTGCCGCCCAAGGAGCCCTCACCGATGCGGGCGAAGTGGGCGTAGCGGTCGAACTTCAGACGGTCGAACACCGCCACGATACCGATGTTCTTCATGCGGCGGTACTGTACGATGGCGTCGAAGATAATCTGGCGGTGGGCATCGATGTCCTGCAGCTTGTGCCATGTGACGTGCTTGAGGAAGGCCGACACGGGGAAGATGGCGCGTGCCGTGAGCCATCGGCTCATGTTGTTGCGCGAGACGTGGTATGACAGTGAGTCGGCAGGAATCTTGAAGATATTGTCCTGTAAGTCCTTGAGCGAGGTGATACGGGCTATCTCCTGTTTTGTCTTCGGATCGCGGAAGATGAAGTCGCCGAAGCCCATGTGCTCCTCCATCAGGCGGTGCAGATCGACATTCATCTTCGTCGAGTTCTTGTCGATGAAGTGGAAGCCCTCTTCCTTTGCCCTTGAGGCGTTCTCTGTCTCCGAAGAGTCGAGTATCAACGGCACGTATTCGTCACGACGCCTGATTTCGCGCAGCAGTTTCAGACCGGCTTCAGGGTCGCCTTCTTCAACGTGGCTCAACCGTCCAGGTACCGATTTCATGGGGAACCGGGTGTCGGAGATGACGCCGAGCGTGTTCTCGGCGTACTTCTCGTAAATCTCCATCGCCTCCTCGTAGTTTGTGGCCAGCACCACCTTCGGGCGGCCGCGCTTGCGTTGGGCGGCGGCATGCGGGTTCAGGGCCTCCGTGGAGAAGCGCTTCGACTGTGCCAAGATATAATTGTAGAGGTTGGGTAATACCGAGGAATAGAAGCGGATATTGTCCTCCACCAGCAGAATCATCTGTACGCCGGCCTCACGGATGTCGTGCTCGATGTTCATCTTGTCCTCGAGCAGCTTGATGATGGACATGATAAGGTTTGTGTTGCCAAGCCAGCAGAATACATAGTCGAACACAGACATGTCCTCGTCCTGTATGCGCTTCGTGATGCCGTGTGAGAACGGCGTCAGCACCACGCAGGGAATGGCCGGGTGAGCAGCCTTTATCTCACGAGCCACCGTAAATGCATCATTGTCGGCATTACCCGGCATACAGATGACGAGGTCGATGTCTGTCGTTGCCAGCACCTCACCAGCCTCCTCGGTAGTCGATACTTGCGTGAATGTCGGCGGGTAGCGCATACCCAGCTCCATATACTCGTCGAAGATTTTCTCGTCGATGCGGCCGTCGTCTTCTAACATGAAGGCGTCGTAGGGGTTGGCCACGATGAGCACGTTGAAGATGCGCCGCGTCATGAGGTTGACGAACGACACATCCTTCAGATAGAACTGATTCCACTCCTGTGGTATATTACTTGCTTCTTCCATACATTAACTAATACTCTGTCTTATCGTCCTTCTCACTCCAGAGACGGAAGCTGTGCAGAGCTTCATCGCGCAGCATCGGGACAATGGGCACGGTGCGCTCGCTGAGCGGACGATCCAGCTCTTCGTAGATGAAGTCGTCAGCAAAGCCGATTTCGCGGGCATCCTTACGGTCGTTGCCGTAGTAGATGCGGTCAATATGGGCCCAGTAGATGGCACCCAAGCACATCGGGCAGGGCTCGCACGACGTGTAGATAACGGTTCCGGACAGGTCGAACGTACCAAGTTTCTTGCAGGCTCTGCGGATGGTGTTCACCTCGGCGTGGGCCGTAGGGTCGTTATCGACAGTGACGCTATTTGAACTGCCGGCGATGATTTCGCCGTCCTTCACGATGACAGCTCCGAAGGGGCCGCCACCGTTCTTCACACTCTCGTCAGCCAGACGAATGGCCTCGCGCATAAACGCTTTGTCTTGTTCCGTGATAATCATTGGCTGCAATGTTTTTTGAATATAACGCCACAAAGTTACAAAAAAAAAGGTCTTCCGCTGCAATTTTCCCCGCTTTTTTGTTTTTTTGCATAAAAATCATGCTTATCTGCCAAAGATTGCTTACTTTTGCACTAAAATCGCAGAAAACGGATGAGAAGATTATGCACTTTTATTCTGGTTGCATTGTTTGCGCAACAAGCACTGCTGGCTAAGGGACTCGATGTCAGGGAACTGAAACTGAGCAACGGACTGACGGTGTGGCTGAACGAGGACCACTCACAGCCGAAGGTCTATGGGGCGCTTGTGGTGAAGGCTGGTGCGAAGGACTGTCCCAATACGGGTATCGCCCACTACCTGGAGCATGTGCTATTCAAGGGCACACAGAAGATTGGCACCATTGACTATGCAGCCGAGAAGGTGTGGCTCGATTCTATTTCAATGAAGTACAACGAGCTGTCGCTGACGAAGGACAACGCGCAGCGGTTAGCCATCCAGCGCGACATCAGCCGACTGAGTCAGCGGGCTGCCGACTACGCCATTCCCAACGAGTTCGACCGTCTGATTTCCAAATATGGCGGCTCGGCCCTGAACGCCTCGACGTCGTGGGACCGCACGGAATACCACAACACCTTCGCGCCGCAGTTTCTTGAGCAGTGGTGCGAGCTGAACTCAGAGCGCATGCTCAACCCTGTGTTCCGACTGTTCCAGGGTGAGTTAGAGACCGTCTATGAGGAGAAGAACCGTGCTGCCGACAACATCATCATGGGAGCTGTAGAGCACGTAATGGAGGCGGCCTTCAAGGGACATCCCTACCAATACCCCATCATCGGCAGTACTGAGAACCTGAAGAACCCCCGTCTGCAGGACATGGAGGACTTCTTCCGCCGCTACTACGTGGCCAGCAACATGGGGCTGATGCTCTGCGGCGACTTCACGGCTGAGGGTATTGAACCGCTGTTAGAGCGCACGTTCGGCAGATTGCCGAATTCTGGTGAGGGGTTAACTGCGAAGGGTGAAAGGAGTTTACCTGTCACCCTTCACCCCTTCAACGGCGAGACTACCAATATCAAGGTGAACATTCCGATAGTCAAGGCCGTTGGACTGCTGTTCCGCGGTCCTGTCGATAAGGACAAGGACGCCTACGCCCTGCAACTGGCCATGAGCCTGCTGACCAACGACAACCAGACGGGTATGCTCGACTCGCTGCGCACAGCCCACAAGGTGATGATGGCCGTAGGCGAGCGCTTTGCCTTCAACGAGGCGGGTGCCGTCGGACTGCTCGTCATTCCTAAGATTCCCTTCGGCTCGAAGAAGAAGGCCGAGCGACTGTGCTGGCAGCAGATTGAGCGACTGAAGCGTGGCGACTTCAGCGAGCAGACATTGGAGGAGCTGAAGCTGGAACTACAGCGCAACAACAGTCAGCAGCTGGAGGACATCACCAGTCGGGCCGACATGATGGGTGAGGTCTTTTCGCAGGGCCGCTCATGGAACGACTACCTCCAGCAGGCAGAGGCCGTGAAGGGCATCACCAAGGCCGACGTCGTCAGTGCCGCCAACCGCTACCTGCTCAACGACCAGTACCTGCGCGGCATCAAGAAGTTCGGCTCCTACCCCAAGGACAAGGTGTCGCAGCCCGACTACAAGCCCGTTGTGCCCAAGCACGCCAAGGAGCAGTCGGCATACGCCCGCCAGTTGGCACAGCTGCCCGTAGCCGAGCGCGCCCCACGGCTCATCGACCTCGACCACGATACGGAGATAGCCCGCCTGAGCGACCACACGACACTTTATAGGATAGAGAATCCTGCCAACGACCTCTTCTCGCTGTCGCTGAAATGGTTCAGGGGCGAGCGCGACGAGCCGAGGCTGACGCTCTTGGGCGATTACCTGCCTGAGCTGGGCACCGACTCGCTGACGAAGCACCAGTTGGGCGAAGCCTGGCAGCGGTTAGGTACTACCTTCGAGGTGAAATCGTCGGACAACTATTTCATGCTGACGCTCACGGGCTTCGAGCGTAACCTGGAGCCGTCGCTCCGACTGCTGCGCCACGTGCTGACGTCGCTGAAGCCTGACAAGGAGGCCATGAGCGAACTAGCAAGCGAGTACAAGGTGGACCACAGCCAGCTGGACCGTACCAACACGACGGTCATGCAGATGGTTCTCAGCAGGATTTCCAAGGGCGAGAAGTCGAGCTACCTGCGCCAGCCTACGGTGGCAGAGGCCAAGAAGACTACGGGCGAGGAACTGCTGCAGCTGTTCGACGAGGTGCGCCAGTACGACTGTGCCCTACTCTATTGCGGCCGCCAGCCACTCTCCACCCTCCAGCCTCTTACCTCTCAACTCTTGCCGCTCTCCCCACGCCTCTCGCCCAACGACAATGAAATCCGCCGTCAAGAGACCACGGAGCCTGTGGTCTACGTCTACAACATGCCTGACAGTCGCCAGATGCTCATCGGCACCTACGGCAGCGTAAAGCCCTCGCTTACTGACCGCGAGAGAGCCCAGCTGCGACTGTGGAGCCAGTACATGGGCGGCGGCATGGGGTCTGTGCTGTTCCAGGAGATTCGTGAGTTCCGCGCTATGGCCTACTCTGCCGGCGGACAGGACGTGACGCCCAACTACGTGCGCCATCGCGACTATCCCTCTGGCTACATTGCCTACTTAGGTACACAGGCCGACAAGGCCATGCAGGCACTCGGCGTACTCGACTCGCTGTTGAACAACATGCCCGTCAACGAGCAGAACGTGGCGGCTGCCAAGCAGGAGATACTGAACAACATCAACAACTCCTACCCTACGTTCCGCCAGATGCCCAACTTCGTGTCCAACTACCGTGCCCTGGGCTACAACGAAGACCCACGCACAGCACTGGCCCGCCTGGTGCCCACGCTGACCACAGCCGACATGGTGGACTTCTACCGCCAGAACGTCCAGCAGAAGCCACGCGCCTTCTTCATCATCGGCAACAAGAAGCAGCTCGACATGCAACAGCTGGCCAAATACGGCCGCATCGTTGAGCTGAAGAAGGACGACATCATGAGATAACGAAAAACTTAAAACAATAATAGTATGAAACTGACAAAAGCCCTTATGACCATCGGAATGACAACGGCTATGATGATGCCGTTCAGTGCCTGCCAAGAGGCACAGCGTGAGAACCCCTTGCTGCAGGAGAGCAACCTGCCCTTCGGCACGCCTGACTTCAGCAAGATCAAGCCCTCTGACTACCTGCCTGCCATCGAGGAAGGCATCCGTCAGCAGCGCGAGAACATCCAGAAGATTATTGACTGCCAGGACTCGGCCACCTTCGAGAACACCATCCTGGCCTACGAGGAAAGCGGACGACTGCTCGACCGCGTGAGCCGCGTCTTCTATGCACTCGTGGAAGCTGAGAAGACACCCGAGATAGCCGAGACGGAGAAGAAAGTGACGCCGATGCTGACTGACTTAGAGAACGAAATCTCGTTCAACAAGCAGCTCTTCGAGCGCATCAAGCAGGTTTACGACCAGCAATACAGTTCGCTGCAGGGCGAAGACCAGAAACTCCTGGAAGAGACCTACAAGGAATTCGTGCGCAAGGGCGCTCTGCTGCCTGACGACAAGATGGAGCGCATGAAGCAGATAAACCTCCGCATCTCAGACCTGCAGCTGCAGTGGGGCGACATGCTGCCGGCAGCCACCAACGACGCTGTGGTGTGGGTAGAAAAAGAAGAAGACCTTGCCGGTCTCAGCGAGGCCGACATCGCCCAGTGCAAGAAGGATGCCGAGAGTCGCGGCGGCAAGGCTCCCTACGCCATCGTCATCGTCAACACCACGCAGCAGCCGCTTCTCGCCAGCCTCGACAACCGCGAGCTGCGTAAGAAAGTCTTCGAGGCCTCCATCCATCGCGCCGACGGCACCAATCCCAAGTACAACACCTTCCCGCTGGTTGTGGAGATAGCCAAGCTGCGCGCCGAGCAGGCCGAAATCATGGGCTATCCCAACTATGCCTCCTACTCATTGGAGAAGACGATGGCCAAGACCCCAGAGAATGTCTATGCCTTCCTCAAGAACCTCATCGCCCAGTACGCCCCAAAGGCTGATGCCGAGACAAAGACCATCGAGGACTTTGCCCGCCAGACAGCGTCCGACGGTTCTGCCGTCGGAACCCCCGCCGACTTCCAGCTCCAGCCCTACGACTATTTCTACTACTCTGCCAAGATGAAGCAACAGCTCCTGAACGTCAGCGACGACGAGGTAAAGCCCTACTTCAACGTCGATAGCGTGCTTCTGAACGGTGTGTTCTACGCCGCCAACCGTGCCTACGGCCTGACCTTCAAGGAGCGCACAGACATTCCCCTCTACCATCCTGACATGAAGGCCTTCGAGGTCTTCGACCGCGACGGCAAGCAGAAAGCGCTCTTCTACTGCGACTACTTCCGTCGCCCGACGAAGCGCGGCGGCGCCTGGATGGACGGTTTCCAGAAGCAGAGCCGCCAGTGGGGACAGCTGCCCATCATCTTCAACGTCTGTAACAGCGCCAAGGCCCCTGAAGGGAAGCCGTCGCTGCTGACGTGGGACGAGGTGACCACCATGTTCCATGAGTTCGGCCACGCCCTCCACGGCATGCTCTCCGACTGCCAGTACAACCGCCTGAGCGGCACCTCTGTGGCTCGCGACTTCGTCGAGATGCCGTCGCAGTTCAACGAGTCGTTTGCCTCTATCCCTGAGGTGTTCGATAATTATGCCCGTCATTATGAAACAGGCGAGCCCATGCCTGCCGACCTGAAGGATCGCATGCTCAAGAGCATCAACTTCCAGCCGTGCTACGCCCTCGGCGAGAACCTCGCTGCCACCTGCGTCGATTTGGCCTGGCACATGCTCTCCTCGAAGGACATTCCCACAGCCGAGGAGGCACCTGCCTTCGAGACTGAGGCACTGCGGCAGGTGGGACTGCTCAACGCGCAGATTCCGCCCCGCTACTACACCAGCTACTTCAACCACGTCTGGGGCGGCGGCTATGCTGCCGGCTACTACAGCTATCTGTGGACTGAGGTGCTGGCCGTCAACATTGCCGACGTCTTTGCACAGCGCGGAGCCCTGAACCCTGAGACTGGCAAGGACATGTGCGACAAGATTCTGAGTCGCGGCAACACGGGCGACCTCATGCAGATGTTCACCGACTTCACAGGCATGAAGCAGCCTGATGCCTCGAGCCTGCTGAAAGCTCGCGGACTGTAATTCTGTTGTTTTTTCTGTTTTTCTATGAGATTGTTCCATTAATTTATTACCTTTGCACGCAAAAAAGTAACCGACAAAAGAAATGGATAAAAAATTCAGACAGGGTACGCTCTGCGTACAAGCAGGCTACAAGGCCAAAAACGGAGAACCGATAGAACTGCCCATCATCCAGTCGACGACCTTCAAGTACGACGACTCGGACGAGATGGCAAAGTTGTTTGACTTGGAGAAGGAGGGCTATTTCTACACCCGCCTGCAGAACCCCACTAACGATGCGGTGGCCGCCAAGATTGCCACCCTCGAGGGCGGCGTGGGTGCCGTGCTCACCTCCAGCGGACAGGCAGCCAACTTCTACGCCATCTTCAATATCTGCCAGGCTGGCGACCACTTCATCACCTCCAACGAGATCTACGGCGGCACCTACAACCTCTTCGGCGTAACGCTCAAGAAGCTCGGCATCGACTGCACGTTCATCTCGCAGGAAGCCTCCGACGAGGAAATCCAGGCCGCCTTCCGCCCCAATACGAAGGCCGTGTTTGGCGAGACCATCTCAAACCCTGGCTGCGCCGTCTTCGACATTGAGCGCTTCGCCCGCATCGCCCATAAGAACGGCGTGCCACTCATCGTCGACAACACCTTCGCCACACCCGTCAACTGTCGTCCCTTCGAGTGGGGCGCCGACATCGTCACCCACTCCACCACCAAGTACATGGACGGTATGGCCACACAGGTAGGCGGCTGCGTCGTCGATAGCGGCAACTTCGACTGGATGACTTGCACACACCAGCCCCCCCTTCAAGCCTCCGAGGGGGCTACAAATGCCCTTCACGGTAATGAAGCCCCCTCGGGGGCAGTAGGAGAGGTCAAATTCCCCGGCCTCTGCACGCCCGACGAGTCGTACCACGGACTGACCTACGTCAAGGCCTTCGGCAAGATGGGCTTCACCACGAAGCTCGTGGCACAGCTCATGCGCGACCTCGGCAGCATCCCCGCTCCGCAGAACTCGTTCCTGCTGAACCTCGGCCTGCAGACACTCCACCTCCGCATGGCCCAGCACTGCCGCAACGCCCAGCGCGTGGCCGAGTTCCTGCACGACAACGAGAAGGTGGCATGGGTTCACTACTGCGGACTGCCCGACGATGCCTACCACGCCCTCGGCCAGAAGTACCTGCCCAACGGCTCCTGCGGCGTCATCGCCTTCGGACTGAAGGGCACCCGCGAGACCGCCATCAAGTGGATGGACTCCTTAGAGATGATCAACATCGTCACCCACGTGGCCGATGCCCGCACCTGCGTGCTCCATCCTGCCAGCCATACCCACCGCCAGCTCTCCGACGAGCAGCTGCGCGAGGCCGGCGTAGCCCCCGACCTCATCCGCCTCTCGGTAGGCATCGAGGACGTGGAGGACATCCTCGACGACATCCGCCAGGCACTGGCAAAGATTTGAACCTTGTGCTGTGACCGTGGGCTATGCCGTTGTGTAGATATGCCCCTCGTCATCGATTAGGAGGATGGTGAGTAGGCCGTTTGGCAGGAGTGGCTTGCAGTGCTCTGTGCAGTGGCTGATGACCACCTTGACAAAGTCGGGACGTTTCCCGGCGGGAATCTTCTCCCATAGCTCACGGGCTAAAGTAATATCTTCGAGGTCTGCTTGACAGCAGGCCTCGTTGAGCATCTGCCTGACAAAGGTCTTGTCCATCACCGACTTACGGCTGTGTGTGTCGAGATGGCCTGCTGCCAGCTTGACAGCCTTGCCGAGCATCACGCCAAGCGTGACATGGGGGAACTGTAGCTCATCGGCCATCCGCAGGGTCTCTCCGATATAGTTGCCATACTCTACAAAAGCCTGTTGGGGCAGGGTGGGGTAGCAGGCTTTGACGAAACGTTCGCTCTTGGCTCCGCTGTTGATGACCACACGGTCTGTGCCGCTGGCCTTGGCTACCTGCATGCACTTCCTGATGGAGTCGATGAAGGCTTCCTCGGAGAAGGGTTTCACAATGCCGGACACGCCGATAATCGAGATGCCGCCCTCAATGCCGAGACGGGGGTTGAACGTGCGGCGGGCAATGGCCTCGCCTTCTGGTACGGAAATGGTGCAGACCACCCCGGGGTTCCTTTCTGAATGGAGGGGGCTGATTAGTTGGCAGATGTTCTGGCGTATCATCTCGCGAGGCCCCTTGTTGATAGCCGCTTCACCTGGAGGGTAGTCGAAGCCCGGCAGCGTGAAGCGTCCTACGCCCTCGCCGCCGACGATTTTGAAAGTGTCGGAAGGTTCCACTTTTGCACGTATCTCCAAGCCGTTGGTCACGTCCGGGTCGTCGCCGGCCTCCTTGATGCAGTAGGCGTAGCCATCGGCAAAACCGACGGGCACCCTGAGTGTTTCGCCATTAGGCAACACCACGGGGACTTCCTCTGGCGTTTCGCCCTTCATCATCCGTGTGGTTGCGGCCACGGCCGCCGCTGTGGCACAGGTTCCTGTTGTCAGTCCGCTATGCAATGGATAGAACGCTGGCAGCAGTCTCTCTATGGCGCGCCGCAAGCCGTAAGGGCCATTGACGCACTGGGGTGTCCCCGTCAATCTTGTGCCAAGGGCTGTTTCCGGCCGTTTCAATGCGATGATGCGCATTCCCCTCTCTCTGGCCTCAGCAACTTTTTCGCTGAAGCCGCCCGACTCGCCGCTCTCCTTCATCAGCACCGCTTCAGCCTCCGCCGTCTGCGGATAGAAGCAGAGCTGTTCGTCGCTTGCCCCTTGCTGATGGGCTGACAGGATGCTGCTCTCGCGCTTCAGAATGCGATAGACGACCTTGACCCCTCGCTCTTCCAGCCATTTCAGGCGGCTGATGCTCTGCACGCCCGTTGTGGCAAGCAGCGAGTGAATGTCAGTAGGTATCTGTGAGTAGTCGTCAATCCATGTGATGCCCGGGTCGCGGGGCGGGTAGATACGCTCGTAGCGGATGACGGGGATGCTCAGGGCCTCTGAGACCAGGGCAACCGTCTGGTGGAGTCGCGAGGCGAAGGGGTGGGCGGCATCTACCATCAGCCGGATGCCGCGCTCTTTGCATAATGACAGCATCGACTCCTCGTCAAGTGCTCCGTCTATCCGTTGCCCATGGTGCAGTGCCACGTCCTGTTCGCCGGTCTTGGTGCTGTAGATAAAAGTGCTGCCTGCCTCTTCCAGCACCTCCACGGCCTTACGGCCTTCCGTTGTTCCTCCGAATACCAGTATCATTATTCATACAGGTAAAAGATACGCTCCATCAACTGCCATTTCTCATCGCTGGTACTGCCTGCCTTGCAAGCCTGGAACATGGCGACATAGTCTTCCCATTCCGACTGGCGGGGCAAGGTTGCCAGACGTGCCATCGCACTGTCCCAGTCAAAGTCAAGGGGTGTTTCCACTATCATGAAAAGCCGGTTTCCCAGCAGGTAGATTTCCATCTCCAGGATGCCCACTTCGCGGATTCCCTGTCTGATTTCCGGCCATGACTTATAGCGGCTGTGAGCCTCGACGTATCGGGCTATCAATTGCGGGTCGTCCTTCAGGTCGAGCGTCTGGCAGTAGCGTTTCACCCTCTGTCCGAAGTCCTTTTGTACATAGCCCTCTTTCATTTCTCTGACTTGTTGCATGTTAATGTTGCAAAGTTACATGAATAATTCTAATCGCCAAGCAATTGCTTCCATAAGCAGGCGGCCTCTATGCTTCGCCTTGGCGGAACAGGTGGGTGAAGTACTTGGAATAGAGTTCCGACAGGCCGCTGCGGTTGTCGATGGCTTCACCCACGACGAGCATGGTGGTGAGGGTGAGGCGGTTGTCGTGTACAATCTTGGCCAGGTCTTTCAGCACGCCACGGTATATTTTCTGGTCGGGCCACGTCAGGTGGTAGCAGGCGGCCACGGGGGTGTCGGCGGGGTATTCCATGAGCAGCTCCCTTTGTACGTCATCGACGATGGCAGCCGAGAGGAAGATGCACATCGTGCTCCGACTCTTGGCAAGCAGGTGCAGCTGCTCCCTTTCGGGCATGGGTGTGCGGCCCTCGCCGCGGGTGAGGATAATGGTCTGGCAACGCTCGGGGATGGTGAACTGGCTCTGCAGTTCGGCGGCAGCGGCGAGGAAAGAGGAGATGCCCGGGGTGATGTGGTAGTCCATGCCGTTGGCATCGAAGAAGGCCATCTGCTCCTGGATGGCACCGAAGATGCAGGGGTCGCCGGTATGCAGCCGGACGATGAAGTGCCCCCTGTCATAGTGCTTCTTCATCAGCGCACACTGCTCTTCGAGGGCCATGTCCGCCGATGAGCGCACCACGGCGCCGGGCTTATGGCAGTCTGTCAGTGCCTTGGGCACCAAAGAGCCGGCATAGAGTATCAGGTCCGCCTGCTCCAGCATTCTCCGGCCACGGACGCTGACTAAGTCGGGGTCGCCAGGACCGGCACCGACAATCTCGATATGGCCTTTTCGCTCACGTAGATACTTATAGTCGATGGCGAGGGCTGCCGTCCAGTTCTTGCCCTTCACCTTGGGGACAATCAGTTTGCCGTTGTTGGAGCCGAGGATGGCGGCAGCCTCGCAGACGCTGGGTGTGCCCACATGTTTCTCAACGGTCTTGCTGGGGTTGGGCACATCGACCTTGGCGAGTTGCTCGGCGGTGTAGAACACCAGCTCCTCGCCTAAATCATCAACGAGCATCGCACAGAACTCCTCGTCTTTCTTCACGTCGATAGTGCAATAGTGCTTGTAACAGGGCAACACGCCCATCTGGCTCATGGCCTCGTCTATCTGGTCGTAGATGACCTCGTAGTCGTCAGGATGACTGGCCAGCCCGAAGCCTAAGGCGGCAATGATGGGCACGAAATGCAGCTCGAGCATTCCATAGGGCACAGAGCGGTTGTAGGGTGTCACCAGGATGACAAGGCTGAACTGTTGAGGGTCAACCTCTTCGAGGCTGTTGACGACGGTGACATGCGGAGGCAGCGTCTTCTCCAGATAGTCGGTACCCTCGTCGCGAACTTCCATCAGCAGGGCTGTGGGCTTACGATTGACAAATGCATAGATGCATTCATTCATGTCGTCGTCGCTGGCAATGGCCCAGTTGAATCGCTCTGCAAGCGTGTCGAGTGCCCAGAGTCCCGCAATGTCGCTCTGGGTGGTGATGACCTCGCGGGCTCCAATCATCGCTGCCAGGTCGCGGGCCAGGTCGTTGGCACCGCCTACATGTCCTGAGAGTACGGAAATCACGTTCAGTCCCATGCTGTCGATGCAGACCACCGCAGGGTCTTCGTGCTTGTCCTTGATGTAGGGTGCAATCGTCCTGACGCAGATGCCCATCGCGCCGATGAAGACAAAGCCGTCGAAGTCCTTCCAACGCTTGCCGACGCTCGAGCGGCTGATTATCTCGGCTTCGTCCTTTTGGGCATGTGTCTGACTGAGTATTAATCGGGCGATGTTCTTGCTCTCTTCGCTGGTATGAATGATTGCTATCTTCTTCATGTCGTTGTTGATTGGAGAAATGAGTGTAGTGGACTCAATATGTTGATGATTGATGGCCCGACGCTTTCAGGATTTCGATGGGGTGATTGTCGTTGACGAGAATCCTGGTGGGCGGGGCTTGGCAGAGACCGAGTTCCTGGCAGGCCTCGTCCCAGAGCTGGTGGCTGTCGGTCTTGACGAGAGGGGCTTTGACGCTGTTCATCACGATGACACCGCCGGGCGCCAGCACCGTCAGCACCTTGGCCATGATTTCCTTCAGACGGCCGCCGTGGCCGCCGATGAAGACGGCGTCGGGGGCAGGTGAAAGGTGATGAGCGATAAGTGATAAGTCGGCGTCGAGGAAGTCGCCGATGTGGACGTTGATGCCTGGGGCACCGTGGCGGCGGGCGTTCTCGCAGATGATGGCCTCGCACTCGGGACGTATCTCGAAGGCGTGGATTTCGAGGTGGGGGAACAGCAGGCGGGCCTCGATGGAGACGCTGCCCGTGCAGAATCCGATGTCCCAGAAGACGTGGCGGCGCGCCAGGTCCAGCGCCTGTAGCGTCAGCAGTCGGATGGGCATCTTCGTAATCATCTTCTCGCGACCGTCGAGCAGTGCGAAGGAGGCGTCGGCAATGCCGAAGGGCTTGTACTCGGGACAACGACTCTCCGTGGAGACAATCACACAGTTGGGGTGGGCGAATTGACGTTCGACGGCCTCCTCAAGCGTCAGCGTCGTGACCTTTTCCTTCAGAGGGTTGCCCAGGTGTTCGCCGACGTACATCGTATAGCCGTCGTAGCCGTAGTCGAGCATCCTCCAGGCGATGGCTGCCGGGGTGTGCTCACGGTCGGTGAGTATGCCTATCTTCCCCTCACGCCCGATGAGCGCCCGGTCAAATTC
>Ga0326514_10001107_pt1 | contig 17723 bp, 21 predicted proteins | sample 3_2548_0518_D_FD_203653 | JGI IMG/M metagenome (GOLD analysis project Ga0326514, IMG submission 203653) | Bovine rumen microbial communities from UC Davis, California, United States - 3_2548_0518 | ecosystem: Host-associated > Mammals > Digestive system > Stomach > Rumen | place: USA... | reverse complement strand
AGAAAAATATATTCAAAATGTTCAAGATGATGGTTGCCATATTGGAGATGGAGTTCTTGATTATATAGAGTCATTAAAAGAAGCTCCCGCATTAGGTTATCCATTGTATGGGGACTATGTCAATACAGTAACACGCGGCGCCCGCCTTGGTAAATATTTTCTCCGTTCTGCTCATACTGGTGTTGGTAAAACAAGGTCAATGATTGGTGATGCTTGTTTTATAGGTTGTGATCAAATGTATAATACAACAAAAAATAAATGGTTTGATATAGGTATTCAACAAGATGTTTTATATATAGCAACAGAACAAGATTTGCAAGAATGTCAAACAATGTGCATTTCTTTTCTTTCTGGCGTAGATGAAGAACATGTTTTAAAAGGTGAATATTTTATAGGAGAATGGGAAAGGGTAGTAAAAGCTAGTCAAATTTTAAGAAATAGTCATATTCGTTTTGAATGTTTACCAGATTTCACGATGAAAATGATTGAATCCACTATTAAAAAGCATATTCGTGAATATCAAACACAATATATATTTATGGATTATATTCATTCCTCAGCATCTATTCTTATGGAAGTTGGCGGGAATGGCGGAGTTAAAAATTTAAGAGAAGATAATGTTTTATTTCTTATGTCTAGTAAATTAAAAGATATTGCTGTAAAATATAATATTTTCGTTATGTCATCAACACAGCTTAATGGAGAATATAAAACATCAGATACTCCAGATCAAAATCTTCTTAGAGGTTCTAAGGCTATTGCGGATAGAATAGACTGGGGCGGAATTATGCTTGAGGTAACAAAAGAAGATTTAGAAAAGATAACTCCTTTTTGTAATAAAAATAATTTACCTGTGCCTAATGTTAAATTATCTATTTATAAAAATAGACAAGGTAAATATAAAAATATGTATCTTTGGATTAATGCAGATAGAGCAATATGTAGATTTAATCCAATATTTGCTTCTGATTGGGGTTATAATATAATGTCAATAGAAAACTTAAAAATTAAAGTTGATAGTTCATCAATATTTTAAGAGGAAAATATGGGATATAAATATGATATTGAACAAATTAAAGAAGATTTAACAATAGAGCAAATTCAAGATTTGGTGGCGGAATTGGGTGGAGAGCCACAGGCCAGAGGAAATATTCTTGTATGCAAAACAATCTGTCATGGTGGAGATAGTCATAAACTTTATTATTATGATAATAGTCATTTATTTCATTGTTATACAGGTTGCGAAAACCCCAGCTTTGATATTTTTGAGCTAGTCCGTAAGGTGCATCAATGTGAGCTCCCGCAAGCAATAGAATATGTAGCAGTATATTTTAATATAACTGGCGAAGAAATTTCATATGAGTCTGAAACAGTTATTAATGACTATTTAAAAAATTTACAAGATTATGATAGAATTAAAAATATAGATTTAACAAATCAAACAGTTGAATTAAAAGTTTATGACGATAAATTTTTAAAAAATTTTCCACATCCGCTAATTAAACCTTGGATAGAGGATAATATAACAGAAGAAGCTATGAATAGATTTGAAATAGCTTATGATCCAAAAAATATTGGTGTTATAATACCACATAGAGATATTAATGGTAATTTAATAGGGGTTAGAGAAAGAACTTTAATTAAAGAAAATGCAGAAAAATATGGTAAATATAGACCTATGAAAATAGGTAAAAAAATGTATAATCATCCATTATCATTTTCTTTGTATGGAATTTATCAAAATAAAGACAATATAAAAAGAGCAAAAAAAGCAATAGTAGTAGAAGGGGAAAAATCAGTTTTACAACTTGATAATATATTAGGCTCTGATAATAACATTGGAGTTGCTTGCTGCGGTAGTAATTTAATTGCATATCAAGTATCTCTACTTCAGTCGTTAGGAGTTGAAGAAATTATAGTTGCTCTTGACAGACAGTATAAAAAATTAAATGACAAAGAACATAAAAAATTAGTTAAGAATTTAAAATCAATAGATAGAAAGTATGGTAATTTCATAAAAATAACTTTTATGTTTGATTTAAGTAATGATCTTCCATATAAAGCAAGTCCTTCTGATGCGGGAAAGCAAATTTTTATGAAATTATTTAAAGAAAGGAGAAATTTATATTAATGCAAATTAAATTATATAGCAAGCCTGATAGAGAAATTCCGCCAAAGAAGATGGTTTGTTTAAATAGAGGAATACATCCAAAACAAGTTAATCAATTTTTAAAGAATACAATGGAAGATGTTAATTCTTATGAACCTTTTGAAGATCTTATGTTTGAAGGTGCAAAAATATTAATGAATCCTATTATTTGTAACAAAAAAATTTTTGTTTTAGTAGACTGTGATCCAGATGGGTGGACTTCATCAGCAGTACTTATAAATTATTTATATGAGTTATTTCCTGCATGGACCCAGAATAATTTAACATGGGGACTGCATGAAGGTAAACAACATGGATTGAAAGATTATATAGATAGGTTAGAGAAAGAATCATATGCAGCTGTTATCATACCAGATGCTGGCTCTAATGATTTAGAAGAAATAGAAAGATTGCATAATGTAGGTACTGATGTTTTAATTCTTGATCACCATATTATTGAAAATGATAGGTCTAAGTTTGCAGTAACTATTAACTCTCAAGATGAGCGGTATCCAAATAAGGCACTGTCTGGTGTTGGCGTTGTTTACAAATTTTGTCAATATCTTGATGATTTTTTAGTATCTAATAAATTAATAAATAAGGGTGTTTCCGATAAATTTAAAGATTTAGTTGCTATTGGTCTTATGGCAGATATGATGGACATCCGTAGTCTTGAAACAAAAGAATTAATATTTGATGGACTTAAAGAAGAAAATATTAAAAATCCTTTAATTGCTGGACTGACAGATAAAAATATTTTTGCTTTGCATAAACCTGATTACATTCCTTCTTCTGATAATGATTTATATATAACTCCTATGGGTGCAGCATTTTTTATTATACCTTTAATTAATGCTATGTCACGTTCTGGTAGTATGGAAGAAAAAGAATTAGTATTTAATTCTCTTTTAACTATGAAAGCATTTGAAATAATACCTAGTAACAAAAGAGGACATAAAGAAGGAGAAACTGAACGAAGAGTAGATCAAGCATTACGTTGCACTACGAATGTTAAAAATCGTCAGACTAGAGCGGAAGAGCAAGGTATGGAGATACTTTGTGCTCAAGCTCAAAGTAAATTAGATAACAAAGTAATGGTATTTGTAGTTGGTGACGAAATAGCTCCTACAATCGGTGGTCTTGTAGCTAATAAGCTAGCTGCTAAATATCAAAGACCCGTAGCAGTAATAAGAAAAATGACTGATGGTACATACGCTGGTTCTATGAGGGGCTATACAGCAACAGGTATTGAAAGTTTTAAAGATATTGCTATGAAAAGTCAATATTGTGCTTGGTGTATGGGACATGAGAATGCTGCTGGTATTTGTTTAACATATCCAGATAAGTTCATTAAGGATATGAATGAATTATTAAAAGATGTATCAACAGAGATAACTTATTATGTTGATTATATGTATGATGCTAATAGTGTTGATGGTGATACAGTTATGGCTTTGGCGGAATTGAATGATTATTTAGGTACTGGTTTTGCACGTCCACAAATTTATATTTATGATTTTAAATTTGAAGATTTTTTAATTATGAAATCAAATACTTTAAAATTTCATTTGCCGTGCGGAATTGATGTTATAAAATTTGCAGCAACAGAAGAAGAAATAGATTTTTTAAATGAATCAAAAGGTAAAATAATGAATATTGTTTGCAAATGTAATATAAATGAATGGTGTGGAGAGCGGAATCCGCAATTAATGTGTTTAGATTATGAAATTAAAGAACCTATTACACCTACTGGCTGGAATTCTTCATGGGACTTTTAATTGACAAAAATAAAAAAATATGATATAATATTTATATAAAAAAGAAAGGGAAAAATAAATGGGAAAAATGATAGAATTTACAGGGATTTTTATAATAATAATAGGTTTAATTATAGGCTTTATTTATGGCGGTTTTATTGGCTTTCTTTCCGTCATTATTTCAACATTAGGAACAGCTATAACAATGCTTGGAATTGAATTAAATAGAAAGGATAAATAATGTTAATTTATTATATGTTTAGTACATGGGGTCTTTATTTAATTACTATTGTAGGATTTATATTAATTAGTTATTTTTATAATAATATAAATGATAAAGGGGCTAGATTATGATTATAATTGCTAATCCTATAAATCCATATTTTACGGAAGACTTCGGACAACAAGAAAAAATATACTGCCCTCCACAAAAAGTTGCAGATAGCTATGCAAAATACCAATCAGCTATGGAAAAGTTAAAAGAATTACCTATTATATATATTTCTACTATGGGAATAACAGAGGAAGATATAAATGAATAATATATTAAATAATATTTACGTACCTGTTTTATTGTTTGCTATGATATTTTTTCATATTTTAGATGATTATTGTTTACAAGGTATTCTTGCTCATATGAAACAAAGAAAGTGGTGGGAAAATAAAAATAAATTTTATGAAAATGATTATAAGATAGCTTTAATAGAACACGCCTTTTCTTGGAGTTTTAGTATACATATTCCAATTATATTACATATATTATATTGTGAGGGTTATTATAGTTCAATTTTATTAATGTTTTCTATTATAATGAATTGCATTATTCATGCTATCGTTGATGATTTGAAAGCGAATAAATATAAAATAAATTTAATTCAAGATCAAACAATACATATTATTCAAATTATAGTTACTTGGATTATTTATGTTTATAATTTTTGAGGTTGAAAATGAATAAAAAATTAGATTATTTTACAGGGATTATGATATTTATTTGGATTAGTATAATTATGATAGCTTGGTTATATGCTGCTTTCCATGGAATCATAACAATTTAGGAGAAAATAAAATGCCAATACAACTCACGAAAAGACAAGAAGAAGGATTAAAAGTTGCATTAGAACGTTGGAAAAACAATGAAAAATATACGGTCATTAGTGGGTATGCAGGTACTGGAAAGTCAACTCTAGTTAAATTTATCATTGAAGCTATTGACATAGAACCTTCAAAAGTAGCATATGCTTCATATACTGGTAAAGCTGCTGAAGTACTCAGAAAAAAAGGTAATCCTAATGCCATGACTTTGCATAAGTTACTTTATGATAGCTTTCCTCGTGAGGGCGGAGGGTTCTTTAGAAAGCCGAAAGAATATATTGAGTATAACATTATTGTTGTAGATGAGGTTTCAATGGTACCTAAAACAATGATAGATTTGCTTATGAAACATAAGGTTTATATCCTGTTTTTAGGTGATCCATTCCAGCTCCCGCAAATTGAAAAGAAAGAAGAGCATGATTTGCTTATTAATCCTCATGTATTTCTTAATGAAATAATGAGACAAGAAGCTGAATCAGAAATTATTCAGCTAACTATGAAAATAAGAAATTATGAAAATATAGATTATTTTAAAGGTAAAGAAGTACAGGTTATACCTAAATCAGAACTTGTAACTGGACATCTTACATGGGCGGATCAGGTGATATGTGGTACAAATAATACCCGCCACACTTATAATCAACAGATGAGAAAGTTATATGGATACAATTCTGATATACCTCAAAATGGAGAAAAGTTAATTTGTTTAAGAAATTATTGGGAAGAAATTGATTCTTCAGGTTTTTCTCCTCTTGTAAATGGAACAACAGGAATAATTAAAAATCCTTTTGAAAGTTTTACAAAAGTACCTAACTGGATCCAATGTAGTACTCATCGTTTAGAAAATATAACTGGCGATTTTGTTACAGATGATGGTACTTTTTCTAATATTATGATAGATAAGGAAATGATATTAACTGGAGCCACTTGCTTAGATTGGCGGGAAGCGTATAGGGTACATAGGTACGAGTTTCAAGCACATAAGGTTTTAGTTCCATATGAATTTGCCTTTGGTTATTGTATTACATGTCACAAGTCCCAAGGCAGCGAATGGTCTAAAGTAACGGTTATTGAGGAGCGATTTCCATTTGATAAAAAAGAGCATGCTCGGTGGCTATATACTGCTGCAACTCGCGCCTCAGAGCGTTTAGTTTTAGTGAGGTGAAAATATTATGAGAATAACTCCAGATGAAATTAGAAATCTTCCAGATGGAAGTAAAATTAAATTATTTCTTAGTGGCGACTATTGGAATGAAGATTATGGTAAAGTAGTAAATACTGTAAAAATAAAAGATAAATTATTTGTTATTGATGAACTTTATGATATAGAGGATTTAGAAGCAACTGATGATAAAATAGATAAATATTATACAATAGAAGCAGCCTATAATAAAAAGGATCAATATTTTACATCTTTTAAAAATTAAAAAAAATGGATAGTTTAAATTTATGCAAAAAGAATATTATAGATTTAAAAATGGTATGTTTTGTCCTATTTCAAAAGATGAAATAGCAAAGACAATAAAAATATTTGAATATGATACAGTATTACCATGGTGTAAATATTTTGATATTCCTTTTATACAAAAGGTATGGGAGCGAAGAATAAGAATTCAACTTGAGAATAATCTTGACGTTTCTCCTAGAACAATATTTTCAAAATATTACGGCACTATGAAATTACCGAACTATATACGTTTTACTTTTGAAGATACTAAAAGATTTATAGAAACTTGACAAATATAAAAAAATATGATATAATATTATTATGAAAGATATAAAGATAGCAACTTCATATTTTTATCAGATAAGAAACTTCAAACCGTATATGATCCCAGTATCAACTGCTTTATCTGATCCTCAATGGTACCGACCTGGGGATAAGGAATATTATATAGATAAGCGGGGGATTATATGCGGGCTTCGATATGAACCTCTTATAGTCCAGAGTATGGGACATCACTCTTGCCCTTGTGAGAAAAAAGAGCTGGCTCCCGCATGCCCTACAATGATTGAGTATAAAGAATTATTAAAAATGGTTGATAAAAATAAAATACTTAAAGCGTTTAATTATTGTGGACAAAAGTTTAAAAAAGAATTAGGTTTTGAAGAAGATCCGATTATAGTTTTAATTGTTTATGAAACTCCGCAAAATAAATGTAGCGAAAGATGGGCATTGCAAGAAGTATTTAATTGTGAAGAATTAAAATATCCAATTAAGGAGAATTATAGATGAATAGGTGTGAGATCCATACACATACAACAAGATCAAATGTAAGATTGATTGACGCTATAAATACTCCTGAATCGTTAATCGACAAAGCAATAGATATAGGTTTAAAAGGAATCGCAATAACTGACCATGAAATATTAAGTGCGCATCCCGCAGCTAATAAATATGCTATATCTATTGCGGAGAAATATCCAGACTTCAAAGTTATACTTGGTAATGAAATTTATCTTGTAGATGAACGTCCACAAGATAAACATTATCATTTTATTTTATTAGCAAAAGATGCAATAGGTCATAAACAGTTAAGAATATTATCTTCTCTTGCTTGGATGAATATGTATGAAACTAAAAGAATGGAAAGAGTTGATACATTGAAATCTGATTTAGAGAGGATTATTTGTGCGGATCCAGGTCATGTGATCGGTAGTTCTGCATGTATCGGCGGAGAGCTTGGGTCAAGGATCCTTAGTCTAACCTCCGCAGAGAAAACAGGAGATAAAGAAACAGCACAGAAAGAGCATAATAAAATTGTAGAATTTATGCTTTGGTGTAAGAAAGTCTTCGGTGATGACTTTTATGTAGAGTGTCAGCCCGGAATATCAAAAGAACAGATTTTAGTAAATAAAAGATTGGTGAATATATCGCAAGCATTTGATGTTAAACTTGTGTGTTCTTCTGATGCACATTATTTAGCAAAAGAAGATAGATATGTTCATAAGTCTTATTTGCAGTCTAAAGAAGGTGAGCGGGAAGTAGATGCATTCTATCAGGACGCATATCTTCATACTAATGAAGAAATGATTGAGAAGTTTGCTCTTTCCTCGTTCGATAAAAATTTCGTAGAGAGTATGTTTGACCATACGATGGAAATTTATGGCAAAATAGAGAACTACAGTTTGTTCCATGCACAAAAAATCCCGAGGGTCGAAGTACAGGATTACGATAAAGTATTTACATTTGAATATCCTAACTATCCTGAAATAGCAAGATTGTTTAGTTCTGATGATAAAATAGAACGAAATTGGATAAATCAATGTATAGATAAGATGAGAGCATTAGATTTATTAAATGATACATATTTATCTCGTCTTAATGAAGAAGCAAAAGTAAAGAGAATAATTGGTGAGAAGTTAGGCACAAATATTTTTGCTTATCCTATCACTTTACAGTATTATATAAATAAGTTTTGGGAACTTGGCTCAACGGTTGGGGCGGGACGTGGTTCATCATGTTCTGGTCTTAACCACTATCTTCTTGGGGTTACACAACTTGATCCTATTAAGTGGAATCTTCCGTTCTGGAGATATTTGAATGAAGATAGGGCGGAGTTACCTGATATTGATGTTGACTTAGCGCCTAGCAAACGTCCTATGATTGTTGATTATATCAAAAAGGAACGTGGCAAACATTTTTATGAAGGTATAGATGAAATCTTCAGAGAGAATTTGGGTGCTACTTATGTTGCGACATTTGGAACTGAAACAGCAAAGTCAGCAATCGCAACTGCTTGCCGCGGGTATCGGTCAGAGGATTGTCCAGACGGGATCGATAATGACGTGGGTTTATATCTTTCATCATTGATCCCAGTTGAACGTGGTGAAGTATGGACATTGAAAGAAGTATATTTAGGGAATGAAGAAAAAGGTAGAAAACCAGTTCCCGCTTTTATACAAGAGGTTAATCAGTATCCTGGATTAATGGAAGTTGCATTTGGTATTGAGAAATGCATCTCCCGCCGTGGACTTCATGCATCGGGTGTTATCTTCTATGATGAAGATCCATTTGAGTTCAGTGCATTTATGAGAAGTCCTAATGGTGATGTTTGTACACAGTATGACTTGCATGACGCAGAATGGTGTGGATGTACAAAGTATGACTTCCTTGTAACAGAAGTGCAGGATAAGATAACTGAAACAATTAGATTATTGCAGGAAAATAATGAAATAGAATCTGATTTAACTTTAAAAGAAGTTTATGACAAATATCTTCATCCAGAAGTTCTTCCTATTGATGATGAAAATATTTGGAAAGCAATCCAGAATGTAGAAGTATTGGATTTGTTTCAGTTTGATTCAATAGTAGGATCTCAAGCAACAAAGAAGATCAAACCTCATACAATATTGGAGTTAGCAGATGCGAATGGTCTTATGAGATTAACTCCCGCAGATAAAAATGATGAAGCTCCAATGGATAAGTATGTAAGATTTAAAAATGATATATCTTTGTGGCAGGATGAAATGATAAGTTATGGTTTGACAAAAGAAGAAATGGAAACTGTTAAACCTTATTTTGCATCATCATATGGAGTTCCACCATCACAAGAGCAATTGATGCAGATGGTTATGGACCCCGGTATTTGTGGGTTCTCATTAAAAGAAGCAAATGATATAAGAAAGGTATTAGCTAAGAAACAGACAAAGCGTATACCTGAAATGAAGGATAAAGTTTTAACTAGGGCGACACGTCCAGAGATGGGAAGATATATCTGGAACTGTGGTGTTAAACCTCAGATGACTTATTCATTCTCAATTATTCATGCGTTAGCATATTCATTTATAGGATTTCAAACTGCATATCTTGCAGTACATTTTAATCCTATATATTGGAATACAGCTTGTCTTATTGTAAATAGTGGTTCTCTTGAAGATAATGATAAATCTACAGATTATGGTAAGATAGGTAAAGCTATCGGAATGATACAAGAGAGAAATATAAAAGTATCATTGATAAATATAAATGAGTCTATATATGGATTTAAACCTGATGTTGAAAATAATAGAATTTTGTATGGATTGAAAGCAGTTGCGGGAATTAATCCAGAAGCAGTAGAAAAGATAGAAGCGTTACGTCCATTTATTGGAATTAAAGATTTTATGTTTAGATGCCCATTGAAAGTAACTGGAATGGTCAATCTCATAAAGTCTGGAGCATTTGATGAAGTAGATGTAGACTTCCACTCCCGCAAAGAGATTATGGTTTATTATCTTGCTCAAAAGGCAGAAATGAAAAAGAAATTAAATATGCAAAATTTTGCAGGTTTAATTAGAATGGAATTAATACCTAAAGAACTTGAAAAAGAAGTAAGAATTTATAATTTTACAAAACATATAAGAACTAAAAAAATTGGTCAATATTATACTTTAGATGAAAGCTGTATTCAATTCTTAGAAAGGTTCTTACCTGATGTATTAGACGCGGTTGAGCAGATTAATAATGTCTTTTGTATTAAGCAAACGGTATGGGATAATCTTTATAAACATTATATGGATAAGCCAAGAAATTATATTATTCAGAATCAACAGCAAATGTTAAATGCAGTAAATAATAGATTGTTCGCAAAAACTTGGAAAAAGTACGCGGAAGGCACTTATGCTAAATGGGAAATGGATTCATTATGTTTCTATTATACAGAGCATGAATTATGTAATCTCGATTATAATAAATATGGTATCACTTCTATCACTGATATGCCGGAAGAACCGGTGGTTGATAATTATTGGGTTAGGGGTAATAAGCGAATTCCGATATTTAAGTTATATAGGATAGCGGGAACCGTAGTAGATAAGGATGATACAAAGCATACATTAACATTTTGCACAAGAGAAGGAATGATAACTGTTAAGTTTACAAGAGATTTATATGCTATGTTCAAAAAACAGATAAGTGTTCAGCTTCCGAATGGTAAGAAACAGGTTATGGAGAAAAGTTGGTTTAAGCGAGGTACAAAGTTACTTTTAACCGGCTTCCGCAGAGATGATACATTTGTTGTTAAAACTTATAAAAGTACAAACTCTCATGCAATTTATCGTATAGATAAAATTGAAGGTAGTGATATTTTAATAAGACACGAAAGATTTAGTGCATCAAACCAAATAGATGAAGATGAAGGAGAACAGTATGATTAGTGTTAGTATTGATTTTGTATTATTTATAATTTGGATCATAGCAGGTATCGTCACTATAATTAGTGGCTTTACTGATGATGAGAAGAAAACATCAATTCTTAACTATATTTTATTATGGACAATATTTCTTTTAGAGATGTTTTCAAAAATGCTTTTGACAGGAGGGCTTCCATTTGGAAAATAATGTAGAACATCCCTCTCATTATAATAGGGAGGGAGCTATGGAATGTATTGATGAAATGATTGAAGTATTTGGTATAGAGGCAGTTAAGAATTTCTGCCTCTGTAATGTATGGAAATATAGGTATCGAGCAGCAGATAAGAATGGAGAAGAAGATTTAAAGAAATCAGATTGGTACATGAATAAATATGTTGAATTACAAAAAGAAACTGGAACAACTGTAAAAGAAAATATAATGCCCTATTATCCCATACAGTATATTAATACAACACCAAATGATATTTGGAAATTTAATCCTCCTTATGAAGTTACTTGTAATACTACACAGGTTAAAACAAATTAATATATATGCCATAAAATTTATATATATTATGACCCTTAAAATAATAATATACTTAGGAGGAATAATATGATGCAAAAGTTAATTATCAAAAGAGATGGAACCAAACAGCTTTTCGACAAGATGAAAATAGTAGACGCAGTACTCGCAGCTTTTGAAGAAGTTGATGGTGAAATTACAGATTACGCGGAAATTAAAGCTGGGAATATTGCAGATTATATCGCTGAAAAAGCAGAAGAAAAAGAATTAGGTATTGAAGAAATTCAAGATCTAGTTGAACGTGGGCTTATGAGCACCCGCCGCAAAGATGTAGCTAGAGCATATATTGTATATCGTGAAAATCGTACAAGAGAAAGAAATAAAAACAATGTCCTTATTAAAACAGTAGGCGAGAAGTTAATGGCTAAAAACGTTCAAAACTCCAATGCCAATGTTGATGAACTTAGCTTTGGCGGGAGGCGAGGAGAAGCCGCAGATGCAGTTTTAAAACAATATGCACTTGATTATTTAATATCTCCTCGACATAGACGTAACCATTTGGAGAATAGAATTTATATCCATGACTTAAATTCTTATGCTTTAGGAATGCATAACTGTTTGTCCATACCTTTTGATGATTTATTAGCTAACGGTTTCACAGTAAAAAATGGAGCTAATGTACGTCCGGCTGGCAGCCTTAGCACAGCTATGCAATTAGTGGCAGTAATTATGCAAATTCAATCATTACAGCAATTTGGCGGAGTTTCTGCAACTCATTTAGATTGGACTATGGTTCCTTATGTGCGGAAAACATTTTTTAAACATTACAAAGACTATATAGAATTGGTTGAAGAATCAGAATTAGATTATAGCTTTTATAATGCCCTTTCTATTGAAGAAGAAGATTATAAAGCATATAATTTAAAGGCATACAAATATGCTTTAAAAAAAACTGAAAGAGAAGCTAAACAAAGTGCAGAAAGTTTATTTCATAATTTAAACACTTTACAATCTCGTAGTGGAAATCAATTACCTTTTAGCTCAATTAATTTTGGAACTTGTACACTTCCAGAAGGAAGAATAATAATTGAAGCATTATTGGAAGCATGTTTATCCGGAATTGGAAAATTTCATACAACAAGTATTTTCCCTTGTGTTATTTTTCAAATGAAAAAAGGATGTAACTATCCAGGTGATCCAAACTATGATTTATTCAAATTAGCACAAAAGTGTACAGCACAGCGTGATTATCCTAATTATGCAAACTGTGACTGGAGCGGAAATGCCGGATATGACCCAGATGATCCACGCACATGGTTTAGTACTATGGGATGTAGAACAGCCAATGGTTGGGACATAAATGGACTTGGTCAGTTAAAAGACGGACGTGGAAACATAGCTCCCGCCACAATAATTCTTCCTACTATTGCTATGGAAGCAGCTACTTATTATGATGATAAACCTTGTGGCGATTTAGAAGAAGATACTATTGATTTCTTTTTTCAATTATTAGAAGAAGCAATAGATGATTGTAAAGATGAATTACTTGAACGTTTTGAATATATAGCATCACAACCCGCGGATGCAGCAAAGTTTATGTACCAAAATAATACAATGGCAGGCTACATACCTGAAGAGGGAATACGTAGTGCTTTAATCCATGGCACGTTGGCGATCGGTCAGCTAGGTTTGGCAGAGTGTTTGGAAATTTTAATTCGGGAAAATCAAACGACAGAAAAAGGTATGAAATTAGCAAAACGCATTGAGCAACTATTTAAAGATAAATGCGCCGAATTTAAAAATACTTATAAACTTAATTTTGGAGTATATTATACTCCCGCTGAAAGTTTATGTTATACCGCGATGCAGAAATTTAAGGCTAGATATGGTGAGATTCCAAAAATTAGTGATAGAGAATATTTTACTAATAGTATTCATGCTCCTGTATGGCAAGATATGACTTGTATGAAAAAAATAGATATTGAATCTCAATTAACAGGATACTCAAGTGCGGGTTGCATTACTTACGTAGAACTTCCCGGAGGTATTAAAAATAACCTTGACGCTTTAGAAACTATTATTCTTTATGCTATGGAAAAAGATATTCCTTATTTTGCTGTTAATGTTCCTATTGATACTTGTATGGATTGTGGTTATACTGATGAATTAGGTGATGTATGTCCTCAGTGTGGAGGTACTAAAATATATCGTATTCGTAGAGTAACCGGTTATTTAACAGGTAATTATACAGAAACATTTAATAAAGGAAAACAAGCAGAAGTAAGAGATAGAAAGAAACACTATAAAGGAGATATGTAAATGGAACAAGAAGCTGGAATTAAACTTTATGATTTTGCAAAAGAGGTTGTAAAAAGGCAAAAACCTATTAAAGAAGATAGATTAGAAAGATGTATTAATAAGATAAGTAATACAGCAACTTTATGTGATTTTCTTCTCTTGATATGTCCAGACCTTAGACAATATGTTTTTATGGTAGTACCTGAAGCGACAGAAAGTTCTATAATCAAAAATGAATTACTTGATATTTTAAAAGCAAGAGGTACTATTGTAGATATAGATATGAGTAATCATGGTAAGCGGGTTTGGGAAATTTGGATTAAAGATAAATTTGATAGTAATGTTTATGTATATCAATTATGTGACTATACAAAAGAAACAGTAATCATTGGAGGAGAGGATGAATATTATGGATGGTAGAAAAAATATTGTAGTAAATTATTCACCTTTTGCTTTAGAGCAAACAGTCTATTGTTGGGTAAATGGAGATTGTGTCGAACAACATAAATGTAAATTAGCAGATGTTTTTGAAGAAGTTGTTAATCTTAAGAAAAAATATCAAGTTCATAAAATTAATTTGGTAGGGCCTGAAAAAATGTTAGAGCATTTTAAAAATGAATTTATGAATACTGAATATTATACTCAAAACTTTTCAGATTGTAACATAGAAATTACTAATAGGTAAGGAGACAAAAAGGATGAAGTTTTTATTAAAAACTGTTGAAACTTATAGGGTTGATACAGAGGCGGAAGCCACTCAGCTTATTGAGGAAGCTAAAAAGAAGTTTACTGTTTCTAAAGCAATAAGTGAAAAGAAGAGTAGAAAAGCTAAAGGTGAAATAATAGACGAGTGGATTAGAGTAACTATAACAAAAGAATTTACAGAAGAGAAAGAACCTGATGATGTAGTATCTGTAACTTATAAATCTGAAGGATATTTTCCTCAGCCAACACAGGAGGTAGAAGATGAAGACGGCGAAGATTAAATGTTTGCGGGAAGGTGCTCATCTTCCTACAAGAGGATCAGATAAGGCTGCGGGTTTCGATCTTTACTCCTGTACCGAGAATGATGTTCAAATTGCCCCTGGAGGTATGGTAAAAGTAGGGACTGGGCTTGCAATTACTCCACCTGAAGGATATTTTGGTGCAATATTTGCAAGATCTGGAATGGCTACAAAACAGGGGCTAAGACCTGCGAATTGTGTAGGCGTGTGTGATGAAGATTATACTGGAGAATATATAGTAGGGCTCTACAATGATTCTGATGAGGTCCAGAACATTCCATCCGGTACCCGCATAGCTCAATTAGTTTTCTTACCTTATGTTGATATTTCTTTTGACACAGTTAAAGAATTAGAAGAAACGGAGCGCGGAGATGGCGGATTTGGATCAACAGGACAATCTTGATGAATGGTATACTATAATAGATAATGAAAAAGAACAAACAGTTAATATTCCTATAACACAGTATACTGACTGGATGTTAAAAGCACATACTTTATCTGAAATTAAAAAGATATATGATAAAATAGATGATGAAAAAACTGTTTATTATGCAATAGGAGCTTTATTAAATTAAAAAAAAGGACAACTATTAAAGTTGTCCTTTTTTTTATTTATTATTATTGGTTATTTTTATACAAGTAATTGCGGCTCCTCCGCCATCATATCCAAACATTTTAATTATTGGTAAATCAGAACCATATCCATAATATAATGAATTCATAGAATTTAAAGTTTGTGTATTTTGAAATTTAAAATCACAATCTATTTCTGTTAATAATACAGTATCATCTCTTATGTAGGTAGTTGAATTTGCTCTACCATAACAAGCACCAAATAATAAATATTTATTAATATCCATATCTTCTTCATATAAATTATAAACAAGTTGAGCATCTCTAATTGATTGAAAATAAATTTCAGAAGCAGAAGACATATCGATACCACTAATTTGATATATTATTGCTTGATATGAAGGCCAATTACCTGATGTTAACATTTCTGGAAAAGTAATAACATCATTTTTTTCTAAATAAACTAATTTATATTTAAAATATCTTGTAGTATTGCTAACAGAAATATTACTTTCTTGCATTAAAATTGGAGTTCTATTCTCAGAAAAAATAATAGCCGGTTCCGAACATCCAGCTCCCGCAGTAGTTATAATCAAATAATAATCACTTTTAGGAATAGTATATGATTGCTCTTGAGTTGTTTCTCTTTGATATACTATTTTAATTTTTTCTTTATTCTCATGATTTAATTCGTCTTTACCCCATACTATTTCATTACCAACTGTAATATAAGTATTATCTAAATCTAAAATAATATTATCGCAATATCTTTCTTTTTCGCCGCCTAACATGGCAAAATATATATTAGTTAAATTTTGAAAATAAATAGTTGAAACAGCAGCTGATTGTGTAAATAATAATTCATCATTTTCATCATAAACATTTAAAATTAAATTTTGAGTATCCCAAATAGAGTCTACTCTATACCATGTCAATATATTTGCCGAAAAATTTGTAGTTGTTATTGATACCCTATTAGATGCAGAAGTAGGATAACTTGTAAAAAAACGATACACGCCATCAGAAACTTTTTCAACAGTAGAATAAGGTTGTTGATAACGATTAGTTGAACCATTAGTTCCATTAGGTTTGTATCCTTCATATAAAGCTCGATAAGTATTTATATTTGTATTTAAGAGATACAATCTTTGTGATATTTTATATCCTTTTGTTCCATCTCCAAAAAGTTGAGGTATATAATTATAATCTTCTCTGTTTTCACCATTATTACTAATTTGTATTGGAACTATTCCGGGGTTAATAAAAAAATCGGTAGAAGAATTATACCAATTTCTTGATCGGAAGTATCTGCCATCAAAATACCCATTATTTAAAAAATCAGTATTCATATGATGCCCCCTTTTCATGTTCGCGATAATCATGCCCCCAACTAATTTTTCCATCTATTGTCCAATAAGTATTTCCAAGATCAAATATCATATCGTTAGCATATCTATCATTTCTCATACCGTTAGTTCCTAAACTCATATGAACATTATTTGTTGTATTAAGAGTATAAGATACATTATCTTTTTGTTGACAATCTATTATGAGATCATTAGAATCATATATTCTAGAAATAAAAGTTAATGTTTTTGGTAACCATTCCATTTCTAATCTTATCCATCTGTCAAAATAAATATCTTTTAACGGATAACCAAAAATATTATTTTCACTTTCACTAGAACCACCATAGGATGAAAATCTCATTCCTATTTTATTACTATTTTTAGATATATAAAAATATGGTACTGCATAGCTTACATTAGTTGATTTATATCCATTACCACAAAATACTCTTACTGATACATTACTACTAAAAGTTAATACTCTAATAGATAATTTCCAATGTTTTGTAGAATCTGAAAATGGATTACCATATAATTGAACATCAGATTTAGATGCATCAAAAATATCATATTCATTAACAATAGGTAATATAGGAGCTACAGTACGACCGACACTCCCAGTGTATAAATAATTTTTATATCTAAAACCATTAACAAAACCTTTTACTACTACAGGAATTTGAGGATTAATTTTATTAGACTGAATTAATAATTCTTTAATATTATTTAACTGATTCTTATTTAAATAATTCTCTTGCATATATTGTTGAATAACACTTAAATCATTATCTTCTAAATGGTTAAGACAATCATTATTAAATAAATTTTCATCAGTATAAATTTGAGAAGCTTCTAAAAAT
>Ga0326514_10001106_pt1 | contig 17724 bp, 14 predicted proteins | sample 3_2548_0518_D_FD_203653 | JGI IMG/M metagenome (GOLD analysis project Ga0326514, IMG submission 203653) | Bovine rumen microbial communities from UC Davis, California, United States - 3_2548_0518 | ecosystem: Host-associated > Mammals > Digestive system > Stomach > Rumen | place: USA... | reverse complement strand
CTGATGGCTTTGCGCTATCTCTTGGGCCTTCCCGATGGCTTCCTGCGCTTTGATTGTGAATTGGTTGATGTTCATGGTTTGTTTTCCTTTCTGTTTTCGGCGGAGAGGACATCAAATATTCAGCCAATTCGAACAGACACCAATGCCCGTTTTTCTTAAAACACGAATTATCAAGAATTTACCACGAATTTTCATTAATTTGATATGACAAATTGACATATAATCAATGAGTTAAGGGTTGGTTTTGTGACAAAGTGACAGAAAATTATTGGGGATAATTAGCCATCCATCGTGATATGAAAGGCTGAAACTTGCGTATCGGGAGGTAAGGTTGTGCAGTATCGCCATTAAAAAACACCTTTATTTTTCAATTTTAATTATAGGCGGTTTTGTCCCATAAACAAGATATGGGATTGGGGTCAGCTTTTTCTTATACTCATCATTCAAAGCAGCATCTGTAATTTTCCTGTCAATCAATAGGTCAACAGCCTTTTTCAATTCCTTATATGGCAAACTGCCGCTATCAGCATTGATTGTAATGCCTTTGAGAACATCAACCCAACTAATGCCTTTTAATATCATCACCTCACCTCGGTTTACAACAATTTGTCTCTTACTTGCGTCTGAAATCTCAACTTTGCTTTCTTTCGCTTTATCTGAAATATCATCAATATCTTGCTTTTGGATAATAAAGAAACGTGTTTCTTGTTCATGTTCAAAATCTTTCCTTTTCAACAACAGCAAGTTGAGATAATTATTGACACAAAAAGGCTTACCTTTATGTGCAATAAACTCATCATAGAATTTATTATTCGTTACGACCCAAGTCTTTGGGTTGGTTCGTGTTCTCTGACCGATACTTTCAATGATATACTTTGATGCATATTGAACCGTTCCTTCATAAATGGAATCATAATCATTTACGGATTTTAAAATGGCGTAACGGAACTGGAACCTATCAAGTTCAAACTGGACACAGATATTATCCTCCCCAGAATAAATTCGCCATGCAGGTTCATCATATTTTTGGTTCGTTGCACATGTGGCAAATACTCTTGGATAATCTTCATATTTTTTCGAAACATCAGAATAATCAGCTTCGTAATACAAGCTTTCGTATGCATCATTCCATCTTGACGGCTCAACAAAAGCCATCGTTTCGTTTTCCAGGCATTTGATTGCTGTTTCTATCGGGAAATACTTATAGTAAGAAACACCCGTGGCGAAACTGCCTATTTCTCTGTACTCTTTCGAGTGATTGGTCCTTTCTTTCCGAAATGCTTCGTTTTGCTTCTTATCACGAGATTTCGGATCATAATTAAACACTTCCTTAAACTCAATTGTAGCCATGACTCTTATGTTTAGTGAAATTCATTATCTGGCAACATGCCTAATTGTTCCAAAATGTCTCTTGTCAGTTTTGACAACGGCCTCTTTTCATATTGAGCCACATTCAAATACTTGCCCCACACAAAATCATCGACTTGTTGCGGTGAATAGGCTTGATCCTGAAAAGCATCTACGAGAGCTTGCTTCACAGATGGACTATATGCAATAGTCTTTTCGACAATTTCATTAATATAATCGTCGTGCATTTCATAGAGTCCTTTCAATCCGAATGTATCAATATTACACTGTTCGTCTTCTTCCCTCTTTTTCTCATCTAGTGACTCGCCCAACTTTCCAAAGCCTATTCTTCCTCCTTTTTTTTGATTAATTATCTCATTTATGGGCATTCTCTCTCCTTCTTCATTTTGCAACTCAAACTTTCTCTTGAACCCAGAGAAATATGGACTAACTTTAACGGGATTATTCCTTTTTGCATGATTACAGGTGTGGCACGAAGGTACGAGGTTGTAGAATGATACAGCCAAAAGTGGATGGCTTGCCTTATCATAAAAATGATCATACTCAGGGGCAACTTTGGCTATTTTCTCGTCCAGAGTAAAAGTGTAATGTCGGTTGCAATAAGGACAGGTTCTGATATTCAATTCACGAAAAAAGTAATGGGCATTGCTAATGTCATCGTTTTTGTATTGAGTGAAAGCTTTGTAAAGGCCAATCATAAAAGATTTCATATACTCCGATACATTTTTCTTAGAATAATAATCAAGCCCTTTTTCATCAGCTAAAACTATTTCTCTGAAATGCTCTTTAAAATAATTTAGTTCCGCTTTCTGATTGTCATCCGCTTTCTTTTCTTTTTTATCATAATAACTGGCATGTTTTCTCCCCATTTTATCCTCACGTTCTTCAAATAAAAAGACATGCAGACTTTTCAACCACTCTTCCGCAACCTTTGGTATGTTATCACGGCAATCCCTTAAATCAATCATGACTTAGTCCCTTTCTTGTTTGTATTCATTGGCATAACACGGCTGCCTTTGTATGAGTTATACAACATAAGCAACTGGTTTCTCAAAAATGGCTCTCCTACAAGCAGTATTTCTTGATAGATTTCATCCAAATCATTATCGGGATCCAATTCGCCCGAATTCAGTTTGCCAAACAGTTTGTTGATTTTCTCGTATGCAAACTCACCGATTGGCAAATTCGGCATGAAGAAACCATTTTTCAGCAAAGTATGAATGTTAGCACCAAACGTATTCTCTTGCATGATGTCCTTAGGCATTCCCTCTTTTAAAAACAGTACATTGCTTTTGGGAATGTCAGAAAGAATAAACGGGGAATGCGTCACAAATACAATGCTGATGTTTTGAATGTTGCCCAATTCTGCTCGTTTTATCAAATCCAACAATCGACTGAAGAATTTTCGCTGATATTCTGGATGATAATATAATTCTATTTCTTCCATGATCAGATTGACATTATTATACTTAACCTCAGAAGAAGTATTGGCTAGATTTTGAAGATGATATATGATTGCACTTATTGAGTAGAGCAATTGTTTTTCGCCAGAACTAAACGAGTCAAATTCTATAACGCAATTGGGGTCTTCCTTTTTTTGAAACAATATATCCCATTTATAGATAGGAGGTGGCAAATTATCAAGAGAGATGGTGTTGCTTTCATATTGCTGTTTGAGCTTGTCTATTTCAACCAGTAGAGAATCATTACTTTTATTTGATCTCACATACAAACCTTTTATATGAAAGCCTTTACTCATAAAATTCTCCACCTGCCTAAGTTTTCGAGTGACATGTGATTGGTTATCATTTAATATGTCTTTAACACTTTCTTCCAAAGCTGAACCAAATTCTCTTACCGACTCAATACTATCTTTGTCTTTAGCTTTTTGATATTGAGGGTAAGAAGAAATAATTGAGCAAATTTTATAAATTATATAATGTTGGCACTTTTCCTTAAGAGACAGATCTGAATAATTCCTGGTTACAATTTTTGCGTCAATTTTTTTTGTTAAATCTATAAGGTCTATATTATATGACTTAATAATACGATATATAGTGTCAAGTCTACCTAATTGGGTCGCATTGATGGAACTCAAAAACCTATGTTTTTTCATGTCCAACAGTTCTTGTTTCTCAATACTTAGCTCTTTTCTTTCAACATCATCATTCTCCCATATTTTATCCAATTCTCCTTTACCAACACTTGAGCTGATCTTGTTCTCTAACTGTCGATACAATTCGCCATTTTCATTTTGTTCCACATTTTTGTAATGTGTGTCACTAACACCAATCTCTTTTGTAATAGTACTGTTAGCAACTTCTATGTCAGCATGACTTTCGCCCTTCTTGGATTCTTCTATTTCCTTGGCCTTCTTATAGTATTTTTCCGACTCAACAAAGTTGCCTTGTTTCATGCTCAACCATGCGACATTATAGTAAGATGCGACAGTATCTGGATGCTTTGTACCTAGCGCTTTCTCCCTTATCTTCATAGCTTCTAAATGATAATACAACGCGTCATTATAATTGCCTTCATCTATGTATACAAAACCAATATTATTGTAGGTTGTAGCAATATTAGGATGTTCCTTACCAAGGACTTTCTCCTCTATCTTCAAAGACTTTTCATAATACTTCATCGCCTTGCCGTAGTCGCCTTTATTTTGATAGATCAAACCGATATTGTTGTATAATGCGGCTGTCGAGAGATGGTTTTTGCCAAGCACTTTTACACATATCTCCAAAGCCTTACTATAAAAGGCTAATGCCTTGTCATATTCGCCTCGATCATAATGCACCAAAGCGATGTTGTTGTAGGTCGCGGCCGTGTCGGGAAGGTCCTTGCCCAACTTGGCCTCTCTTATTTTCAATGCCTTCCCGTAATACTCCAAAGCCTTGTCGTAATCGCCTTTATTTTGATAGACCAAACCGATATTGTTGTATGATGCGGCAGCTAAGTGATGGTCTTTGTCAAGCACTTCAAATATTTCCAAAGCTTTCATATAGAACTCTAATGCCTTATCATATTCGCCTAGAGCATCATACATCGAGCCTATGTTACTATAAGATGTGGCGGTTGAGGGATGTTCTATGCCGAGAACTTTTTCCTTTATCAATAAAGCTTTCAAATAGTACTCCATCGCCTTGTCGTAATCGCCTTTATTTTGATAGACCAAACCGATATTGCTATAAGATGTGGCAATCGAAGGATACTCCTTGCCAAGGGTATTCTCCTTTATCTCCAAAGACTTTCCATAATACTCCATCGCCTTGTCGTAGTCGCCTAGTTTTCCATATAGTCCAGCAATACTATCATAGGTTGTAACAATAAAAGGATGATCTATGCCCAATTTTGCCTCACTAGTTTGTATTGCTTTATTATAAAACTTCATTGCTTTACCATAATTACCTTCCGACTCATTTTTCTTTGCGTTATTATTCAATTTGCCAATTTGGATGTATGTTTTGTTTTTATTATACAAATTGTCATAACTACTTATCACTTTCATTATATCTCCATTTAGCTGAGCTTTTTTGTTTTTAGTCCTTGACTTTAACCAATCAGCCACATTATTAGCAAAGACACTAAAAGAACCTTTATCTTGTTCAATGATTTCCTTTATTGGGTTAACAAAATGTATTGGCAACAGGGATTCAACCAAATTATTGTAATCCTTATAATAATCATCACCAGAATCCAATAAAGAATATGCCCGAAATATTTCATCATTTACTCTATCTATCTCCTCAATGATGGCATTAAATCTGTCTTCTCGAATCGTTGTTTCAAAATACTCAATAATGGTTTTCTGTTGAAGTTTAGACTCCATTACTTCTGTCAACTTTAAGACATTCGCATCTTTCCCATTCACTCGCCTAAATGAATGCTCGTTTTTTGACGGATTTTCTGTGTCCAAAAACAACGACAATAATCTTTGTTTTGAAAGATCCTTCTCAACATTGATGTCAATGTTCCCGTTGTATCGATATGGATGCAAGGTGATAGGCGTCAAATAGCCATCGTTTTTATGGAAAACATAATGCAACCAACACTTCTCATCATCTTCTTTCTCGCCACCACGTATTTCCCATTCCTTTTCGTAATCATAAATATTATAGGCATAGTGAGAATAGTTAGAAACGATGGTAAAAAAGAAACCTTTAGGGTCATCTTCAACTTTTTGTATTTCAACTGAATCTATCTCCCAACGCATCAATTCTTCACCTTTTTCATTAAATGGATTCAATTCTAAAACTTTCCAAATCCGAGTTTCTTTTTGATCCTTTTCTTCAGCCATACGATAAACCACATTATCTATCATGTAATACAATTCTGCCTTTACATTCTCCACTCTTCTGAGATTGTAATGAGGTTCTTTCTTAGCGTCATCCTCTCCTTCGCTATTATCAGAAGAAGCACATAATTCATACGAAATTGCACAATTATTGATAAGCCTCATCATCAATTCCACCAAGGTGCTTTTTCCATCTCCGTTCATTCCAACAATGGCCGAAACACTTACAGTGGGGCTTTTTCTCTCGGAACTATTATCCTCAGAATAATTGGATTCAGAAACCACAGTGAAGAAATCCTCTTTCAAAGGTTTGATGTTCTTGCTCCTCCTTCTAATATGAGAGCCTGGCTCTATGATGTAATCATTGCAGAAATAGTACATCATGCCTGTCTTCAAGCATTTCTGAATATGTGATGCACAACCTTCTAATGGGCGAATAGCTAATAGTTTAAACATAACAATCAAATTGATGTCGCAAAATTATTCAAACTTTTCAAATAATACAAACCTTTTATGGAATTCCAATTTTCCCTACCATTTCCTCATAAAAAGAATCACCATGAAAAACAAAATACAAGCCGACATGAAAAAACCACCAAATGCATAAATTACACCATCTCCTTCCACTGCTTGTTGTTTCCAAGCCTGATGATTAGCCCCATTTATTTCAGTGTTGCCAAACGCCGCTTCACCGTGGCCCGAAAACGCCAAGCAGGGCGGCGTAACCGATATAATTGATTTTTTCATTCAAATCGCCTCAATCCTTCTTTATGATTTCCCAATGTCCGCCCTTGTCGGGGCCTACACGGCGGATGATGCCTTGTTATTTAATCGGTTTACCAAGATGCACGATGTATTCAGGTTCGAGAATCCCGTAGTTTTTACAAAGTGTGCAAATCTTTCCTATTCCGCGCCCCCACGACTCCTTGAACTCTATGTCTTGGTTTTCCGTGTTCATGCACCGAATGGAGATTATTGCCGGCAAAAACACATATTTTTCTCGACGATTCCACTTTCGATTTTTCTTCGTAATTTTGTAACCATAGAAAAGCAAAAGATCCCATGCAACCCATTGAAATACAGAATATTTTGGCAGAACTGACCCGTTCCATCGGGGAAACGCCCATTGAAATCCCACCCATTGCGGCTTCAGGATCGGCGAGGAAATACTATAGGATTTTCACCGAAAGATGCAGTATGATAGGCACTTACAGCGAAAACACGGAGGAAAATGAGGCTTTCTTAGCTTTCAGCAAGCATTTCCACGACTTAGGGCTGAATGTGCCGGAGGTTTTCGTCGTCAACAAAGAAAAGACCTGTTATCTGCAAAGCGATTTTGGGGATGACAACCTTTTTGCGCATGTGCAAAAATCTTTGATGGCCAATGTCGGCCCTTCGACAGGCTCAGGGACCTTGATCCCACTTTACAAAAAAGCACTTAGCCATTTGGTGAAACTTCAAGTGCTGGGTCATCAAGGACTTGATTACAGCAAAGCCTACCCTACAGAGCGTTTCGACCGTCAGGGCATTCTCGACGACCTGAACTATTTCAAATACTATTTCGTGAAGCCGCACGAGGAAATCGAGTTCAACGAGACTCGCTTGGGCAAGGATTTCGAGGCCTTCGCCGATTTCGTCAGCCAAGCCCCTTGCGACTTTTTCATGTACCGCGATTTCCAGTCGCGCAACATTATGGTGAAAGATAACGAACTGTATTTCATCGACTTTCAAGGTGGACGCAAAGGCCCGTTGAATTATGATGTGGTTTCGTTGCTCTATCAAGTGAAAGCACAGATTCCGCAAGCTGTCCGCGACGAACTTGTCCAATATTATAAAGAGGAATTGAAGCAATTCGTCAATCCCGATGAGGTGAAATTCGACCTTTACCAACCCTATTTCGTGTATTTGAGGTTGCTGCAAGTGCTTGGTGCATACGGATTTAGGGGATTGATTCAAAAAAAGTCACACTTTATTGAAAGTATTCCATTCGCACTGAAGGAATTGAAAACTTGGAACGAAAAACACCCATTAACCGATTACCCCGAACTCCAAAACGTCATCTCCCAACTTCCCACCCTCAACTATCCAACTACTCTCAACTCTCAACTCTCAACTCTCAACTCCAAACTCACCGTTACAATAAACAGCTTCTCGTTCCGAAAAGGCTACCCCAACGACTTCAGCGGCAACGGCGGCGGTTTCGTGTTCGACTGTCGCGCCCTGCCCAATCCAGGCCGCGAACCCGAATTCAAGACCAAGACGGGCCGCGATTGGGAAGTCATTGACTATCTGATGGCCAAGCCTCCCGTCCATGTCTTCTTAGACCATGTGAAAGGCATTGTCAGCCAAAGCGTTGATAACTATAAGGAACGGCATTTCAGCCATTTGATGGTTTCTTTCGGATGTACGGGCGGCCAGCATCGTTCCGTATTCTTCGCCCAAACGATTTACGAATGGCTAAAAAAAGAGCATCCTGACATCCACCTGATACTGAACCACATAGAACGCAAAATCAAGGAGGAACATAACGCATGAAAAATGACACCACCGCGATGATTCTGGCCGCCGGACTCGGTACGCGCCTAAAATCTTTGACCCACGACAAGCCCAAAGCCTTGGTCGAACTCAACGGCAAGCCATTGTTGCAGCATTGTATTGAGAATCTGACAGATAACGGATTTCATCACATCGTCATCAATGTCCATCATTTTGGCGAGCAAATCATTGATTTTGTGGAACATCACAACTTCGATGCAGACATCCAAATTTCGGATGAGCGCAAACAATTGTTGGATACGGGAGGAGGTATCATCAAAGCGACGCCGCTATTCAAGGATTCAAAAGCCGTTTTGGTACATAATGTTGATATTGTCAGCAATGTGAATTTTGCATATATAAATCGTCAATTCCTTGATTCAGAAGATGATGCATGGCTTCTGACGCAAAACCGCGAAACCAACAGAAAACTTTTGTTTGATGCTGAAAACCAACTGATTGGATGGACGAACAAGGCGGAACAACAGTTTAAGTGGGTAGATGAAAAGAGGTCGGGCATTTCGACAGGCTCAACGCTCCTTGATTATAACGAACAGGCTTTCTGTGGCCTGCATTTTTTTCGCAGCGACTTGTTTGCTGATTTTGAATGTAAACCTCAGAGCGTCATTGACTTGTATCTACAATTGGCCAAGTCCAAACGCATCATTTCCAAGCCCATTCACCCCGACTATTGGTTTGATTTGGGCAAACCCGAACAGTTGACAGCCGCCGAAAATTTCCTAAATGAAAAATAAGATGAGAGAAACCTTCATACAAAAATTAGCGAGCCACATCATCGGCCACTACGACCTTACCAATCAAGAAGTTACAGTGGTTTTTCCCAACAAAAGGGCGGCTTATTACCTGCGCAACGAATTCAAGAAAAGTAGCCAGCAAACCATTTGGCTGCCGCAAATCATTTCCATCGAGGATGCAGTCATGCAATGGAGCGGCATCACCATCGCTGACGACATCGATTTGTTGTTTGAACTGATAGATATTGACGCGCAACTGCATAAGAATCAGGATTATACATCGGATTTGAGTGTTTTTGGGAGTCAAGCCGCACAGATGGCCAAGGATTTCGACGAAATCGACCAATATGGCATCGATGCGAAGCATGTGTTCAACTATGTTTTGGACAACAAACGATTGGAAATCTGGAACTTCGACGAGGAAAAAAGCAAGGAAAAGGAACTTAAATACTTGCAATTCTTCCATTCGCTTTATGACTATTACCTTCAACTCCGTGAGCGGCTTTCGGCGCAAGGAAAAGGCTATTACGGCATGATTACCAGACACTTGTCGGAGCTTTCGGAAGAAGAGTTGATGGAAAAAATCGGCGACCGGAAACTCATCTTCGCCGGTTTCAACGCTCTGACAACCATCGAAGAACGCATCATCGACACCTTAATCAAGAACGGCAAGGCCGAAATCCTTTTCGACTACGACTCCTATTACCTTGACGACCATAACAACGAAGCAGGCTTTTTTGCGCGAAAACACATGCAAAGGCATCCCAATTGGCTGAAAAACAGCATTTCAGATGCTTTGCGCAGCGTTATGAAAAGCATCCATATCATCAGTGCAAGTGGTAGTACGCTGCAAGCCAAAGCCTTGCAAGCCAAACTGCAAGAGATTGACGACAACGGCCAAGCCATCATCCTCGCCGACGAACACCTGCTCATCCCCGTACTAAACGCCATCCCCGACACTGAAAGTTACACAAGTTTCAAAGTAACAATGGGCTATCCCATCGGAAAAACACCTGTCAACCAACTTGTTAAAGAATACTTTTCGCTGCTCAGGCGCAACAGAATCTCTCGAAAAATCACTGAAAACGGGACTGAAAGAATGGTGGAAGGTTGGTATATTTGGCCCGTTTTCCACCTCATGGACCTCGAAATCGTGAAAATCATCTTCCCGAAAGCAGAAACCGCCGCTTTCAACCGATGGAAAAGCGAAGCCGTGAAAGACGGAAAATTTATTTTCGAGAACCAAGACCTTGAACAATTGCAGCAAACGCCTAACATTCAGGATTTTCTGAGGTTGATTCTTTCGGAACAAACAGGAAACTTGCCTCAATATATGCTGCAAACCATCAGTCAGGTTTTGTCGTTCATTTCGAGGATGATTCAATCCCATAGCGGCCAAAACTATACATTTTTCCTCCTTAATCAGGTGAGCGAAATCGGGAAGATTATTAAACGTTTACAACAAGTAATTGAGCATAATACACAATATATCAACAACTTGCAAAACATTGAAAACCTTTATCGCTTGCTGTCGTCAAGAGCCAGTATCAAACTGAGCAGCAGCGACCCTAACGGATTGCAAATCATGGGCTTGCTCGAAACCCGCAACCTCGATTTCAAGCGGTTGCACCTGCTCAGCGTCAACGAAGGCATACTGCCGCCCGACAAGTCGCAAGGCAGTTTCATCCCACACTTCATCCGCCGCGCCTGCGGTCTGCCAAGTTACGCTGAAAGTCAGGCGGTTGTTGCCTACAATTTCTATCGTCTGCTGCAAAACGGCGACGACATCTATCTGTATTACAACAATTTGGGAGAAACCTCTGGCGGCGAGGCCAGCCGATTCATCTTACAAATCAAGCATGAATTGGCCAAGAATCCGAACATAAAAATCACGGAAGAATCTTTCAGCAGCAAAGCGCAACCTTCGCTTGAAATAGCGAAACTCATCGCTCAGAAAAACAACGTGTTAGACCGACTTCACTACCTTGTCGAAGAAAAAGGCCTTTCCCCATCGGCTTTGTCAACCTATATCAATTGTCCGCTGAAATATTATTTGCGTTATATCGCTCAGATTGAGGACAATAGCGTTGACGAGGAGGTCGGAGTCAATGTCATCGGCACCATCATTCATGACACTTTGGAATTGCTGTTTGCCGATTATCTCCCCCGCGACGGCAAGCTGCAAATCATTGATAAAATGCTGTTTGACAAAGAGATACTACCCAAGTGGGAACAAAAATTAGCCTTATCCATCGAGAAAAACATGCCTAACGGCTTCCCAGATGTCGGCTTCAATTATTTGAACCATGTCACCATCGAGCAACAATTGAAAAACTACCTGAAATACACTTCCAAACAATTGGAACACAGCGACTTGATTATTCTTGAAACTGAAGGCGAACTGCAAGCCACCTTATCAGCACCCTTTGGCGATTGCCTGTTCAAGGGCCGCACCGACCGCATCGACCAATGGGGCGGCATCATCCGCGTCATCGATTACAAGACTGGTCGCGTGGAAAACGCCGATCTTAAAGTACCCGTGCGCCATAGCATTGAGAGCGATTTGGACTATCTGAAGCAAATCCCTGAAAAAGCATTGCAACTGCTTCTGTATCAGTATATGTACCTCAAATGTAACCCCAATCTGACACCCGAGCAAGTAAGCGGTGCCATTCATGGATTGAAGTACGCCAATGCCATCGAGTTCAGCCTGACAAAAGCCTCACCCACCAAAAACGAAACCGATGTCGGCACCACTTTCCTTGAAGGCGACAATTTCATCCCCGATATGGAGGCCATGCTGGAGGCCGTCGATGCGGAAATGCTTGATACTGAGATTCCTTTTGTGCAGGCCATAGACGACAAAAAATGTGGCTATTGCGAGTTCAAGTTGATTTGCAAACGATAAATTTGCACCAAAATGCCTAAACAACTTCAATAAATCGTAAAAAAAACTATTTTTGCAGCATAGAAACCGAAACGATGAATAACATGCACAGATATCCGATTGGCATACAGACTTTCGAAAGAGTCAGGAAAGATCATTATCTCTATATCGACAAGACGGACTTGGTATGGAAGATAACCAAAGAAAGTCCATATATATTCCTCAGTCGTCCCCGTCGTTTCGGTAAATCATTGCTTTCCACGACGTTACATTCCTACTTTGAAGGTCAGAGGGAACTTTTTGAAGGCTTGAAAATCATGGAATTGGAGAAGGATTGGGAGCGTTACCCCGTCCTCCATGTGGACCTGAGCATAGCCAAAAACCGTGTCTCGTCTGAGCATCTGCAACAAGCGTTATTGTCGCTGTTGGAGCCTTTGGTTGAGCAATTCGGGAAAAGCGAAAGTGAAGTTACACCGGGCGAAGTGCTTCGAGGTTTGATTCGTCGCGCTTACGAAAAGACTGGGAAACAAGTGGTTGTCATCATCGATGAGTATGATGCTCCCTTGCTTGACGTGCTTCACGACAAAGAAAAGCTGCCTGATTTCCGCCGCATCATGCAAGAGTTCTACCAACCACTGAAAGCCAGCGAAGCCATGATTCGGTTCTGTTTCATCACTGGCATCACCAAATTTTCACAACTTAGCATTTTTTCCACCATCAACAATATCAAGAACATATCGCTCTTGCCCCAATTTGCCGCAATTTGTGGTTTCACCGAGACCGAATTGACGACATGCATGGCCGACGACATCCGCCAAATGGCCGAGTTTTTCGAGTGTTCCCCTGAAGAAATGCAAAAAAAACTCAAGGAACAATACGACGGTTACAAGTTTGCGCAAGGCTCGGAAGACATCTACAACCCCTACAGTTTGATTAACGCTTTCAGCGACAAAATGCTCAACAATTATTGGTTCGAGAGCGGCACCCCGACTTTCCTCATCAAGCAGATGCAAGAGTTCAAGACCGACATCATGGGATTGGAACACATCGAGGCCTCGGCAAGTTCTTTTGACCGTCCCACCGAAGCCATGACCTCGGCTTTGCCCCTGCTCTATCAAGCGGGCTACATCACCATCAAGAGTTATGACCGCGAAACCAACTCCTACGTCCTTGCCATCCCGAACAAAGAGGTGCGCGTTGGCCTTATAGACGGACTGATTCCCACCTATTTAGGATTGGACAGCGGGACGGTGCAGGACGGCTTCGCACTCAAGTTTTGGCGTGCGCTGAAAAAAGACAACATTGAGGGCGCACTTGAGGAAATGAAGACTTTTTTGGCGGGCATCCCATACGTGGAAGGCTTCAAAAAGAAATTGGAAGACGCTGCGGCTTCGGAGGGTTTCTATGAATACACTTTCTACTTGATTTTCAGCATGATGAACGTGTACGCTCGCACCCAAGTGAAATGTCAGGGAGGCAGAATCGACTTTGTAGTGAAAGCCCCAGAAACAAATTACGTCTTTGAACTGAAAGTGAATGGCACCGCCCAACAAGCCCTTGACCAAATCAACAGCAAGGGTTATGCCCTGCCTTTCCAAACCGAAGGGAAAAACGTTGTGAAAATCGGCATCCAATTCAATCGCGAAACCATGACCATCGAGGATTATCTGATTGAAAGATAGCCGCTCAATTCAACACGATTTCCTTCACCATTTCCTTCCCTGCAATAGCGTTCAAGTTCTTCATTAACAAGGATTTGGAATAGCTCAATTCGCTTCGCAACGCATCGCTGTCGACGCGGACGAATAGAATGTTGTTCTTGATGGACAAGTCAATGGTATGCGAGGCAATGAACGGCCCGACCACCTTGGGCCATGAGTTGATGACCTTGATTTCATTCATGTAATCGGGGCCTTTGTGCAACTCGTAGAACTCCTTGATGAGGTCGCCGAGAGGCTTCACGTCAAAGTAAACCATCGCAGCCTCCTATCTCTTTGACACAGCCTTTCTCCACCTCGAAAATCTTGTGGTCAATCTGGGTGTCCTCAAAAAGCCGTTCCACCCTTTGTTGCTGTGTATCAGTGATAAAGACCTGACCGAAATGGTCGTCGCCGACCAAGCGGACGAGTTTCATCACACGCTGGTCGTCGAGCTTGTCGAAAATGTCGTCCAAGAGCAAAATGGGCTTGTAGCCAATCTTTTGGTAGTTGAACTCAAACTGCGCCAACCGAATCGAAACCACAAACGACTTCTGCTGTCCCTGCGAGCCGAAACGCTTCAACGGATGTCCGTCCAAAGCAAACTCCAAATCGTCCTTATGGATGCCGACATTGGTGTAGCCCGAATAACGGTCTTGCTGCAAACTTTCCTCCAACAACTCATTCAACGGCTTCTCGTCCAAGCGCGATTGATAAACCACATTCACCTTCTCCGTGCCGCCCGAAACAATCTCGTAATAATGCTGGAAAATCGGCAGAAACTCCTCCAAAAACTGCCGACGTTTGGCATGGATGTCGTCGGCATGTTGCGCCAACTGGTCTTCCCAAAGGCGAAGCAACTCTCGGTCGAAAGTGCGGCTTTCGACAAACTGTTTCAACTGCACATTGCGTTGCAGCAAGGCGCGGTTGTATTTCAGCAAAGCGTTGAGATACAGCGGGTCGAACTGAGAAATCACGCCATCGATGAACTTGCGGCGGAGGTCGCTGCCCTCGTTGATGAGGTCGCGGTCGTAAGGCGAAATCATCACCAAAGGGAACTTCCCGATATGGTCGCTGAGGCGGTCGTATTCCTTCTTGTTGAAGCGAAACGACTTCTTTTGGTCACGTTTCTGCACACACGACACCAACTCATCATCTTTGCTTTCATGCGAATACACGCCGTGTATGGCAAAGAAATCCTGCTCGTGGCGGATGTTCTGTTTGTCGGTCGCGCCGAAAAAGCTTTTGCAAAACGAAAGGTAATAAATCGAGTCGAGGATGTTGGTCTTTCCTGCCCCGTTGAGGCCCACGAAGCAATTGACATTCTCCGAAAACAGCAAGTCAGCCGACTCGCAATTCTTGAAGTTGGTCAGTTTGAGTTCGTGGAGATGCATGACTTAGAACTTACTCAAGTCCATGCGGACTGTCAGGAAGTGGGGCGACCCAACAATATTACTGCGCGAATAGGCATAATCTATCTGGAAAGCCTTGATTTTCACGGCGAAACCAGCCGATAGCCCAACCAAAGTACGTTTTTGTGGAACATCCATCTTAAGGAATGTCTCGCAGTTGTAGGAAACCCTCAACACAAGATTCTTCCCTATTTCCAACTCTCCGCCCAACACCAAATGGCTACCAAGGTTGTTGAAGAACTTCTTAGTTTTGCTCGGCGCAATATACTGTCCCGTGATGGGGTCGTAATTCTCCTCCGTAAGATACAGATTGTCAGACACTCGCTTCCAATTCTGAATGTCGTGATAGCCAAATACAAAGGTCAGCGGCAGATGGTCGAGTTTCTTGGACGCAATGAAATCCAAAGAAAACGGCAACCACTTGTTTTCCACATTCAATTCCTTGCAAAAGATTTGTCGCCCGATGTTGCGTGCAGCAAGGGTGAAAGCCCAATTGCTGTATGACCAATAAGTGCCTGCCACATCCACGCCCAAAGCTCCCGCACTACCGCTTTCGTACTGAACGCCAGCATATTTCAGATTGGCACCAATGCTCCATTTGTCGGTCAGTTCTCGCCCCCAACCCAAAGTGACGGCATAATCCGACACATTGAAAGTGCTGCCATCGACATGGCCGCTCTCGGAAGCATATTGCATGTTGCCGTAGTTGTAGTATTGCACCGAAGCCGCAAAACTGCCCACACTCTCAAAAGTGCGGCTGTATTGTGCAGTGGCATAATTCGTCCCCAAATTGAAATCGCCGACATACGAAAGTGAAAGTTGATTGTTCGTTTCAGGCGAAATAGCCGAAGGGTTGAAAACCGCCGTTTGCAAGTCGCCGTCATGCATGGGCAAAGGCAGTCCGCCCAAAGCCACCACACGCGCCGAATTGGCATCCGTCAATGCGCGATAAAGCCCGTCTTTCACCTGTGCATTGGCTTGCAAAACCATGAAAGACAGCACAAATGCACCTAATATGTAAATTGCACGCTTCATTTTTCTACATTTTTTGGATAACGGACACCTATTAATAATATTGTATCTTCGCGTGATTATTTTTCAATCAGGCCCAAACCCGTCTTTTTCAGTTTTCCTTCTTCCTTCAACACGGTAGAAAGCCTGTCCAACATTCCATTGACGAAACGGCGGCTGTCGGGCGTGCTGTATAACTTCGAGATTTCGATATACTCATTGATGGTCACCTTCACGGGAATGGAATGGAACTCGCAAAATTCCGTTATCGCCATGAAAATCAATATTTTGTCCATCAAGGCCATGCGGTCATAGTCCCAATTGGAAAGATTGGCTTTCACCAATTCCATGTATTCGTTGGCATGGAGGATGGTTCTCTCAAACAGCTTGATTACGAACTCTTTATCATCATCCTCTGATTTGTAAGCAGGCGGCAACTTGGTTGTAGCACTAAACGATTCAGGCATTTCGTTGATGAACTTATAAAGCAGGTAAATCGCAATCGGAAAGTCACTGTTGAAAGAAAGGTCGCGGTCGGAATAGTAGTCATACAGCAAGCCGTTTTCCGCCATATAGTTATCGATAACGGTCGCCAAAAACTGCTTGTCGTCAGCGAAGCTATTCTTTCCGTTATTCATATATTCCTGATATTCAGAAGTTTCAGTTAATTTCTGAAACAGATTGCGGATAAAGTCTTCTCGCGAGTCGGCCCAATTGATTTTGTACTTCTCCTCAAGGCTCAACAAATGCTTGTTGTCGTCCAAAGCATTGAGAATCCGATTGTTGACAAACTTTAGGTTGGGGTTCAAGTCTTCCTCGGTCGGGAAATGCTTGTTCTTGTTCTCCTCGATGCGCCGCTCGGCGAAATGCTTCACCTCAACCCAGAAGGAAAGCTGGTAAACAAACAACTTGTAAAGGTCGTCGACCTCATCAAGCAGATGGCGTTCCGCTTGGGGCAGATTGCCGCTATTGGACTGATGGTAGGCGTAGATCTCCTGCAACGCCTTGACTCTCAAAAATCTCCTATTCAGCATAATGAATCTTTTCCTATGAAAACGGTTTGCAAAAGTAGCAATTTTTTCCGTAAAAAAATTGGCGATACAAGAAAAATGACTACTTTTGCGTTATTATTGACAGAATTAGACATAATCATAAACTAACTCAATTAAAACTTATCACATGAAGAAAAAATTCATCTGCCCCATCTGCGGGTATGTTCACGAAGGAGAAGAGGCACCCGAGCGTTGCCCTCAATGCAAGCAAATCGTTGAATGGAAGGTTGTTGACGAGTCGGCTGCCCTGAATTTCGTCACCGAGCATGTCGTCGGCATCGCCAAAGGCACCGGCGAGGACATGATTAAGGACCTGAACGCCCATTTCATGGGTGAAGCCACCGAAGTCGGCATGTACTTGGCCATGAGCCGCCAAGCCGACCGCGAAGGCTACCCCGAAATCGCCGAGGCTTTCAAGCGCTACGCTTTTGAAGAGGCCGAGCACTGCGCCCGCTTTGCCGAATTGCTTGGCGACGTGGTTTGGGACACCAAGACCAACCTCTACAAGCGCATGATTGCCGAGTGCGGTGCCTGCGAAGACAAGATGCGCATCGCCCGCGTGGCCAAGGAGCGCAACCTCGATGCCATCCACGACACCGTCCACGAAATGGCCAAAGACGAAGCCCGCCACGGCAAAGGCTTTGAGGGATTGTATAAACGTTATTTTGGCGATTGAATTTAGGTTTGTAGGGCTGTCATATTATAGCAAC
>Ga0326514_10001105_pt1 | contig 17724 bp, 13 predicted proteins | sample 3_2548_0518_D_FD_203653 | JGI IMG/M metagenome (GOLD analysis project Ga0326514, IMG submission 203653) | Bovine rumen microbial communities from UC Davis, California, United States - 3_2548_0518 | ecosystem: Host-associated > Mammals > Digestive system > Stomach > Rumen | place: USA... | reverse complement strand
AGCACGACTGCAACACGCCGAGCTACAACCCGCAAGTGAGCATCACGGTTGACCAAGTGCTTGAAACCGAGGTGACGGCCACCTTTACGCCTAATGCCGACTGCGCCTCCTACGGCTATATGATGGCCACCGAAGCCGAGATTCAGGAATGGATGGGCATCGCTGGCCTCGATTTGCCCGAATACCTTTGGACCTACGGTATGCCCGGCTCGGGAGTCATCTCCAACACCTTCGGCGACCTGACACCCAACACGGAATACAACATCTACGCCGTGCCTGCCGACATTGACGGCAACCTTGGCGAGGTCGTCATCGAGCCTGTCACTACTACGCCTGGAGGAGGCACTGAAATCATGCCCGATTTCACCGCCACCGACATCGAGGGCAACGAAATCCACCTCTACGACATCCTCGACGCGGGCCAAGCCGTGCTCATCAATTTCTTCCTCACCGGCGACCCGTACAGCGAGCAACCCATGCCCGACATGACCGAAGCCTACCGCCTCTATGGATGCAATCAGGCTGGCGTGTTCGTTATGGAGATTTCGCCCAATGGCAATGATGCAACCTGCCAAGCCTGGGCCGACCAGTTTGGCGTGAAATATCCCACCATCAGCCGCGACGGTGGCGGCAACGACATTGCCCAAGCCATCCCCGTGGGCTACTACCCCACCATCATGCTCATTCGTCCCGACCACACCTTTGCCAACCGCGACATCTATCCGCCCACGCTGGAATACATCATCCAAGCTATGGATGCCCAAGGCTATGAGCAGCATGAATGCGAAGATGTAGGTGTTGAGGAAAACATTCAGGCTGCCACGCTCTTCCCCAACCCTGCCAACGACTTCGTGACCCTCAGCGGCGAAACCCTCGGCACGGTGCGCATCTATAACGCCCTCGGCCAAAAGGTGGACGAATTCGAGGCCAACGGCAGTGAACTCCGCATCAACACGAGCGGCTATGAAAGCGGTGTTTATGTCGTCAAAACTGGCGAAAAAATGATGAAATTTGTGGTGAAACACTAAACCATGAAAATAATTATCCTTCGTTCCTCATTTCAAACCGACGATTTTGTTCGTAACGAATACGCCGAACTGCTGCAAAGGCTGGAAAACGAATGTAACGCCGAAATCGATATCATTGGTGACGAATCTGTAGAGACGCACGGCCGTGCGTCTCTACAGGCGTTGCCCGACGCGGTGATGATTGCCACCGGCGGCGTGGAAAATTTGTTCAAACGCATTTGGGAGGCCGTCGATGTGGAAATGACGTGCAGTCCGCATCAACCGAAAACCGTCACGATGATTGCCGACGGGCGCAACAATTCCTTGGCCGCTTCTTTGGAAATATTGACCTATTTGGGAAATGTCGGGGTGGAAGGGAAGATTTTGCACGGGACGAATGATGAAATCGTATCGGCCCTTGTAGAGAGGCACGTCCGTGCCTCTCTACAGGGACGAATCGGGCTGTTCGGCCAGCCATCGGACTGGTTGATTGCCAGCGGCGTGGACCGCGATTTCCTCCGCCAGCGTTACGGCATCGAAACCATCGACATCGACCTGAAACGTGTCGAAGAAGGCATCAAGAACGCCTCGAAGGACGAGGCCGAAAAGATCGCGCAAACCCTGCTGGAACGCGCCAAGGCCGTGCGCGAGCCTTCCCCTGCCGATTTGTTGGAAGCCGCCAAGGCCTATCTTGCCATCAAACAAATCTGCCAAGAGGAACGCTTGGATGCCCTGACCATCCGCTGCTTCGACATCGTGAAGGCCTGCGGCACAACAAGTTGTCTTGCTCTGGCTCTGCTCAACGACGAAGGCATTGTGGCTGGCTGCGAGGGCGACATGCAAACGCTGATGAGCATGTTTTTGGCCAAGCGGATTTGTGGCGAAACGGCTTTCATGGCCAACCCATCGCAACTCACCGACAAGAGTTCCATGCTGGCGCATTGCACCATTCCGCTCTCGATGTGCAACGAAACCATCGTCCGCTCTCATTTCGAGTCGGGCATTGGGGTGGCCGTACAAGGCTTGCTGCCTTTGGCCGACTACACCTTATTTAAATGGGGCGGCCCGCAGTTGGACCGTTATTTCGTCGCCGAGGCGCAAGCTGTCGAAACGCCCTACAGCGACCATTTCTGCCGCACGCAAATCACGCTCAACGTGAACCTGAAGCCTTACCTGCTGCAACACAGCATCGGCAACCACCACGTCATCATCCGTGGGCGGCACGCCGGTGAAATTCGCCGGTTTATGCTGAAGAACGGGGTTTCAGAATGTGTAGCCGAATGAGAAATACAAACTGAACCGACTTACATATAAATTGCTCCATTGCGCTGTCAGTGAGATAGGTCCCACTGGGCTATCAAAAGAGTATTTCAGCCCGGCACCATGAGTATAACTATAAGAGAACATCCCATTGTAAATGGCTGTCAAATAGTGCTTTCCGTAAAAATTGCAGCGCAGGTCGCAGCGGGCTATCCTAAGCAAAGAGGGAACTGGCCCCAATGTTTCCACATAACTAATGCCAATAAAAGGCAACTGGTTCTCGAAATGGCGGCCTTCAATCTCTCCACCAAATTTGTTCCTCATGTTGTAGAAAAAGGTGTTGTTGAGGAAATACCGGCCATACACCTGCGGGATGATGGTCAACCGGCCGTTTTTGGGCGTAATGTAGTATTGCAAGGCCAAAGAAACGTCGTAGTTGTTGTTTTCACCGTTTTTTGGGTCCCAATAAAAATGGGTGTTCACGTTGGCATAGAGGCCGTGCTTGGCGAAATAGGCATCGTCCAAATTGTCATACTTGAGGTTGAGGAATGGGGTGACAAACCTGTTAGGCTCAAACCAATCATCAAAAGTATCGGTATCAATGGACGATTTGTCGAAAGTGGTGCTTATGTAAGACACGCCCAAGATAGTGCTCAGGTTGAGCAAATGGAACTGCGATATGTAGGCACTCAATTTCTGTTGACGGTAGTTCAAATTAATCATGCTCTTTTCCGAAGGGTCCAAGGGCGTTGTCTTGAAATGTTCGTTCCTGTACTCGTAAGCGAGGTTGAAATTGGCCACGCCCGAGCGGGAATAGGTATAAGTCAGATTCAACCTTGGGCTGTAACTCAGTTTTGCAGTGAAATTGAGTTTCGAGCCGTTGAATTTTTTCTCGTTAATGCCAATGCTCGTGAGCAAGGCTGCACCTTCCTCGGTGTCGTAGCGCACACCCAAACCAAAAACGTGGGGCTTGGCGGGCGTTACGTTGACTGCCAAGTCGTAAGTGTCAGAAAGTTGGTGGTTCAAATTGGAGGAGTCGCTTTCCTTGATTTGGTAGGTGATTTCATCGAAGCAGCCTGTGCCACGGAAGACATTTATGGCTTGTTCGATGTCGTCTTGCGAGTACCGTTCTCCGTCCTTAAGGCCGCCTTTGCGACGAAGCCAGCGGCCATCGCTTTCGCTCACGTTGTTGATGGTGATGCTACGCAGGAGCACGGCTTCCTGCTTCAGGTTCATTGCATGAGGCGCATGGAGCTTCTTGCCCACAGGATGCCCCGCCGAGGCATCCACCGCCTGCTTGATGGCCAAAAGCTGGTCGTGGAAGCCGCTGGCACTCTTGTATCCTCGCCCAACCAAAGTGTCAATGGCCTCGGGCGTGAAACTCAACATTCCGAACCCACTAATGTCGGGAATGATGTGGACATTGCACATTTTGCGGTTTTCCACACGCTTGGCACTGGTGCTGTTGACGACCAAACGGGCAAACAACTGCGGCAGCGACTTGAGGTCGTTGATGGTAACATCTTTCGTTGAAGTGACCTCAACGCCGATGATGATGTCGGCACCCATCTCTTTCAGTACGTCGGCGGGGAAGTTGTTCACCAAGCCGCCGTCGACCAACAACTTGTCGCCTATGGCAACTGGCGAGAACAGGCCCGGAATGGACATGCTGGCTCGCATCGCTGTAGGAACGCTGCCACTGCGCAGCACAACTTCATCGCCCGTAATCATGTCGGTAGCAACACAGGCGAAGGGAATGGGCAGGTCGTTGAAGTCCATATCCTCCTGATAGCCCACACACAGGTCGTTGAACAAGTTGATGAGCGAACTATTGTTGACGTAGGCACTCGGCAATTGGCTGATGAAAGAGGCTTTTGACTCGCGGTCGAAAAGGCTTTCAAGGCTGAAAGGCACAATAAGCGCAGTAGTGCTGTTGCGGCCCCTCATCACTTCCGACATCATAGGCCGGTCAATCTTGTTGCCGATGTATTCCGACCATTCGATTCCGGCAATGAGTTGGGTGAGTTCGTCGGGAGAATAGCCCAAGGCATACATGCCGCCGATGATGGAGCCCATGCTCGTACCCGCCACATAATCAACGGGAATGCCCATGTCTTCGATATATTTCAAAACCCCGATGTGGGATGCGCCTTTGGCACCGCCACCGCCTAAGACCACGCCCACCTTGAGGCGCTGAGGATGGTTGGTGCCGTTTTGTGCGTTCATGGCAAAAGATGCCAACAAGAGTGCGATGAGTAAACTGACTTTTTTCATTTTTGCAAGAATTTTAACGGACAAAAGTACAGTTTTTTCGCCAACACAACTCCTTTAGGCAAAAACAAAAAAAACATTAGAACGTGTACCCAAACGAGAAATACAGCCCGAAATGTTGACCGACATTGGTTTTCGACCAATTCGCCGTCAGCGAAATGGGGCCGAGCGCACTGGCGTAGGAATACTTCAGGCCCGCGCCCTGCACATTGAAATCAAAGGCATCCGGCAAAGAGAATTGATAATAGAGCAGATACTGTAGGTGCGCCATGAAGTTGTACATCGCGGTCAGGTAGTGCCTGCCATAGAAATTGTAGCGCAAGTCTAATCGCAATATGGTGGAATTGTTGAAAGCGTTGGATACCGATGTCAGGCCGACAAAGGGCAGTTGCGTGTCGAAATGACGACCAGCCACTTCCCCGCCATAGATGGTCCACAGGTTGTAATACATAGGCAATCCCGACACATACATTCCATACACTTGCGGGATGAAAGTGAACTTCCCGTTGCGGGGTGTGAGATAGGATTGGAAGTCGTACAAAAGGTAGAAGCACCGGCCTTTCGAGCCTTCATCAAGCGCTATTTCGGAAGGATGCAAGTCGATATGGTAACGGGCTGTCAGGCTCGTCTTGATGCCTCGCTTGGCGAAATAGGTATCGTCAAGGTTGTCGTAAGCCAAATTGACGAAGGGTGTCACCAGCTTGTTTTGAGCGAACACGAGGGTGTCCAAGAAACTTCCCTCCATCGAGCTGAAGTCATAGATTGTGTTGGTGTACGACAAACCGACTTTGGTGCTGAAATTGAGCAGATGGAACTGGGAGATGTAGCCACTTGCCTTGTGCTGATAGTAACTCATGTTCATTCCCCTGTTATTGGCACCCTCTATTCTGAAATACTCGTTGCGGTAATCGTAAGCCACGTTAAAGTTGGCTAACGACGGCACAGCGTATGTATAAGTAACGTTGATTTTCGGGTTGTAACTCAGTTTTGCGTTGAGATTGAGTCTCGATCCGGTAAATTTCTTCTCATTCAGTCCAAGGTTCAGGAGCAAGGCAGCACCTTCCTCGGTGTCGTAGCGCAAACCCAAGCCGAAGACATGGGGCTTGGCGGGCTTTACGTTGACAGTCAAGTCGTAAGTGTCAGAAAGTTGGTTGTTCAAATTGGAGGAGTCGCTTTCCTTGATTTGGTAGGTGATTTCATCGAAGCAGCCTGTGCCACGGAATACATTTATGGCTTGTTCGATGTCGTCTTGCGAGTATCGGTTTCCAGCCACCAGATTGCCTTTGCGACGAAGCCAGCGGCCATCGCGGTCGCTCACGCTATTGATGGTGATGGTTTGGAGAAGCACGTCTCCTTGTGTCAGGTTCATGGCACGAGGCGCACGAAGCGTTTTGCCGACAGGATGGCCTGCCGAGGCATCCACCGCCTGCTTGATGGCCAAAAGCTGGTCGTGGAATTCGTTGGCACGTTTGTAACCACGGCTCACCAAGGTATCAATGGCATCTGACTTGAAACTTAACATTCCGAATCCGCTGACATCAGGGATTATGTGGACATTGCATAAGGATCGGTTCTCCACGCGCTTGGCACTCGTACTGTTGGTGACCAAACGGGCAAACAACTGCGGCAGCGACTTGAGGTCGTTGATGGTGACATCTTTCGTCGAAGTGACCTCAACGCCGATGATGATGTCGGCACCCATTTCTTTCAGCACATCGGCGGGGAAGTTGTTCACCAAGCCGCCGTCAACCAACAACTTGTCGCCTATCGCGACAGGCGAGAACAATCCGGGAATGGCCATGCTGGCACGCATCGACGTAGGCACGCTGCCGCTGCGTAGCACAACCTCGTCGCCTGTAATCATGTCAGTGGCAACGCAGGCGAAGGGAATGGGCAGGTCGTTGAAGTCCATCTCCTCCTGATAACCAACACACAAATCGTTGAACAGGTTGATGAGCGAACTGTTGTTGACGTAGGCACTCGGCAATTGGCTGATGAAAGAGGCTTTTGACTCGCGGTCGAAAAGGCTTTCAAGGCTGAAAGGCACAATAAGCGCAGTGGTGCTGTTGCGGTCCCTCATCACTTCCGACATCATAGGCCGGTCAATCTTGTTGCCGATGTATTCCGACCAGTCCATGCTTGCAATGAGTTGGGTTAGTTCTTCGGGTGTATAGCCCAAGGCATACAGGCCGCCGAGGATGGAGCCCATGCTCGTACCCGCCACATAATCAACGGGAATACCCATGTCTTCGATGTATTTCAATACCCCAATGTGGGCCGCACCTTTGGCACCGCCACCACCTAAAACCACACCCACCTTGAGGCGGGGCGGACGGATGGTGTCATTGTGGGCGTTCATGGCAAAAGATAACAACAGAAGTGCGATAAGCAAACAGACTTTTTTCATTTTCGTTTGAATTTTGGACGGGCAAAAGTACGGATTTTTCACCAACGCGACATTAGGCAAAAAAAGAGGGACTGACGCAGTGGCCAGTCCCTCGTACCCCATTTGCTCAATGGTTCTGAATCAGTGGATTACTTCTTCAGTTTGCCCAAGCGAGCAGTCACCTTATAGGTGGTCTTTGAATAGATGTCGGTGCCGAGAACCGGGGCGTGACGATGGGCTTCCACTTGAGGATAGATAACGATATCGTAGCCAGGGTTCTTCTTCATCAGGTTGTACAGAGCGTAGTTGGCGCCATTGGGGAGGATTGCTCCGATGTAAGGAACGGTAGTACCCAAGTCAGAGGCGGTACCGATTTCCTTGGTGCCAAAGAGGTGTTGCCAGTCGATGCCGATTACGCGGACGACGGTGGCTTCGCCAGTCACTTGCTCTGAGAGGGTGAAGTCTTCAGCATGATACTCAACATTGGCGTTGGGGCCCTTCATGCTGTGGGTGTAGGTGTGGCAGCTTCCAAAGAACAGGACAGCAATTGCACAAACCAAAACGAGTCTGAATTTCTTCATGATGTTTAAATTTTAGGTTGATTAATTTGTTGATTATATTTAATAAATAATGGGGTCATTAGTTGTCTTTTTCCTTCATCAATAAAAAATCATAATAAATCATTCGGCAAAATTACTCTTTTATTTCATACCAAAGCGCATAATTTTGAAAAAAAACACATAATTACTAAATAATCGCTTAATTGTCAAAAAATTACCGAATCAACTCCTTGTCCACTTTCCGCAGTGTGAAGCCGAACATCATCATAATGATGCCGAAGGCGAGGGCAAGAACGCCCGTAAGCGCAACAAACACCTCGACCGACTCGAAAGGATTGACCATGAGCAGCACACCGAAAAGGATGCTCAATATGGCACTGACGATGTAGAAACCGCGATTGCCAAGGCGTGGCATACCCAAGATGGAGCCTAACATCAAGGCCCCGATGATGACCGACCACAGCCCTATGACGAAAATGAGCAGTTTCACCGTTTCCTTCGACCAAACGATGGCCACGATGCCCAAAGCCACCAAAGCAATGGACTCGAACAGCAACATGCCCCAAGGCAGTTCCATCTTCTTGCGCCTCAAACTGAAGATGAGGCAAACCAAACCGATGACAATCAGCGCGATACCCGAAACAATCATCACGGTTTTGATGATGTCTTTCGGCAACAACAAGGCCAACAGGCCGTAAATGATGGCCACCAAGCCGCTCACCATGAACGACCACCAGCCCGAATTTGAAGTTTTTATTTCCATAGCGTTATGTATTTATGATTCAGATTCCAAGATTTCAAAGCAAATGGACTATTCCCCTGAAAATGATGAAGTAAGCCCCGCAGAGCATCAGCAGAACACCCGCGATTCTGTTCATTATGGTGGTGCGCTCGGCATCGAGGAATTTCTTCAACTTGGCCGCGCCCCATGCCTTCAGCAGTTCCAAAAAGAGCGTGGTGCCGAGAATGATGGCAAAAAACACGAAAGTGCTGAGTTTGTTGCCGCCCATGTTGCCCGCCACCATCGCCACGGCTGAGAACCAGAAAAACCAGACAAAAGGATTCAAGATGTTGAGCACGAAGCCTTTGGCGAGGAAAACAAACCACGCTGGCTTTTGGTCTTGCTTCTTGATTACCTCGTTGGTGCGTTCTTCTATGAATTCATCACGCTTCTTCTGGTCTTGTACCTTTTTTCGGTAGGTGAAAATGCCAAACAATAGAAGTATGATGCCCGCGCCGATGCACGCCAAAGCCGCCTCAAACGAGGATCGCATCACGATTTGCACCGACGCGAGGATACAGATGGTGACGACCATGGCATCATTGAGAATCACGCCGGTGGCAAACCACGCCGCCGAGCGGAAACCACGGTGCAAACTCGTCTGTACCAATGTGATAAACGCCGGACCCATGTTGACGACCACCGAAAGGAACACGCCTATCATGATGGCCCAAAACAAGAAACTGAACGACCCGATACGGCTAAACTCGGGAATCCTATCGAAAATTACGGGAGAGTTTTCCATAACTGCTTATGCTTTAAGTCCTTTCACATATTCTTCCCACATCTCCAAACGCTTGCCTTTCAGCACGCGCGGGAACTTGGTGGCACCGCCCCATTTGCCGATTTTCTGTTCCATGAACTCATAGAAATGCTTGGTGGGCAGCACATCGACAAACAGTTCCTTGATGGCTTGGGTGCGTTCCACGGCATAGTCGTCGTTCAACTTGCATAGGTTTTCGTCTATCTTCTTGATGGCCAACTCCTTGTCGATGGGTTCGTCGCAACCGAGATACCAATGGTGGGCATACATCGTGTCGTGGCGGATGCCTGCCACGGTAAATTCGGTGATTTCAACGCCGAGTTCCTCCGCCATCATATCCACGGCGCGGGTCATGTTGTCTTGCGAAAGATGCTCGCCCGTGATGCTCAAAAACTGCTTCGTGCGTCCCGTGATGACGATTTCGCAGTCCTTGGTATTCAGGAACTTGATGGTGTCGCCGATGAGGTAGCGCCATGTGCCGGCGCAAGTGGAGAGCAGCAAGGCGTAATCCACTCCGGTCTGCACTTCCGATAGCAGCAAAGTCCTGGGATTCTCGACAATGGTGCCGTCTTCGTCGAAATTCTCCTCGTTGAACGGCACAAACTCGAAATAGATGCCGTTGTCGACCAAAAGTTGCATGACACGCTTCTTCAAGTCGACCTGATAGGCGATGTAACCCTCTGAGGCCAAATAACTTTCCACAAACAGCACCTCCTTGCCGAAGATGCGCTCAAAACTTTTTTCGTAGGGCGCAAAAGCCACGCCGCTATGCACATATACCATCAAATTCGGCCAAATGTCGTGGATGGTTTTCAGATGGTATTCCTTGATGATGCGCTCCAAAAGGATTTGCACCCAAGCTGGCACGCCCACAATGACTCCGATGTCCCACTTGGGGGCCGCCTTCACCATCAAGTCCATCTTTTCGCCCCAGTCCTTCACCTTCGAAATCTTCTGTCCGGGCTTGTAGAACGCCTCGAACCACGACGGAATCTTGCCCGCCGAGATGCCCGAAAGGTCGCCGGCATAGTAGCCGAACTCCTTATTATATTGCAAGTCGGTGCTGCCGCCAATCATCAGGATGCCACGATTGTAGAATCCCACGGGGAAATCGTAGCGCGTGGCCGAAACCAACTGGCGGATGCCTGCGCGGGTGATTTTGTTGTTCAAGCCCTTGGTGATGGGGATATATTTCGAGGCCGCCTCGGATGTGCCCGAACTGAGCGCGAAATACTTGATTTTGCCCGGCCATGCGATGTTGCGCTTGCCTTGCAGGTTGAGGTACCACCACTCGTCGTGCATCTTGTTGTAGTCGAACACGGGAACGCGCCTGCGGTATTCCTCCAAGATGTTGGCCGACAGCAGAATCTCGTCAAAATGATAGAATTTTCCGAACTCCGTAAACTGTGCCTTCACCAACAACTTGCGCAACTCGCGCCGCTGCGCACGAATCGGGTCGGTGTGGTTCTGACGGATTTCGACAGGTATATTCTTGATTTCCGCTGCGGCCTTCACCAAGGCACCCACAACGGGAATGGGCATGTTTCGTCTTCCAATAATCGGTAGTTTCATAAAAATCGCAATAAAAAACGGGTGCAAAAATAATCAAAATCGGCGAAATCCTCCAACAAACAAAAATAACTCCTATCTTTGCGCAACAAAACTTCAAAGTCAACGCTTCATGAAAACAAGATTTTTACTTCTCTTCGTGCTTTGCGGCCTTTTCGCAAAAGCACAGACCATTGAGGTATCAGGCACACAATCAGGTGTTTGGGATGCCGAAACGGTAATTGTCAAAGGTGATGTCAAAGTACAGGACTCGCTGCGCATCCTTCCGGGGACGACGGTGGTTTTCAAAGGCTTCTTCCAGATAGCTGTCGAAAACGACGCTTCGCTGAAAGCCATCGGCACGGAAACCGACTCCATCACTTTCACCGTGACCGACACGACCGGCTTCCACATCTTCAACGCGGGTCGCGGCGGCTGGAACGGCATCCGCCTGAGTAAGGCAGGCCGCTCCGAGTTCGACTACTGTCGCTTCCAATACGGCAAAGCCGCCCTCGACCACGACCAAGACGGCGGCGCATTGCGCATTTTCAATTGTGACGAGGTGGAAATCGGCAACAGCACCCTGTTTTGCAACTTCTCACGCGAACACGGCGGTGCCTTGAGTGCCGAAAACTCGAAGGTGGTAATGCACGATTGCGATGTCCTCAACAACTTGACTTACACCAAATTGGATACGGTTTATGGCATGTACGGCGGTGGCCTTCGCTTCCTGAAATGCGATGTTGACATTAGCGGCACGGATTTCCGCTACAATGTCGGCGAAAGTGCCATCGGCGGTGCCTTGAGCCTCGACAGTTGCGCCACCAAAATCGACCGCTGCAAGTTCGAGCACAACTATGGCATCAATGGAGGCGGCCTTTACGTCATGCGCAGCAACCACCTCGGAAGGGACATCATCACCAACTCGCTCTTTGCCAACAACACATCAGGGCACTTTGGCGGTGGCTTGGCTGTTTGCGAAGCGTCGCCTTGGATCAGCAACCTCACCGTGGTCAACAACCATTCCATTGGCGTCAACTGCGGGGGCATCTTTTTCTATCAATACAGCGAACCTATCTTGTGGAATTGCATCGTGTATGGCAACACCAACGAAATACCATTGGACGAACCTGTGCAGATTTGGTCATGGACATACGATGAATCCGGGCCGCAGTTCTATGGTTGCCTGATACAGTACGGATTGGAAAACATCTCCAACAACGAGGTCGTCACTGTTTATGAAGGTTGCCTTGATGAAGACCCGCTTTTCGTCGACCCCGAAAACGAGGATTTCCATCTGACTGCCAACAGTCCTTGCATCAACGCAGGCTATACTATGGCACCCGACATGGGTTGTGACCTTGATGGCAATTGGCGCGTTTGCGGTGAACGTATCGACATTGGGGCTTACGAATATTCAGGTGTCGGAATACAGGAAAACGCTCAAAACGAGAATCTTATCCACATTGTTGGCAACCCGATTACTGCCTCAAGCTATGTTGAATTTGAGGCAGAAAAGGACGGCCATATAGTGGCTGAGGTTTATTCCATGAATGGACAATTGTTTGTTTCCAAGAACTTAGGACAAGCCCAAACCGGACTCAACCGCTTTGCCATAGGCGAGTTGTTCCAAAACACGGCAAAAGGCTCTTATGTATTCATTATCAGGACACAAGAAAGAGTTTTTGCGACTAAGGTCATCAAATAGGGATGGTCATCTTAATCCAATGAATCTCCCGCTTCGCCGTCGCCTTCTTTGGCTTTCTTTTCGAGTTCCATCTTTCCGAAACGGAGGGTGAAACCTGTTGATATGTAGCGGCTGTTCAGCATTTTGCGGGTGCTGTCGCTGAGGTAGTACGGGTTGGTGTTGGTGGAGCCTGAGCCAATCGTCGCGCCCCAGTTAAAAATGTCCTGCACATTGACGAACACCGACAGGCGGCGATTGAAGAAGTCGCTGCGGAGACCCATGTTGAGAAAATAACGCGCCTTTCGCTCGCTCATGAGGCTGATGGTCGGCGAGTTGTAGTTGGCCGAAGCCGTAACTTGCAGACGGTCAAAGAGTTTAGCCCAAGCATTGACGCGCACACTCCACGACCACTTTTCCCTTTCGTCGATTTGAGGCACGCCGTTACGCTCATATTCCATGCGGTAGCCGTAATTGTAAAGGTTGGCATAGAGCCGCACATTGAAGAAGCCCGAAGGACGGTAAGTCATGTTGAGCGAAGTGCCGTAACGCCACGATGAACCCATGTTGTAAGGCACTGAGTAACTGACGATTCTATCGAGGTAGTTATCATATTCAGCATCGGTCAACCTGCTGACATCATTGGTGCTCCAGCGACCGTAGGCCTCAATGCCGATGTTGCCGAAACGCTCGAAAAACTTCTGCCAGCCGGCCTCCATGTTGTGAGTGAAACTGTCCTTCAAACCGTTGGGATTGCCCGTCGAGTAACTGTTCTCGCCGTAGGTGCGGAACCGTGTGACTTGGTTCCTGCCCGGCCCCGACATGCGCATCGAGTAGTTGAGTTTCAGGTTGTGCATGTCTTCGGTGCGATAAGTCAAGTGGATGGAAGGACGAAAATTCAGATGATAGAAAACGCTGTCGTCGGCAAAGGGCATGTCGCTGATGAAGTCGTACATGTTGCGCTCGCCTTCCACACCCAAACCCGTGCTCAAGGTGAAACCACCCCAGCGGTGCGTCCAGTTGACATCGGCGTTGAGCGAACTCTTCGCCCCTATCATGCGGTAGGTGCGCAGCGAATCCACCAACAGGCAGATGGTATCGTAGAAACGGTCGTAAGTAAAATCCATTTGCGTATGGTCGGCGCGAAGTCCGTAACTGAGTTCGCCGTCTTTGCTGTAAGGGCGGTTGTAGCGCGCATCGAGGCTTCCGTTGAAATTATAGGTGCGCGAAAGCATGTAACGGTGCTCATCAAGGTCGGTGTACACTTCGTAAAAGCGGTTATACCACTCCTCGCCGCTATTGTTGGTGAGCCTTGTGTTCAGTCCGATACGCAGGTTATGTCCTTCATTGTCAAACTTTTTCGTGTAATCCGCTCCCAAATTGCCAAAAATCGACCTCGTGTCGCTGTTGTCTTTGGTTTGGTCGGCAAAAAGCATCGTATCGACAGGCATGGAGTCAAGGTAATAGTAAGTCTGCCGCTCAGTGCGCATCATGTTGTTCAGGTTGGCATTGTAATAACCGCCCGCATCAACCGAAATGTCGCTGGTGGAGTCAATCTCGTAGTCAATGTTCATGAACAGGTTGCCGCTGTAGGAACGGTTGTTGTCCTGTTGCGACACCGTATCCGCCCAAGTGACCTCATATTCGCCTTCGGTGGCGGCATCGCGACGTTGTTGCGACCAACTGTCGGTCTTGTTCTCACGATTGCTGTAACGCCCTGAAGCAAAAAGATTTATGCTCACCCTGTCTTTCTTCCACATGTAACTCACCCAAGGCGAAACGAAAGGCTGGTTGGAGCCGTTCACGCCAAAGCTGACAAACTGGTTGCTTTTGATGTGTGCCGAAGTAACTATGTTGATGACCGCCTCGGCCTCGGTAGCATACTTTGCCGAAGGGTTGGTGATGGTCTCAATGCGGGCAATGGCATTGGCGGGCAAGGTTTGGAGATAGGTCTTCAAGTTTTCCTCGGTGAGTTTCGAGGGCTTGTCGTTCACCCAAATCTCCACGCTCGACACGCCGCGCAGGGTGATGTTGCCTTCCACATCCACCTCCACGCCGGGCGCGTTCTGCAAGGCATCCTCGGTGGTTCCCGTCTGGATGGACGGGTCTTCGCTGACATTGTAAATCAACTTCTCGCCTTCCATTGCATACAGCGGTCGCTCGGCGGCCACCGTCACTTCGCCCAAGGCTGTCACGCCCGGATTGATGCGCAATGTGCCCAAATTGGTGTTGTTGGTCACATGGAAAGGATGCAAATAGTTCTCATAGCCGATGGCCGAAACGCGCAACACGAAAGCCCCTTGCGGCACGCCGTTAATCTCGAAAACGCCTTCCATATTGCTGATGCCGCCTTTCACAAATTCGTTGTCGACGGAATCGAGCACGGCCAAATTGACGTATGGCATAAACTCGCCCGTCTTGGCATCACGCAACACGCCCACCACAGTAAAGGTGTCGCCTTCGCGGACTTTCTTCTTCGGCTTCACCGCTGGCATGTTGCCTTCGGTTTGTCCCCATTGGCGGTCACCGCCGTATGGAGGACGGCCACCCGGATGACGACCTCCTCCCCCACCCGGAGGCCTGCCGCCCGGAGGTTGGGCGAGACACAATATCGTCGAAAAAACAAAAAGCAGAGCAAACAACGCCCTCAATGAACCATTTTTCTTCATCATCGTCAAATTTTGCGCTGCAAAAGTAAAAAAACTTGCGACAAAAAACACCGCCCATTTTATCCAATTCATTATTTTTGCGGTCAAATATCACCGAATGAAACACTGTTGTCATATCATTTTGACATTATTTCTGTTAGTAGGATTGCCCACCGCAAAGGCCCAACGCATCGGTGGCGGCCTGATGATTGGCCCTGCGTTTTCCACTATGAAAATCAGCGGGAACGACAGCACACAATTTCGCCCTGACCTCACTGGCGGGGTGCGCATTGCCCTCATCCCCGAACATTCCATCTTCGGAGCCGAAATCGATGTCATCTATTCGCGGCAAGGCACAAGCTCGAAAAAGTGGGTTAGCGAAAACAACAACACCATCCGCTACTTGGAAAAGTCGCATTATATTAATGTGCCGCTGCTGCTCAACATCTATCTCCGCAAGTGGACCGAGGACGACGAGGACGAATCGATGATTCCACGATTGCGCATCGGGCCTCAAATCGGTTTCTGCGTTGGAGGCAACGAGGTAAAGGAAGTGAAAATCAACAAAAAACAGCAATTCATCACCCCTTGGAAACCGGGCACTTTCAACCGCATCGACTATGGCCTCACGGCGGCATTAAGTTATTGGTTCATCGAAGTGCGCTACACCTTCGGAATGGCCAATGTCTTCAAGGACGGCGAGAAGTCGACCAACCACGTGATTTCAGTCACTTGGTCGGATGTGTGGTGAAATACCAGAAAAACAATCCGAATAAGTGAAAAAAATGTATTTTTGCCTTCTGAAAAACAAATCAAAAAATGGACACCAAGCAACTTCAACAAGCCATTGCCAATTATTTCGCTACCCAGCCTGTTTTGAAAGCATGGCTGTTCGGCTCGTATGCCAGAGGTGAACAAACTCCTGATAGCGACATCGACATCCTTTTTGTTCCCGACAAATCGCAGCATTTCAGCCTGTTCACATTGGGAGGCATGTATGAAGACCTGAAAGACCTGTTAGGATGTGAGGTTGATTTGATTACTGACGGTGGCCTTTTGCCTTTCGCCCGCGAAAGTGCCGACCGTGACAAAATATTGATTTATGAGAGAACCGCGTAAAGATCCGAAAAGGCTTGCCGACATTTTGGAAGCCATCGACAATATTTTCCAATATGTTGGAGATGACGATATGGCGGTATTTGTTGCCGATCACATGCGCTATCATGCTGTGGGAATGAGAAACTTCCTCATTCATGGCTACCATCAAGTGGAAAAAGACATTGTTTGGAAAGTAATCGAGGAAGATTTGCATCTTTTAAGACCACAAATAGTGGATTATCTGGCTGAATTACAATAGAACTACATCTTGGGTATTCAAACTGCATAAAATATGAACATTATAATAGCCGGAGACGGAGAAGTTGGGATGCACCTTGCGGAGGCCTTAGTGCGCAGCAACCACAACATCACCATCGTTGACCCGCACGAGGAACTGCTAAAAATGATGGAATCGCACAGCGACTTGATGACCATCACGGGCGACTCCACCTCGACCGCCGTGCTGCAACGCGCCAACGTGAAAAAGGCCGACCTGATGATTGCCGTGCTGCACGACGAACACATCAACCTGCTGACGGGCATCATCGCAAAGAAACTCGGGGCGAAGAAAGTCATTGCCCGTGTCAATACGATGGAAAACCTCAGTCCCGAGGTGTGGCGCATGTACCAAGACTTAGGCATCGACGGACTGCTCTCGCCAGAAGACATTGCTGCACAAGAGATTATCTCATTGCTGAAGAAAAATGCCTCTTCCGAAACTTACGATTTTGCGGGCGGCAACCTGCAACTTTTCATGGTGAAGTTGGAGCCGGAAGCCGAAATCCTCGGCAAGACCGTTGACGAGGTCATCGACCAATACGAGCATATCGAATTCCGCGTGGCCGCCATCCACCGCCGCCAGAACACCTTTGTGCCTCAAGGCGACGAGGTGTTTCAAGTGGCCGACATGGTGTATGTGGTCACCAAGCCGCACGCCATCAAAGACATCATCAAACTGAGCGGAAAGAAGCAAATCAATGTCCACAATGTGATGATTGTAGGCGGTGGCCGTGTGGGCCGCATTACTGCCAAACGCCTCGAGAAAGACCTGAACATCAAGATTTTGGAAATCGACAAGGAGCGTTGCATGGACCTCACCAACTACCTCTCTGAGGCCTTGGTGGTCAACGCCGACGCCCGCAATCTCGACCTGCTTGAGGACGAGGGTATCAAGGACATGGATGCCTTCATCGCCGTGAGCGACAACACCGAAACCAACATCCTGACCTGCTTGCAGGCCAAGTCGTTTGGCGTGAAAAAGACCATCGCCCTCGTCGAAAACATCGACTACATCGACATTTCGCAGAACATAGGCATCGACTCCATCATCAACAAGAAACTCATCGCTGCCAGTTACATGGTGAAATACACCCTTGGCGCGAAAGTTTCCACGCTGAAAAGTTTGAGCGGAATTGATGCCGACATCGTTGAGTTTGAGGTGAGGGCTGGCTCGGCGGTCACGCGCAAGCCCATCGGACAACTGCCCATGCCCACCGACGCCATCATCTGCGGCGTCACCCGCGACGGCGAAAGTTACATTGCCACCGACGATTTCCAAATCGAGACCGACGACCAAGTGGTTGTGTTGGCCTTGCCCAATGGCATTCCCGCTGTAGAACGCTTATTCCATTAGGTTTTGATTGTTTTGTGAGAAAAAATGATGGAGTTTAAGACCAAAATAAACCTCCCGTTGGTGTTCAGGATTGAAGGCTTTCTGG
>Ga0326514_10001103_pt1 | contig 17742 bp, 14 predicted proteins | sample 3_2548_0518_D_FD_203653 | JGI IMG/M metagenome (GOLD analysis project Ga0326514, IMG submission 203653) | Bovine rumen microbial communities from UC Davis, California, United States - 3_2548_0518 | ecosystem: Host-associated > Mammals > Digestive system > Stomach > Rumen | place: USA... | reverse complement strand
CTACGTGCTTGTTCATCTCTTCCACACCATCAAGGGCCTGGTCAATCTTACGGTCACCCTCGAAACGGAAGGGGATGGTGACAATACCTACGGTGAGGATGCCCATCTCCTTGGACACACGGGCAATAACGGGAGCAGCGCCGGTGCCGGTGCCACCGCCCATGCCGGCAGTGATGAAGGCCATGCGGGTGCCGTCGTTGAACATCTGCTTGATGTCTTCCAGACTCTCCTCAGCAGCGATGCGTGCCTTCTCGGGTCTGTTTCCTGCGCCAAGGCCCTCTTTGCCCAACTGCAGATGCACGGGCACGGGGCTGTCGTTAAGTGCCTGATTGTCAGTATTGCAGAGCACGAAGGACACATCGTGAATGCCCTCGCGATACATGTGATTGACGGCATTGCCGCCACCACCACCGACACCTACTACTTTGATGATGCTGTTCTCCTTTGCGGGCTCGCCGAAGTCGAGTAATATGTTGTTGTCTGCCATAATTCTTATTGTTTTGCGTTGTTTCGTTATTTCGTTATATCGTTATTTCGATATCTCGATATCTCGTTATTTCGTTATTTCGGCATATCGATATTTCGAAGATATTATTCTTCTTCCTTGACGATTTCTGTGGCAGCCTTCTTGATCCAGCGGCCCAGTTTGTTCCAAGTGCTGTTCTCTTTCTTGATGCGGGCGGCCTCGCGGGCTTCCTCTTCAGCCTTCTCACGGGCGATGCGCTCTTCCTCGTCTTTCTTGCGCTGCGCCTCTTCCTCGGCACGGCGAATCTCCTCAGCAGTGCGCACCACACCGGCAGGAGTCTCCGTGGCCTGACGGGCACGGCGCTGCTCCTGGGCAGCATCCACTTGCTGCTGCTTGGGGGTGGCAAAGAGGTCGCCATTGGGATTGTAGGCCTCGCCGGCACAGTTCATGTCGCCCTTGGCCAGCAGTCCCAACACGGTGTTCATCATGCCGTTATTGGCAGTGACCTCAGGAATACTGGAGTTGATGGTCTGCGTCACGAACTTCGCAATGCGCACCTTGTCGATATGCGTATAGCTCTGGAAGGCCTTCTCAATGTCCTTCATGTTGGAGCCACCACCGGTGAGGATGATACCACCCAAGAGCTTGTCGCAGTATTCTTCGGGTACCTGGCACCACACGTTGGCGATGATCTCCTCCAGACGTCCCTCCACAATCTCGATGAACTTGCGCGTCTCCACCTGACGGTCTTGGTCGATGGAGTATTTCATGTTGTTGTCGATGTCGTTGTTGTCGGTCCATGCCACGGCATACTTGAGCATCATCTTGGCGGCATCCTGCTCTTCCATCTGCAGCGAGGCGATGTCCTTGACGATGTTGTTGAAGCCCAGGGGAATGACAGCCAGATGGCGCAGGATGTTCTTGGAGAAAACGCTGACGGTGGTGGTATCGGCACCGAGGTCTACCAGCGCACAGCCCGAGCGGCGCTCGGTCTCAGTGAGCACACTGTCGGCAAGGGCCAGCGGAGCCAGATAGAATTCGGCAATATTGATGTCGGCCACCTCGAAGCACTTGTTCAGATTCTTGTAGAAAGCCTTGCGCTGCAGGATGTTCAGGAAGTTGCCCTCGATGCGTGTGCACTGGATGCCCACGGGGTCGAGCTGATACTGCGAGTCAACCTTGTATTCCTGTACGGCGGCATCGAGAATCTGCTGGTCGGGATATACCACATTGCGGTTGTCGTCCATCAGTTCCACCACCATATCCTGGGTAACAAGGGTCTCACCAGGCAGGTCTTTGGCTATCACATTACGGACAGAACGGATGGACTGTCCTCCTACTGCCACATACACCTGAGTGATGGTGGTCTTCAGTTGTTTCTCCAGACGGCTGACGATATTGGTCAGACACTGGGCAGTTTTGTCGATGTTGTACACCACACCTTTGCGGATGAACGAAGAAGAGTCTTCCTTGACGCATGCCAGCACCTGAATGCTGCCGTCGAGGTTCTTCTTGCCCGCAATACCGGTCATCTTGGATGATCCCAGTTCAATAGCTACGATAAAATCCTTTGCTGCCATATTATTGATGTTTTATTTTATGCTTACTCTTTGCCAACAGCTAACAGCCATTTCTCTTTTTACATATAATCTGGTTGTCGAATTCTATATTAATATATGAATATTTGTTCCAGCCAGCCTTGGAGAGACCATAGCGATAGAACTTCTCCAAGCGGGCCAGTTTCTTGTCGAGTTTCACAGGCTGCCCCAGATAGATGATATGATTGCCCACACGAGGCACCATCTCCAAAGAACCATCGGCCAGAACATTCAACTGTTCCACCTGACAAAACCACATGGGATGCTGTAACAGGTACACACCAATGTTGGTCAATGTCTTCTGAGCATACGGCTTACTGATGTGACCTGTGGCCACAACCAGATTGCTGACCAGTCGGGTGGCAGGCATGATGTTGCCATGTGCGTCAACATAATAGTCGTCGCCCTTATCGGATTTGACACGCATGACGGGCATGCGCTGAGCGATGCGGATATTCACATGACCTGTCTGTGTCTTGTAGCACTCCACACTCTTGACGAAGGGATTCTTCTGCAGCGCCTCTTCTATCAGACGGCACGACACCTGATTGATGGGGTCACCCAACGGGTAGATGTGCTGGCGCTTCAGCTGGGCCTTGATTTCATCGGCTGTCAGGAAGCCTTTCACGGTGCCTTCCTCTATCTGGATGTTCACCTCTCCACACACGCTGGAAAGCTCGTCAGGATGATTGAAAGCCGTGACAGCCAACAGGAGATAGACACCCAGCAGGATGTCTGTCAAGACGATGGCGATATTTTTCCAGTTGATGTTCATTGATTATTTACGCTTTATTCTTTGTTCATTAATCTTGAGTTCAACAGCTTGGTCATCTCAGGCACCATGTTGTCCAGGTCGCCAGCGCCCAGCACGATGAGGACGTCGAACGTGCGGCTCTTCACCAGACTGATTACATCATCCTTACGGATCAGCTGTTTCTCGATGCCCGGACGCAGGTTGTCATAAATCAGTTGTGAGGTGACGCCTTCGATGGGCAACTCACGGGCAGGATATATCTCGGTGAGAATCACCTCGTCGAGGAGACTCAGTGCATCAGCGAAGTCGTGATAGAAATCGCGGGTGCGGGTGTACAGGTGAGGCTGGAAAATGGCTGTAATCTTGCGATTCTTATACAGCTCACGGATACTCTTGGCACTCTGGTAGATTTCTTTCGGATGGTGGGCATAGTCGCTCAGGAACACGAGCTGGTCGGTCTTGATCTTGAAGTCGAAGCGACGCTCCACACCTCCATAGGTCTTCATGCCGTAGCGCAACTCTTCAGCAGTACAGCCAGCCAACTGAGCCATCGCCATGGCAGCAATACCGTTCTCGATGTTGATGGGTACGGGCTGACCTAACTGTACATCCTTGACCGACTCGATGGGTGAGATGAAGTCGAAGCATATCTCGCCATTGTCGATACGGATGTTCTCTGCATGGAAGTCACCCTCGGTGAGTGCGTAGTCGTAGCGGCGCACACCGTCGGGCAGGTTCTCCTGCATCTCCAGTCCGCGATGAATGATGAGGGTGCCACCCGTCTGGATGAGTTCAGTGTAGTGACGGAAACTCTCCAGATAGGCCTCCTTGGTGCCATAGATATCCAAGTGGTCGGGGTCGGTGGAGGTAATCACCGTCATATAAGGCGACAACCAGTGGAACGAGCGGTCGAACTCGTCGGCCTCAATCACCACGTAGTCGCTATCACTCAAAATGTAGTTGGTGCCATAGTTCTTCGAGATGCCACCCAGGAAGGCATTGCAGTCCAGATGGCTCTGGTGCATGATATGCGCACACATGGTACTGGTGGTGGTCTTGCCGTGGGTACCTGCTACACAGAGTCCCTTGTGCTGGCGGGTCAGTGTGCCCAGCACTTGGGCGCGCTTCTGAATCTCGAAACCGTGCTCACGAAAATACTTCAGCTCCTGATGTTCTGCGGGAATGGCAGGGGTATAGACAACCAAGCACGACTCGGCCTGCCGGCAGGCTTGGGGAATCTCGTCGACGTTTTCCTCATAGTGGATGAGCATGCCCTCCTTCTCCAACTGTCGGGTGAGGGTACTGGGGGTCTTGTCATAGCCGGCCACGACAAGACCTTTCATGATGAAGTAGCGGGCTATGGCACTCATGCCTATGCCGCCGGCTCCGACGAAATAAACAGCTTTTATCTCTTTAATTTCCATTGTGTACTAATTTGATTACTTCCTTCGCGATGATCTCTGCCGAGTCGGGCAAGGCCATCTTCAAAATATTCTCATGCAGAGCAGCCAGTTTGGCATCGTCCCTGACGGTATCCAGAGCCAATGACAGCAACTGCTGGGGAGCGTCAGCGTCTTTCACAAATAGTGCCGCCTGCTTGTTGACCAAAGCCATGGCATTCTTTGTTTGGTGATCTTCAGCCACATTGGGACTTGGCACCAATATGACAGGCTTGCCCAACAGACAGAACTCGCTGATACTGCCTGCACCGGCACGACTGATGACCAGGTCAGCGGCCTTGTAGGCAGCCCCCATGTCGGTGATAAAGTCGGTGACCTTCAGGTGGGGTATCTCCTGCCCTTTCAGCCGCTCGCTGATTTCTGTACTATAGTACTTGCCCGTCTGCCAGATGAATTGCACATCACTATCCTTGATGAGATCGAGGTGTTGCAACACACTCTCGTTGATGGTACGTGCCCCCAGACTGCCACCCACCAACAGGATGGTCTTCTTCGCAGGGTTGAGACCGAAAGAGCTGACAGCCTCATCGTGGGTGACCGTTGTCTCCAACAGCTGCTGGCGCACAGGGTTGCCAGTAAGCATAATCTTATCGGCAGGGAAGAAGCGCTCCATGCCTTCATAGGCCACACAAATCTTAGAGGCGCTTCGGGCCAGTTGCTTGTTGGTGAGACCGGCATAGCTGTTCTGCTCCTGCAGCAGAGTGGGAATGCCCAGACTGTTGGCAGCTCCCAGGGCTGCACTGCTGGCATAGCCACCCACACCCACAGCCACCTGAGGCCGGAAGTCCTTGAGAATCTTCTTGGCAAGCCACTTGCTCTTCAGATAGTCGATGGCCACACCGATGTTAGCCGGTTTCCAGAGAGGACGGAAGAAACCACGGATGGGTAGTCCCTTTATCTCATAGCCGGCAGCAGGAACACGCTGCATCTCCATACGTCCCAAAGCGCCAACAAACAGTATCTTTGCATCGGGATGCAGCACCCTGATGGCATTGGCTATCGACACGGCTGGGAAGATATGTCCTCCTGTGCCGCCGCCGCTGATAATCACTCTTAACTCGTTTGCCATATTTCTTGTGATGTCGTTATTTCGTTCGTTATTTTGATAATCTATGACGTCGTTATATCTTCGTAGTGGATTCTGTTTTCATTTTTGCAGAACGGCTGACGCTGAGGATAGCACCGATATAGGCACAGTTGATGATGGTCGACGTTCCGCCTTTCGATATCAACGGCAACGGCTGTCCGGTAACAGGCGCCAATCCCACCGCCACCATCATGTTGAAAGTGGCCTGGATTACCAGCAACAGCCCCAAGCCCATGGCTAGGAACGCAGGAAAATTGTTCTCGCAGCGAGAGGCGATGCGGGCACACCGATAGAGCAGGATGATATAGAGGAACACCACGAAAGCCGCCCCCAACAATCCCAACTCTTCAATGATGATGGCGTAGATAAAGTCGGAGAAGGCCTGTGCCAGGAAGTCTCGCTCTACACTCTTGCCTGGTCCTTTGCCCACGATGCCACTCGACACAATGGCAATATTGGCATGAGCCACCTGCGCATCCTTGTCGAGGTCGTAGTCCTTGGGGCTTGGCTTGGGTTTTCCAAACTTCATGACACGACTCTTCCAGGTGTCTGCACGGTGGAACATCTTCTCTATGAAATTCTTCTGTTTCTTGGGCTGCTCCACCTGTTCGACTTTGGCTACCTGTCCGTTCACCTCTTCATCGCTGATGTCGTGACCGACCAGCATCACCAAAGCAAAAGCACTGAAAGCCAAAAAGGCAATGATGGCAGCCAGCTTTCCCAACTGACGGAAGGGCACCAGACCGATAAACATCATGATGAACACAACGGCAAAGAGCATGGCTGCCGTGGAGAGGTTCTCCAGACCGATGAGGAAACAGGCAGGCAGGGTGATCCACAATATCCATTTAAAGGCATTCTTGTCGGCACCGTCCTCCCGCTGCATGGCGGCCAATATCTGTGCCACAGCCAGCACAATGGTTCCCTTTGCTATCTCTGAAGGCTGGAAGGTAAAACCAAACAGGCTGATCCATCGCCCGGCATCACCCACCTTAGTTCCTGCCAGGAGTACCCACAACAGCGTGACGGCAGAGAGCAATATCAGAAATGGTGTCAGCAGTTTGAAGTAACGACACGGTATGTTGAGCGTGACAATGGCTGCCACCACGCCAACCAAGATGGTGAACGTGTGGTAGGCTATCGGTCCGACATAGTTCTGGCTCTTATACGTCAGTCCGCTGGAAGCAGAAAAGACTTCCACGATACTGATCATGCAGAGGAAGAAGAACACCATCCAGATGACCTTGTCGCCCTTGAAGAGATTGCCTATTTTCTTGTTCATTTATTTTGTCGAAATGTCGTTATGTCGTAATATGGAAATAGCACCTTTAAAGATTGCGTGCCAGTTCCTTGAACTGCTCACCGCGGTCTTCCATGTTCTTGAAGAGATCGAACGAAGCACAGCAGGGTGAGAGCAGCACCGTCATGCCGGGCTCGGCCATCTCGTAGCAGGCTTCCACACACTCTTTCATGGAATGGGTGTCGCGCACGGGGATACCCATATTGTCAAAGTTGTCGTGCAGCTTCTGGTTGTCGGCACCGAGATACACCAGGCCGGCACATTTCTCCCTGACCAGCGGCTTGATGGGCTCGTAGTCGTTGCCCTTGTCCTTGCCGCCGATGATGAGAATGGTCTTGGTCTTCATCGACTCCAGGGCATACCAGCAGGCATCAACATTGGTGGCCTTCGAGTCGTTGATATACTGCACACCACGCACGGTGCACACCTTCTCCAGACGATGCTCCACACCAGGGAAATCACTCAGACTCTTACGAATATTCTCCTTCTTGATACCGGCAATGTTGGAAGCGATACCTGCAGCCAGCGAGTTATAAATGTTATGCTTGCCCGTCAGGCTGAGCGACTCCTGTTCCATGTTGAACGGAGTGGGTTGCTCAATGGTGTACTGGCCCTCCTCAATGTAGCCGATGCTGCCTTTCTCCTTCAGTTCGGAGAAGGGGTACTGGACAGCGTGGATGTCGTACTTCTCCAGTTCACGCCTGATGATGGGGTCGTCATTCCAATAGATAAAAGCATCCTGCGGCGTCTGGTTCTGGATGATACGCATCTTGGCATCCACATAGTTCTGCATCTTGAAGTCGTAGCGGTCCAAGTGGTCGGGGGTAATATTCAGCAGGATGGCGATATTGGCACGGAAGTCATACATGTTGTCGAGCTGGAAAGAACTGAGTTCAATGATATAGTATTCGTGCGGATCCTCGGCCACCTGCAGGGCCAGCGAGTTGCCGATATTGCCAGCCAGTCCAGCATCGTAACCAGCTGCCTTGAAGATGTGGTAGATAAGGCTCGTTGTGGTGGTCTTGCCGTTAGAGCCTGTGATGCATATCATCTTCGACGTGGTGTAGCGACCGGCAAACTCAATCTCGCTGATGATGCGGATGCCCTTCTCCTTGATTTTCACAATCATGGGGGCTGTGTCGGGTATGCCGGGACTCTTGATAACCTCATCGGCATCCAGGATCTTCGCCTCGGTATGTTGCCCTTGTTCCCACTCAATATGGTGGTCGTTCAGCATCTGCTGATACTTGGGCTTAATGGCCGACATGTCTGACACAAACACGTCGAATCCCTGCTTCTTGGCCAAAACGGCAGCTCCTGCACCGCTCTCGCCGGCTCCTAATATAGCGATTTTACTCATTGCGTAATTTTGAATAATAGATGATTAACTGATATTAATAGCCGATTATCTGATTTTAAGCGTGATGATGGTCAGCGCTGCCAAGATAATGGTGGTAATCCAGAAACGAATGGTGATCTTCGACTCATGGAACGGACGATGCGGCCACCTCTTCAGGATGTAGGTACTGGTGGGGTCGAGCTGTGAGTCCAGTCTGCGGAAAGTGTCGTGGATGGGTGTGGCACGGAACACACGCACGCGCTTGCCTTTGCGCTTCTGCAACTTGAACCACTGGGTCTGGATGATGACACTCAGGCTCTCGACGAAGAAGATGCCGCAGAGCAGAGGCAACATCAACTCCTTGTGGATGATGACGGCACATACACCTATGATTCCACCAATGGTCAGCGAACCGGTGTCACCCATAAACACCTGGGCCGGATAGGCATTATACCACAGGAAACCAATCATGGCACCGATGAAGGCACTGAGGAATACCACCAGTTCCTGCGAGCCGGGGATATACATGATATCGAAGTAGGCCGCATAGATGATATGCGACGAGATGTAGGCAAAGACCAACAGGGCCACACCGATAATAGCCGAGTTACCAGCACACATGCCGTCCATGCCGTCGTTCAGGTTGGCGCCATTCGATACGGCAGTCACCACGAGAATGGTCATGATGATGAAGATAACCCATCCTGCTGCCACCTTGTTGTCACCCAGGAACGACATCACATCGGAATAGTTCAGGTTGTGGTTCTTGATGAACGGTATGGTGGTCTTCAGCGACTTGACGGCTTCCGGCTGGTGCTTGACCACGGTCTCCTGTCCTTGCTTGAGTTCTGATACATTCTCGCGCACCACGGCATCGGGACTAAGCCACAGCGTCAAGCCCACGATGAATCCGATAGATATCTGACCCACAATCTTGTATTTGCCTTTCAGCCCCTCCTTGTTCTTGCGGAATATCTTGATGTAGTCGTCCATGAATCCCAGGAAGCCCAGCCACAAGGTGGTGCCAATCATGAGCAATAGGTAGATGTTACGCATGCGGCCCAACAGCAACACGGGAATCAAGATACTGATAATGATGATGATACCGCCCATGGTGGGCACCCCCTTCTTCTCCACGCCAAACGGGTCGATGCTCACATCGCGTGCCGTCTCAGAGATGTTGCGGCGCTTCATCCACTTGATGAAGTACTCACCGAACCAAGCTGATATCACCAGCGACAGGATGAGTGCCAACAGCGAACGGAACGAGATATACGACCAGATGTGGGCTCCGGGGATATGGTATTGTTCTAAGAATCGGAAGATGTAGTACAGCATTTTTTCGTTATTTCATTATTTCGTTATTTCGACATTTCGTTATTTCGACATTCGATATTTCGACATTTCGTTATCTCGACATCATGTGTTAAAGATTTCGCGTACCACCTCGCGGTCGTCGAAGTGGTGTTTCACACCCTTGATCTCCTGATAGTCCTCGTGGCCCTTGCCGGCAATGAGGATGACATCGCCCTTCTGGGCCAGCAGGACGGCAGTCTTGATAGCCTCCTTGCGGTCTACGATGGAGACCACCTTCTTCATCTGTTTCTGATCGAGGCCAGCCAGCATGTCGTTGATGATATCCTGCGGCTCCTCGAAACGGGGATTGTCACTGGTGATAATCACACGGTCACTCTGCTTTACAGCCTCCTGAGCCATCAGCGGACGCTTGCCTTTGTCGCGGTTACCACCAGCTCCACAGACGGTGATGACTTGACCGCCCTTACCATCGAGCACCTCGTGGATGGCATTGAGCACATTCTCTAGGGCATCGGGAGTGTGGGCATAGTCCACGATAGCTGTCACACCCTCCTGCGAGCGGATGGGTTCCAGACGACCAGCCACACTCTTCAGCGTACTCATAACCACCAGGATGTCTTCCGGTTTCTTGCCCAACATGACGGCGGCGCCATAGACGGCCAACAGGTTAGAGACATTGAACTTGCCAATGAACTGCACACCCACCTCGCGTCCGTCAACCTCCAGGTACATGCCCTCAAAGTGGCACTCGATGATACGTGCCCTGAAGTCGGCCATCGTACGGGTGGAGTAGGTCTTCACCTTGGCTTTGCAGTTCTGCACCATCACACTGCCGTTCTTGTCGTCGGCATTGGTAATGGCGAAGGCATCCTTGCCGAGACCGTCGAAGAAGGCCTTCTTGGCATCGCGATAGTTCTCGAAGGTCTTGTGGTAGTCCAAGTGGTCGCGGGTCAGGTTGGTAAAGAGACCACCGGCAAACACCAGTCCGCCGATGCGCTTCTGGGCGATGGCATGGCTGGAGCACTCCATAAAGGCATATTCGCAGCCGGCCTCCACCATACGGGCCAGCAACTTGTTCAACTCGATAGGATCGGGGGTGGTATGGTCGGCGGGAATGGCCTCGTCCTCGATATAGTTGCACACAGTAGAGAGCAGTCCGCACCTGTGTCCGAACTTGCGGAACATATTATATAATAAGGTGGCGATGGTGGTCTTGCCGTTGGTACCCGTCACACCCACCAGCTTTAACTTCAGCGACGGCTCGCCATAGAACACCGTTGCCACAGGACCGACGGCAGCCTCAGTCGAAGCCACCTGCACGTAGGTCACACCATCCACTACTCCCTCGGAGTCATCCGAAGGTACTGGCATCTCTTCGCACAATACAGCGGTAGCGCCCAGCTCAATGGCTTTGGGTATGAAACGGTGGCCATCGGTCTGAGTACCCCTGATGGCTACAAAGAGATGTCCGCTCTCTATCTTGCGAGAGTCGATGTTCACACCAGTGATATCCACGTCGCTGTCTCCCACGATAGCGATAGGCGTTACGTATTTCAGTAGTTCTTTCAGTTTCATATATACCTTATTATATATAGTATTAATTGTTTCTTATTCCAGATGGAGCATACACTCAGCCCCCTCAACGACAGTACGACCGGCAGGATAGCTCTGACGTTTCACCTTGCCACGGCCCTGCAGCTTGACCTTCAGTCCCATACTCTCCAGCAGATACACCGCGTCTCTGGCTCCCATACCTGTCACATCGGGGGTGGTGTTGGTGGCAGGATTCACGCTAGTCAGCACCACCTGCTTGTCATCGTTCCGGGCTGTACCCCACACAGGATTGCCATAGGCGTAAGAGCCATTCCATGACGTATTGGCCTGTATGTTCAGCTTGTTGAGCACCTGTGAGGCGGCAGCGATATTACCGTTCTTCACATCGGGGATGATGATGGAATTGTCGTCATGGGCATCGTCGACGAGTCTCTTCAGATAGCGGGCCATCACACCTTCGGCGATATGGTGGAACACCACACCGCTCATGCCGCCGCCCGATGCCGGCAGTCCCGACTTCTTGATACACACGATGCAGGTGTAGAGCGGATTGTCGGCGGGGAAGAAACCGGCGAAAGAGAGCCAGTAGCGCGTGATGCCAGAGTGATAACCGCCATATTGGTCGGCCACCTGTGCAGTACCGGTCTTGCCAGCCACCTTAAACATTTTCGAGCCGGCCCTGCGCCCCAATCCCTGACTCACCACATGCGTCAGTATGGTCTGCATCATCTTGATGGTGGCAGGCTTGGCGATATGATCCTTGATGACTTCGGGTGGAAATTCTGCCACGGTCTCATCACCCCTCATCACCTTTTTCACAAAGCGCGGGCGCATCATCTTACCACTGTTGGCGATAGCATTATAGAAGGTCACCGTGTTGATGGGTGCTATCTGGGTCTCATAGCCGATAGACATCCAGGGCAACGTGGTCTTGCTCCAGTATTTCGAGCGGTCGGTGGTCTGGGTGTCCGGCATGCGGATATTGGGTTTCTGATAACCCACCAGGGGTATCTTCAGGTCTTCAGCGATGCCCACACGGTAGAGACCCTTGACATAGCGCTCCGGTTCCTTGCCGTAGAAAGTGTCGATGACATAGCTCACACCGATGTTCGAGCTCACTTCCAGCGCACGTGCCACATTGATGTCGCCATAGCCGCCGTTGCGCCAGTTGTGGTCTTTCATGTCGCGCCCATGCATATTCATAATGCCGCAGCCAGTATGTATCACATAGCTGGTGTCTTGCGGAATGACGCCGTCGTCGAGTGCCACGAGGAAGGAGGCGGTCTTGAACACCGAACCCGGCTCACAACGGTAGCTGATGGCTGAGTTGACGGCCTCAATATACTCTCCCTCGCTGTTCTTGATCATGTTGACGATAGCCTTCACGTCGCCGGTGGCTACCTCCATGAGGATGGCGACACCCATCTCGCCGTTCACCTGCGGACTCTTCAGCATGTCCAGCAGAGAGCGCTCGGCCAGGTCTTGCATATTGACATCAATGGTGGTCACGATGTCGCAACCGTCAACGGGCAGCGTCACGGGAATGTTCATGTATTTGTTCAGAATCTTGCGACGACCGGTGATACCGGGCTTTCCGCGGAGCACCGAGTCGAACGACAACTCCAGGCCATAGTAGGCCGAGTCCTTGGCACCATACATACCACCGATGGTTCGGCGTGCAATAGAGCCAAACGGAAGCCTACGGGAGTTGAATTCCTCTTCATGGAAGCCGCTTTTGTATTTGGCCATATTCAGGAAGGGCAGGCTCTTCACCTCCATATAGGTGTTATAGTCGATGCGCCGGTTCCAGATGGCCCAGTGACGAGCACCCTTCGTACCGTTTCTGTTGACCTTATGGCGTCCCTCCTCCAGGTGTTTCTTGAATTCGGCAGCAGTCTGCTTAGGGAATATCTTGCTGAGTCCATCACAAACACTGTCCACCTTATCGAGCCACAGCGAGTCGTCTTCGAATGCTGCGGCCTGGAAGTCCATGAATATCTTGTATTCCGGTATAGAGGTGGCCATCAGCTGACCGTCGCTGCTCAGGATGTTGCCTCGGGTGGGCTTCACGCTCACCGAGTCACGCTTCAGTCGGTCGGCCACTTCCGTCCAGTATTGCTTCTTGGCAGTCATGGTGTAGAAGGCCTTGCCCAACACGGCAACACCCAGGAACGTCAGCACGATGGCTACCACCATGTAACGTGGCAGGACTTTATCGCTTTTGAATGCACTCATTTCTTATCTCTTAATTCTTACCTCTTGCTTCTTGCTTCTTGCCTCTTGCTTCTTGCCTCCCCCTATTCATTCCGGCACCTCAATGATAAACGGTGGCTCATCAGCCTGATGCAGCAACGAGTCTTTGTTTTGTTTCAGCAGATCGAGCACGCGACTTTCGCGGCATTTCTCGGTCAGCTTGCTGGAACTCGACAGAGCCTTGTATTTGGCATCCTTCAACTCGTTCTCCATCTTGTCGATCTTAATCATATCCTGCTGACACTGGTAACGGAAGGCTACATAGACGATGGCCACAGCCACGATGAACACAAAGAGCCATATCTGCGAGCGTACCATCTCGGTGGTCAGCAGGTCGCCACCCAGAATGGTGCGCAGGTTGAGTTGCCCGGATGGATGGGGGTCCTCTTCCGTGGCTGTCTCCTTGATCTTCTTCAGCGTCTCCTTGATTTTCTGTTCAGCGCCATCCTGGTCTTTGGCAGCAGCCTCGGCTACCGGCTCCGTCTGGTCGGCACTTGTCAGTTCTATCTGAAACGACTCGTCTTTTATCTTGTCTTCTTCCATATCCTCGTTATATCTTCTCTGCTATTCTCAGTTTGGCACTACGGCTGCGGGGGTTGCGCTGCTGCTCATCGGCAGTAGGGGTGACCACCTTGTTCACCACTCGGAAGGGCGATGAGATGCGACCGTAGAAGTCTTGCTCGATATGTCCCTCTGCATTGCCTGCCTTCATCACATTCTTCACGATGCGGTCTTCCAGCGAGTGATAGGTAATCACACTCAGTCGTCCGCCTGTATCTAGCAACTGGGTGGCTCCTCGCAGCATGTCGCGCAGAGCATCCATCTCGTGGTTCACCTCTATGCGAAGTGCCTGGAAGACACGCGCCAGGTCTTTCTTCTCGCGGTCCAACCGCACCACGGTCTCCGCCACCTTGCAGAGGTCGCCAGTCGTCATAATCGGCGTTTCCTTTCGGATGCTGGCAACCGACTTGGCCAGCCGTCTGGCACTCTTCAACTCACCATAGAGATAAAAGACATCGGCCAGTTGTTCCTCTGTATAGTTGTTCAGCACATCTGCTGCCGTCACGCCGGCACGCTTGTTCATGCGCATGTCCAACGGGGCATCGAAGCGGAAGGAGAACCCACGGGTCTCGTCATCGAAATGATGGCTCGACACCCCCAGATCAGCCAGCAGCCCATTGACATGGTCCACTCCGTAGTAGCGCATCCACTGGCTGATATATCTAAAGTTGCTGCGAACGAAGGTAAATCTATCATCGTTGACGATATTTTTTTCTGCGTCGGCATCCTGGTCGAAACTATAGAGGTGACCTTTCTTTCCCAACTGCGACAGAATCTCGCGCGAGTGACCGCCACCACCGAAAGTCACATCTACGTAAATGCCGTCGGGCTGGATATCCAGCCCGCCGACACTCTCTTTCAGGAGAACAGGAACGTGATATGTCTCAGCGGTCGTTATCATCAGATTATTTTGTTTCGTGAGGTGTCGCACCGTCATCGCCACTGCCCATCAGCTGCTCAACAGCCATCTCAAAGTCGGCAGCCGACAGCTGCTGCTCCTCGGCCTTGGCGTTGCTCCATATCTCTATGGTATCGCCCATGCCGATGAACTTGATGTCTTGCTCTATCGCTGCCATGCGCTGATAGCGCTTGGGAATAAGGAAACGACCATTGCCGTCAAGCACCAGCAGCTCCACATCGGACACAAACTGGCGAAACACCTGCTGTTGCTGACGGTTCCAGCGGTTCAGCCTACTGCGCATCATGTCCATCTGCTCGTTCCACACCGATTCCGGATAGAGCACCAGACAGGGCTGAAACACGTCCTTACGCATCACGATACGCTCTTCGCCGCCGGCCTGTAACACCTTGCGGAATACGGCGGGCAGGAATGCGCGTCCCTTGACGTCGGTCTTAGCTTCAACACTACCTAAAAATCGCATGTGTACCTCTTTTATTTTTTTATTATGGTGTTTCGAGTGCAAAGGTAATCATTTCTCTCCACAATTCACCACTTTCCCCCACATTTTTTTGTGAATAAAGTTTAAAAGTGTAATACAATATGATTAACACACTGATTTACAGTAGTTTATTGCGATTACAAAAAGTGGGGAAAGAACCGGCGGCTAATGCTTTGTTGTGCGAACATGATTCACCCTTCACTTTTTTTGCACAATTTAAGGTAAAAAGTGCATGTTTTTCCAATTTCTTTAGTACCTTTGCACGTTGTTAGTATGACATCTCGGAGAGAAATGGAGCAAATTACGGAGAAAACTATCGACATCGATCAAATTCTCAAGAGCAAGATGGGCGCCAAGGCTAAGTGGGTGCCACGTCCGCTGGTGGCGTGGCTCAAGCGCATTGCCCATCAAGACCAGGTGAACGCCTTCCTCTGGGATTCGCGCGACAAAACCGGCACAGAGTGGCTGGAAGAGTGCGTGAAGTACTTGCAGATGACACTCATTGTCAAAGGAAAAGAAAACCTGCCGGCCAAAGACGACGGCAAACTCTATACCATCGTGTCGAACCATCCGCTGGGAGGACTCGACGGGGTAGCGCTTGGAGCCATCATCGGACGTCACTACGACTCCCGCTTCCGCTATCTGGTCAACGACCTGCTGATGAACCTGCCCGGACTGGCTCCGCTGTGCATACCCATCAACAAGACCGGCAAGCAGAGCCGCAACTTCCCCGCTATGGTGAAGGCCGGCTTCGAAAGCCAGAACCACATGATGATGTATCCCGCCGGCATCTGCTCGCGTAAACGCAACGGCGTGGTGAGAGACATCCCCTGGTCGAAGACATTCATCGTGAAGAGTGTGGAGTATCAGCGCGACGTGGTACCCATCCACTTCAGCGGCCACAATTCCAACTTCTTCTACCGGCTGGCCAATTTCAGCGACCGCTTTCTGCCTTTCAATCTGGCCATGCTGTTTCTCGTCGACGAGATGTACAAGAACGTGGGTCAGACCTTCGAGGTAAAGATTGGAAAACCCATTCCCTGGCAAACCTTCGACAAGAGCAAAACCCCGATGGAATGGGCACAATTTGTGCAAGATAAGGTATATAGTCTATAAAACGAAATAAGATCGTCAAAATATGGAACAGCCGATTATTCCTCCCGTCAGCAAAGAGTTGCTCATCAGTGAGCTTACTCCCGACAAGCAGTTGCGCATGACCAACAAGAGTAACAACCGTATCTATATCATTACGGCGCACAATGCACCCAATGTGATGCGTGAGATTGGCCGACTGCGCGAGATAGCATTCCGCGAAGCCGGTGGCGGTACGGGAAAGGAGATGGATATCGACGAGTTTGACATCTGCGACAACTGCTACAAACAGCTCATCGTGTGGAACCCCGATGAGGAGGAAATCATCGGTGGCTATCGTTACTTGCTGGGCGAAGACTGGGATTACGATGCCAACGGGCAGCCCATCCTGGCCACCAGCCACATGTTCCATTTCTCCGAAAAATTCCTCAAGGAGTATGCTCCATATACCGTTGAATTGGGCCGTTCTTTCGTTTCTCCACCCTATCAGTCTTCGCGCATGGGAGCCAAGAGCCTGTTTGCCCTCGACAACCTTTGGGATGGTCTGGGAGCACTCACCGTCATCAAGCCCAACGTGAAATACTACTTTGGCAAGATGACCATGTACCCCTCCTATGTCCGTAAAGGCCGCGACATGATTCTTTACTTTCTGAAGAAGCATTTCGACGACAAAGAGAACCTCATTATCCCGATGAAACCGCTGGAATTGGAGACAGACCCCAAGGAATTGGAGGCTCTCTTCTGCGGCAACAGCTTCAAGGAAGACTATAAGGTTTTGAACGGAGAGATTCGCAAGCTGGGCTACAACATCCCACCGCTGGTGAATGCCTATATGGGCCTCTCGCCCACCATGAAGCTCTTCGGCACCGCCATCAACTACGGCTTTGGCGACGTGGAGGAGACGGGTATCCTCATCGCGGTCGACGAGATACTGGAAGACAAGCGCAAGCGCCACATCGACTCCTTTATCCGCGAGCACCGCGATGAACTGGAGCTCACTTCGGGAGCTAACAAGCTGATCTACCGCTACAAGAAGGACAAGCAATAGTTCTCCCATGCGATATCTGCTGCTGTTTGTCACATGCTGCACCGGGCTTACTTCTGCGTCGGCCCAAATGGCAGAGGAAAAGCAAGCGGATGCGATGCAGCTTGATGCTTACCACATCATGGTGGATCAGGAGGCTACCTCTGATACCCCCTTTACTTATACGACATTTCAAGAAGCTGCTGCCCATTTGGGTGACAGCGCCACGGTCTATTTCCGTCCGGGTGTCTATTGGATTGACGACCCTGACGATCCAGCCATAAGAGAGGGCAAAGACGGCAGGGAGCCCTTTGGCATGGTGGTGCGCTGCAAGCATCTGCGGTTGATTGGTCTTGGCGATACTCCTCACGATGTGGTGTTGGCCTCTCAGCGCGGTCAGACACAGGGCGCCATCGGCAACTTCACCATGTTCGACTTCTGGTGCCACAAGCTAAAGGTGGTGAACATGACGTTGGGCAACTACTGCAATGTAGACCTCGTCTACCCACGCAATTCCCGATTAAATCGGCAAAAACG
>Ga0326514_10001101_pt1 | contig 17746 bp, 32 predicted proteins | sample 3_2548_0518_D_FD_203653 | JGI IMG/M metagenome (GOLD analysis project Ga0326514, IMG submission 203653) | Bovine rumen microbial communities from UC Davis, California, United States - 3_2548_0518 | ecosystem: Host-associated > Mammals > Digestive system > Stomach > Rumen | place: USA... | reverse complement strand
TTTTGATATTCTTCTTCTTCTATGTTATTATCTAAATCTTCTGTTGTTTGCATCTAGGAAGATACTTCTTCACCATCTTCCATAAAGTCTTCTAAGTTGTCAATTTCATTAATATCCATATAACATTAATTCATTTTAATTGTTTGTCCACAAAGATACGATTATTTCTGTACTTTACAAAATAATAACTATAATAATCAGTAAATTTACTATAGTTATTTCTTTTTAACAATTTCTATTGTAATCTTCTCTTTCTTTAAATATGCTTTATTTAGTTGTGACCATAAAGTAGTAAAAATTGTGAAAGAATTAAGTACTTTTCCAACTGCCTTATTCTCTCCAACAATTAAACATCCAGAAGAATCTTCCTAGGTAGTTCCTGGGTGAATTAGTATTCCATCGAATCCTGGTACACCAATTAATCTTGGCATTCTTCCCTCAGTAAACTTATACTTTTCTTTTGTAGAATATTTTGGGGATTTTACTCCCATTGCAACCGTGTATGTCCCAACTGGAATTGCTGTTTGATGTTTTATTTTTCTTTTTAATATCTCACTTAAAGACATTGACTAGCTTAAATTTCTATCAACATCTTCAATGGTATCACAGAAGTAAACTCCGTTTATATATAAATGTCCTATAGTATATTGCTATCCTATGTAAGATCTAATTAATTTAAGTTTCATAGTAATTCACAAAAATAATGTCTAATACTAAACACACCATCCTTGTCTAATAACTTATCTGTTGCTAATGAATGAACTAATTTAAAATAATTTGACTCGTTAGATTCTACAGATTTTAAAGTTTTCCCACTATCACTATCAATCATACACATTGTTATATATAATGCATCTTTATTATAGAATGGGGACACCTCTAAGGGTTCATCTAGTTTCTCCATCAAAGTTTTCCACACTTGTCTGGTCCACTTAGGTGCTGGCATCATCTTACTAACTATAGTGTCTGCTTCTTTTTCAGTTAAATAGTTATTCCAATTAACTGCCTCTAATATGTTTAATAACTCCTCGGCTTTCTAAGGATGTGACTCTATAGTTTGATACATAATTTTCTTAGTCATACATCCAAGAATCTGCATTTTTCTGTTATCTCTACTAGAAATAATAGTTGAATACAATTTATCAAATTTTTCCTTTAAGTCCATATTAGATTAATTTAAATGTTATTTTTAAGATAATTTTAATGTTATCTGGTTTTAGGGTTAGGTTCCCTTCCTTCTCCAGTGGGCTATTTTACCTAAACTCCACGTACAGAGCATCCAGTGTAGCGGCCTTGGTTTCCAGTACTAACATTTTCATTTTTAGTCTCCGCGGTGAGACAGAGTGCACCGGCAATACTTAGTCTTAAAACAGTAGATGACCATAAGTAACCTATACTACCTACATCGCCGTTTTTACCGGTTAGGTATTTTCCAGCAAGAGGAATAAACAACGTATTACCATTCTTAATACTTGTAAATTCCATTCCAGTAATACCTGACTTGGTAACTATCTCATGATTAGTATTAGATACCTTAAACAACTCCTCTATTTGTGCATGTGTAGGCATTTTCCATCCTTCACCCATATTCACATAGGCTGCATCATCTTCAATGTCAAGAACGGATTTTCCGTCTGTTGCATTATATTTGGTAAAAGTAGTACCATCCCCGGATGGATTAAACTTATAATCACTCCAAGCGAAACTCTTTTTAGTACCGACTTCGTCTGCTGTGTAACCTTGTGTTTCACCCCATGCAAAATACAATCCATAGTCAGTTTCTGTTTTAGCGCCCACATTGCATTTCGCCCACAGTGTACCACTTGGAAGTCCGAGGTCAACGGTTTCATATTTGATAGCCTCGGATGGTTCCTCAGTTTTACCTATATTATATTTTAATTTAAAACTCATAAGTTGAATTTTAGTTTAATTTTACTTAATTAATAAAAAAATTATCTACTTTCAATTTTTATTGAAGTATAAGGATCAGTACATACTAAACATGATGATTCAGTTGTATAAATTTTATCTTTATCTACCTTTGTACTAAGTGGTTTATATACAAATTTAGTAAGATAATTTGGGTCAACTATTATTCCATTATATTCATGCTGACTAATATCAAGAATCTAAGCATAAACTAAACTTAAAGTTCCATCATTTGTAATTATTTTATTATTTCTTATATCTAATATTCCTTTATTGATAGTGGCATAATTTGTAATAAAGGAGTTAAACTTATGTATAATGCCTCTTCCTGCAAATAATATTTTATGGTCAGATCCTTTACTAAAACTGAGACTGAATAAATCTAATAATACCTCTGGTGATATAGGTATAGAATTCTCTAGATTGTAACTGCGTGAAATCTGATTAAATAGTCCTTGTGTAAGGTGTACCTCATTATTGCCAATTTGTATCGTACGGTTTACTCCATATAATAATGAACATTCTGTAAGTACTTTAGACTAATTAATTGCCTTCGATTTAAACTTAGCCATAGTTATTTGACTGTCCGTAGGAATTTCGTATTTGTAGTTAAAAGTTTGGCAAAAATTTGAAATTTCTACACTTTCCACGTTTTCAAAAGATTCTTTAGTACTTGTATTGCCTAATTTTATAATAGTAGTTCCGTTAAATATATCAGGAAACTACATTGCCGAAGTTGGACTTGTACGAGGTCCATTAATTGGAGCAATTAAATAAGTATTTTGAGGCTCATTATCAACAACTATTGCCTAAAAATCTTCAGATCCTTCGTCTAATCCAGTTTCAATATATCCTGAAATACCTAAAAATTGAATTATATCTCCTTTACTAAATATTGCATCTTTAACCATCATATGAGCAACTGCTGCACCAATATCTTCTCTTATATTTGAGTTAACCTCATTTCCAATTATGTCCTAAGTAACATAAGTTTCAACCTTGGTAAATTGATAATTTGTAAAATTTATAATAGGAGATTTTACTTGTACTACTTTGGCATAATCTGAAATTAACTTGGTCTAATCTTGTCTATAACTACTTAATAATTTATTGTAGTTATTATTATATTGACTTTGCAACATACCTATATTATAATTTAAATTCATAATTTTTAATTATTACCTATAAAATACGCTAAATCGTATTTAATAAAATAAGTCAAGTTAAGCATAATAAATTATTTATTATCAATTTTTTTAATAAGCTCTTTTAACAGTCCATTAGTTTCAGTTACACTTTCTTCTAATCTTGTAACTCTTGACTCCATGGCTTGTTGTTGAGCATACTCTTTATCTAATTTTGCTATAAGTTCTTTACATTGTTCGACTCTCTTCTAATTTCTAGGAACTTTAGTTTCTGCTTCCTCTAAGTATGCTTCACTGTTTTTCAATGTAGCCTTAACTTCTTGCAGTATGACATCCTAATCAGTTGAAATTAAAGTAAGTGCTCCCGTATTTTTAGTAGAGAACATATAAGCATTTAAGTCTATTGTATCTGTGTATGTTTTTCCATCTAAAGTATAAGTTATATCAATAACATATAAAGAATTAGGGGCATTCTTTAAATCTGGTCTTTGTATTCCTATACTTACTATCTATCCTTCTATACATTTAAGCTCATCATCTTTAATAAGAGCATAAATTCTAGATTCTGGCTGTAAATCCTTAAATAATGTTTTATTCATAGTACAAAAGGAGCGGGAGTGAAACCCGCTCCTGAATGATTGTTAAAATTAGCTACCACTTACAGTACTAGATTTTGTGTTAGCAAAATTGTTAGCTAATTGAATCTTCATCGTTTGTAGTTCTTGCTGAATAGGATTAATCAACGCTGCTGTACCCTATTGAGTTCTAATAAGATCTAATTCAGTCTGCAATCTAGTTTTTTCAGCAACTAAGTCCTAATATCTAGAATTTTCCCAAGCCTAACGGAAGGCTGCAATCTCAGTACGAGTTAGTCCGTTTTCAACTCGCATACCGGACAAAAGATCATTAGTTTGGTTGATAGTCTCAATTCTTCCTTGATAACCTTGTTCAAGGATCTGTTTCTGAGTTGCACAGCAGCAGTCTTTAAGCTGTTGAACTAAGTTAAGATTACCCATATTAATTGAATTTATAACTCCAGCAAAACCCATACCGTTCTGTGCTCCTAGTTGTGTAATAGACATAACTACTCCATTTATAGCTCCCTGAAGAGCATTATAGTCAACTCCAAGACTCTATTGCAATTGACTTAATGCAAAGGTATTACCCTGAATAGCTTCTCTAGCCCATTGATTATTATTATTGTCATTAATCTAAGTTGATAAACTGTTGAGTTTACTCTGAGTTTCTATATCTAAAACTCCGTTAACTCCTGCACCTCTGTTGCCCCAGTTACCACCTCCAAATAAAGCTAACATAACAAGATACATCCAAGGATTGTTATTCATCATAGCCATTGCTGTGGCTGTGTCGTTGGTATTACCCATAGGAAGAATATTAATTTTTTCGTCCATCCTAATAAATAAATTTTAAAAGCAAATAATTTTATATCTAATATATATAGCGCTATACTTTACATACAAAGATAGTTAAAATTTTTAACATTTAAAAATGTTTAATAATAAAATTAAATAAACTGCAATTATTAATCCAATTTCAGTTCTCCATTTAATTCTATCCTTTCCTGCACATAAACATAGTATTAATATAAATAGGTATAATTTATTAATTATTAAAACCCAAATAGTAAAAGATACAAATGTTATAATCGCAGCTACAATATGAATTAATTCATCATTTTTATTTAAAACATTAGCACCTCCACATATTAAAATTCCCATAATTCCTAAAAATGGAATTATTTTATATGGCTCCGGGGTAAGAGTAACTGCTTGTGGTAATATCATAATCTATGACCAAAGTGCTAATAATAATAAATATTTGTTATCTTTAACTAAAGCAGATATGCTTTCTTGTGTTCCTGATCTAAATGACATTATAGACAATAAAACTACAAATATTATAATACCTAAAAGTGCTAGAATATTCATATTAATCTGTTATTGCTAATCCGTTTTCGCTTCTTCTAAAATTATATCCAGGATAGTGATTTGCTTTCTAGAATTTAGTATCTTGCATAGTAATAATATTTTCAATTTCGTCGGTACATTTTGAAGTATAAGAAATAGGATGTTCTTCCTAATAATTATCAGATAGTCGTGGGTAACCTGCTGCACTCGACTATAGATACTCTACTATTTCATTATTTCTAAATATAACATGTGGATGACTGTAAGCAATTGATGGTGAAAAAGACCATATCATTTTTTTATTTCCTTCCCATAATCCACTTTCAGAACAGCCAGTAAGTAGATACCAACTAAATCCTTCGTTTCTAAGAAAAGTTAAATTCTTTGTAGAGTGACACGCTATAGAAGTTGATCCATTTCCTATACCTTTATATGTAACACAATCCATTATTCCAACTCTATTAATATATCTACCTCCCTCTTCAAAATCGGCAACGTGTGGTGTAATTGCCCACCTTCCGTACTAGCTACCTGCTCGTGTGTAAACATTATTTCGTATGAGTGTTCCTTCAGACATATTAATATGTATCGTACCTGTCCTATTGTCGTGTGAGTTACAGTTTGTTATTGAACATCCTATTGTCTAAAAATTTCCATAAATATAAAAAGTTGAACTTATATTTGGCCAGGCACTATCTAAATTATTCCCATCATCCACATAACCATACATACTTATATAAAAATACTTTGAGTTTTTTGGAACTTTCACTAGGTATCTTTTATGCGATTTTATGGTTTTAATTAAATTATTTGATGAATCAAAAAAAGATAGGAAAATAATATGACTTGTACCAAATTCATATCTTGTACTAACTGATATGTGTCTAAATGGATTTTCTCTAAGTAAATTAAATCCCAAATCTTCTATTCTAGTTTTTTTATAATACACCATAGGCTAGCCTTCTGGGGACTCACTAAAATTTCCACTGGCATCTATATAGCCATTTGTTAGACACTTTTTAAATGTGTCACTCATATAAGTATGTGAGAATTTTCCATCAGTTGGTGCAGTTCTGCTTGATACAGTTAACTCATATCCAGCGCCATACGATACTTCGCAATTATCTACAGAACAATAACTACCTCCATTAATTTCTATATTAGCTACACTTTCTAAAGGAGACCAATCAGTTGTTGATGAACCTCCACGTCTCCAATTTACTTCTGATTGTTCTCCCCCTACTACATTAGCATCTAACTATTTATACACTCCTATAAATTTTCCATTTTTTATGTGAGTGTCGAAATTATCAACTAATTTTATAGTTCTAGAACCGTGCATACTAAAGTCTGGACAAGATCCAATAAAAGTACAATTATTTGCGTCAAGAGTAAATTCATTAGGTAATAAAATACAATCATTGTATGCTTCTCTTGTACTTAATTTAGTATTGATGTCATCATAATCTCTTTTATAGGCAATATAATGTTTTCCTGTTTTTAAATCGGTTGTATTTCCGACTATTGGAAACTTAGAAGTAGGTGTGGCACTTAAATCATCTATAGTTTCACCCCCATGAGTACGTTTATAGGTATAATTATTATCTACTATACCTTGCCAAAAAGTATTCCATTTAAATACTTCTTGTACACTCGTATATTTAGAATCCTTTACGTCGCAAATAAAATAACGAACAAAATTAAAATCTATTGTATCTTCACCAGGTGTTGTATTTCTGTATAGACTTATGGTATAAATTCTATTTGCAGGAAGTTTCACTCCATTATATCCTGCTGCTTTAGCATCCTAAAATAATTTTGTAAATCCATGTTTATTTTGATACCATACATACTCTTTATTTTTCCATTCTTCTCCTTCATTAGAGTATATAATCGGATAATCATCACAATCTTCTCCTTCAACTATATTATATTCTGTCTTTAATTGTTCTGGAGTTACTTCTAAATAATTAGGTTTTTGTTTTTCTCTTACTAGAAAATCTAGAAAATTTTCTGGAGATGCACAACCTCTTGAGTCAATAGCTTTAATTCCTAACCATCTGAATCCAGTATCATTAAATTCATTTAATACTCCAAATTCATTCCCTTCTTGAAATGGACCTATAGTTACGGAATGTTCTCCTGGATAAACAGTTTCGTCATATACTATATTTTCATTATCTAATTCTATAATTACTCGAAATAAATTATTAAAGTTTTCCCTATTTATAGAATCCATATAATATGTATCTACAAAGTATGTAAAATTTAAGTACTGGCCAGGATCGATTCTCATGTTATACCACCTAATACTTAACATTGGACAATCTAATTCTGTATAGTTAGCTAATGTCTCTGTATACTTTAAATCTGGAGGATCTAAAATATAATCATTTTTTAAATTATATCGTATGTATCCAACAGGTACTTCTCCTTTTCTTAAATCTCCGTAACTAACTGAATTAGTATTAATTCTAGTATTGTCTATATTTATTTCCCCAATATAAGTATCATTGTGTTTGGTAGTTAAGACCGTCTACTTTGTAGTTTTAGCAACAACTTTATCATCAACTTTTACGATGTTGTTATTAATTACTACTCCTAAACTATGTTTCAAACTCTTACTTGTATGGGTTATCTGTCTATTACTAATTATGTCATTATATCTTCCATTGTCTTTTATGTAAATTCCTAATCTAGACATAATATATTATTTTTAATAACCAACAACTGTTATTTCACCTGACTAGTATGCATCTTTCAGTTCGTATGGAATTTTAAATTCTTTAATATAATCCTTCCATGCACTTGGAATATTATAAGTTGGAGCCTCGTCACCTACATAAACTATAGAAACCATATTTTTTGGCATATTAGTAAATGACTTATCTAAGCTTGTACCACTAGTAAATTTACTTCCTATAATTAGAGTATTAAGTGAGCTATTAGAAAATGCATTATCCCACGACATTTCTTCAGATAAATCTAGATTATGTAAATCTAAAGTTCTTACATTAGTATTGTATATTAACTATGAAGTGAAATATGTTGAATTCTTTGTAGATGGTGCTCCATATAAATTACTTAAATCTAAATATGTTAGATTAGTTGCATTACTAAATGTTCTATAGAAACTTGCCTTATTGGTGGTATCAGAGCTAATATTTCCAAATAATTCAACAGAAATTACTGATGATCCAACAAATAGGTACTTATAATTTCCTAGCTCGAAACATCTAAATCCGTAAACACTTAATAAGTTTTTATTAAATCTAAATAAACCATAAGCATCTTTAACTATAAAACCTCCAAAGTCAACACTAACAATATGATCGATGTCTTGTGCTTGTCCTGGAAATCTTTCTACACTATTCTAACTTGCATATGAAGGTATTCCATCTATTGCATGAACCGTACTACTATCTCCTACAGGATACTCTGTATTAGAATTAATGAAACGCATATTAGTGATTATAATCTAATTAGTATCTGTATTTTTAGTAATGTAGTCATTTCCTAGCGTGTTAGTAGACATTGTACGTTCTCCTCCAGTATAATTCACTAAATCTTCATAAGTGAAGTTATTACGTCCTTCTTTTAGAGGTATTATCTTATTATATGATTTTCCAACAGAATTTCTGACACCACCAGCTAATGCCAAGTAAGCACCAATGCCATTAGTGACAATAGTTAATCCATCAAGTTTACCATTAATTTCTGCTCCTATGGCATCAATAAATCTTCCATGACCTATGTGATAAATTAATTTATTTACAGGAGTATCATCATCGTCTTTATCCTGCAATAGCCAAGTGAAAATCTTAGTATCAAATCCTGATTCATTCGATTTTGCATATGCTTCAGAGAAAGTACCAGATCCTATAGCATATGCAATATTTCCTGTCTACGAATTAGTATTAAACAAAGTTTGTAATGTAGATACTTGCTATTGAAGAGTTAATATAGAATTATTTATCTCTGTTAAATCAACTTCTGTACTTCCTGAAATATTTCCTAAGTTTATATTGCCATCACTATCAACATTATGTGTACTGCCGTTTACAGATACACTAGTAGTAGTATTAATTTTAATTGTTTTATTTGTATCTGGTGTTAACTATTTGTTATTTAAAGTTACACCTGACACTTTATTATTCCAATTTTCTTTATCAGAATTAGAAACTGTCTAATGTTTATTATCAGCAGTTAACTCCGATAAATTATGTGGTATGCCAATTGTTACTTCTGCTTTTCCGTCACTAATAGTTGCTGGAGTATTGTTTACGTATATTTGTTGTATAGTATCTGCTTTTGTTATAAATTTGGTATCGTTAACTAACTCACTAACTTTAGATGGAATTTTTGTAGTGTCAGGTAGTGCCTTAACATCTGAGTACGTTAAAGTTATATTAGAATTTAATTGCTTATTATTAATTCTTCTTATAATTGGCACTGCTTTAACTTCATCAGCTGTATACGTTGGTTTCTTTGCTGCTTTAGCCCATGAAGGGACAGTTGGATCAGTTTCTTGAGTTATTGCTGCATCTATCTGATTCTTTAGTTCATCTGATAGATCATCTCTAGTAATTATTCTATTCTAAGAATTCCAGTTTTCTATATCATTATCTGTAATTCTTGCTGCAGGACTATTAGAAAATATTGGATCAAATTCTTCTGTAATACTAGGAGTCTGGTTAATAGTAATATTGCCATGTCCTATTATACTTTCGTTATTAATTGTTTTAAATGAAGGTAGATCCTTTAAGTCTTTATAAGAACCACTAATAGCTACTTTTGATAAATCTTTAATATTTACTTTTTTATTAATGACAGTATTTATTGAAGCTAACTGAGCGAGATTATCTTTAAATTCTTGCACACTGATGTTACAAGTTCCAACTGGCACTTTCATCTTTTGCGTTTTATCACATGAAGCATTTTCTATATTGTCAGTAATTTTCATAATTTTATAATTTTGTATTTAATTATAATAAAATTATATCCAGTGGGAGGTTTTACTCCCACTGGTAATTTATTAATTAAAATTGACATTTACTAGGATACCCTACAGTATAATCATAATTTTTTACTTCATCTAGTGTTAATAAGTTGGCTACATTTAATTTATGCCTTTCAGTTGCGTTTAATGCATTAGATGCATAAACTTCTAATAAAGCTAACATCTGTAGCCACTGCTAAGGTGAAAAAGTATATTCAACACCATTAAATATTTTAGTTACTTGTGATTCTCCTATACTTTCATATGCTTCTACACTAGTTTTGAGTTGTTGTCTTAAATCATAAGGTAGCCACATTTTAACGTCTCCTATAGTAAAAGAATTAACCTCTGAAGACTTATCATACTCATCAATTTCCTGAATCTTAGACTGTTTTGCTTGATCTAGTAGTTCTTCTTCAGTTGGTTCAGATTCATTATATATTAACCAACCTGCTTCAAGCATTTGTTCTTCTGTAGGATTTAAAATTATACCTTTATTTGAGTATAAGACATTTCCTTTAAATATTACTTGTTTATCATTAATTAATTTATAGTATTTAGTCATAATAATTAATTTTACATGCTTTGTTCTACGTCAGGCGAATCTTCTTGAGGATCTGTACTTGTTATATCTCTAATTGTTAAAACTCTTCTATAACATTTAAATTCATATAAATGATATTGCTATAAACTAAAAGTTTCTGCTTCTTTATATGGCATACCTACTTCTCCATTAAACTTTATATTAGCATTATCTTTCCATGCCATAAATCTTCCCTATGTAGGTAAAACAGATGTACCATTTACATTAAAAACTAATTCATAATCAGTTATTTCTTCGCCAAAATCTAGGGCAAGCCAGTTACTAATATCATAAAAATATCCTGGAAGTAATTCATATGTTGCAGCTCCTACATGGACTGCAGGTTCTCCTTGATATACTTTTGTTTTACGAGTAACTTCAATTCCATTTATACTTGTTACTAATACTGTAGTTGGATTATTGAGAGTTATCCATTCAGAAGTATTCTAATTATGTACGTAAAACTAACTATCAGTTGTATTAAAATATATGGCGCTACTTGAGGCAGTTTGTGGGAGTTTTGACACTGATTCTATTCCTTTGAAAGAACTCTTATCTAATGAAATTGTATAAGTTGGTTTCTAAACACTTTGCTAGGAGTTTGGCAGTACCTGTACACCATTATTTCCTTGTAATATTGGAAATACAGCATTAATTGTTCTTACTTCTATATTTTCGTCTTCCTCTGATGGCTTTGTTTCTATTTTGATATTTTCTCCTGCCTAATATGTTACTGCACTATTTATGTATGTAGTGTTTAAATCTTCGTCAGACTAAAAATATATTTCTTTACCAGCTTCATATGCTGGAAATTTTGAAGTTATGTTTATTGTACGTTTTGCAGGAATTAAGCGATTTTCATCATCCTTTGTTGTATAATCTAACTACTGGGACACTGATATATTAGAATCTCCAGAATATAAAGTATAAGAAACTTTTCTTAATTGTTTATCTACATAAGTATAAGAATCTCCAGTTAGACGATCTATATAAATCTAACGAGAAATGCATGGATACATAGCACATAGACCATTACTGTCATAATATAAGATAGTTCCTTTATCCTTTTGAAGAGCACTAGGTGTATTAAGAGTTACTGATGAAGTATTACTCTTATAATAGTCCATTAGAGTACCTACCATTACATTTATGTCAGCTATATTAACTTCATCCTCCCCATTTAAATCACCTATATGGCATGTTTCATTATCCGTATTATTTACAACATAAATCTAGCTAAGTTTTACTCCTGGTTTTCCATCGGGAGAATTTTTTGCATCATTAGTAATTTCTTCAGACAGCGGTGGGATTGTTATATCATCCGTTATTATTGATATAAGAGTACTTACTTCATCTATACTAAATTTACCATCCCCCATTCTTAAGATATTGCCTTGAGCATCCTATAATGGAATGAAGCTTCCGTCTTGTTTTTGATAGTACAACGGTGATCCTTTACTTTGATCAACATGAAATAATGGATATATGTCTAATATATTAGGTGATGTGCCTATATCAAATTGTTCCTATAAGAGACCTAAGTATATTAATTTATTATACATGCTAGGAGCTCCATTTTGAAATGACCTAAGATAGCCCGCAGTCCATACATCAATAACATTAGGTGGAAGTTCTCCAGCTTTTAATGTTTGCCAATTACCTAAAGACCTACTCTCTTCATCTGCCTGAGCTAATACTCTTTCATCAAGATGTGCACATTTTAATATATCAGATTCTAGATTATCTAGACGTTGCAAAATGTCTGTATTATCTGGTGTTATCCCAACCTAACTTTCTACTGCACTAAGTCTATTTAGAATATTAGACATCTAATAAATTATCTGTATTAACCCATTAGGATTTTCTTCTGGATTAACTTCTAATCCAAGATCTTGGAAATCTGATATGTGTGAGTTAGTATCAAAATTTGCTATAGCAACTATTAAAGATTTTAGTATTTCTTTTGTCTATTCTAAAGCTTTTAATCTATCAACTATGTTAGACTAATTATACTATTTTTTTAGCTCATTTATAGTATTTACTATTTTTGGATACTCATTTTCATATAACTATTTATCTGTATCGTTTTCTTTAGTTAGACTACTAATAGCATATACTAAATTTTTTAAGTTTTCAAAATCATTTTTTAATACTGGTTCTTCCTCTAATTGTGCTATTCGATCTAATATTTCCTAAATGCTTCTACTTATGTCAACATTTCCATCTTTTATTTTTATAAATATATCTTCTAGTAAACTTCTTAGTGTTTTTCCTTCCTCATCAATTACTGCATCAACACTTGTTACTGGATAAATAGGTAATCCTAAACAATCATCGACTATCTATTTTATAATTGGATTATATGGAGAACATGTGCGTTCTGTTAAATGTACTCCAGATTGCTATGTATTTTTAGTTTTCTATCCGCAAGACATAATTTATATTAATTAGGTAAAATTGTTATAACATTTTTATTATTGTTATCTTTTCCTAAAGTTACATTAGTACTTTCTGTCTATATTCCTGTAAAAGCAAAATTCTACTTATATCCAGCAAGATCATCCTTCACTATGTCACAAGAAATCTATAAATTCTGACCTAATGACTCAGATAGATTTTCATTAGAACTATAATGAATAGATTGTGATATTGATTTATTTGAATCAACATTTACAGAACCACCAATTAACTCTATTGTATATGGGGTTCCATAAGAATTCTCAGCTGCATCTTTTTTATAGTTTATTTCAATGTTACATGTATTAAACCTAAATGTAACAGGTTCATTTGAGTTATTAAAAGCATTAAGTTTGATTGTAAAATCAGGAACAAAGATTCCAGTATCTGGTTCTGGTCCTGGCTCTGTTATTTTAACATAATCATTTAATACAATTTGTATACTACAACTAGAAGATGTATCTGTATTACCTTCAGGCACACTTGGAGTAGTACCATCTTCACAGCATTGTCCTGGAATTCCATTTAATGGAATTACAGTCCAAGGCATAATGTTTCCTTCTGGTGAAATACTAGTAATAGCCATAAATATATATCTTTCTCCATTTAATTCTTGAGGTACCAGATTATATGACCAATCATATCTGTCTCTAAGTACTTCAGGAGTTCTTCCTTTGGTAACATGTTGTTCACTTACGTTCACCTCAATTCCCCATAAGACTTCGTACGTATAAGTATATAAATCTCGTGGTGTTACAACCTTTTTAAAGTCATGGCACTTAAACATAAATACTACTCTATCAGAAGCAGGGCCTGTAGGTCCTACAGGACCTCTTAAACTTTCTAACTATTCTTCAGTAAAATCTGTATATTTAAAAGGTTTACCATCATCTCCTGGTTCTCCTTTTAAACTTTCTAACCACTAGACTTCTGTTAAAGTAGAAGTTGGGTTATTCTTTTTATATATTTCGTATGCTGAATCGCCTTTATGTCCTTCATGACCATCAGAACCTTGTAAAGACTATAACCACTATGGTTCTGTTAAAGTAGATGTAGGATTATTATCTTTATAGACTTCATAGGCTGATTTTCCTCTCTCACCTCGAGGACCTGTTATAGATTCGCCTTGTTTTCCTCTTGGAATTCCTATATTATAGATTGCATGTGTTGGAGTTCCAATATTAGATATTTGTGGTTTAGCTTCTGGTTCAAGTGTATAAACTTGGGCAATATCTATAGTAGCAGATTCTCCCGCCTATCCATTTTTTACAACAAAATCATATAACCTTTTACTTCCACCTTTGGAAACTTCCATTTGCCATATGTTAGAGTCTCCAGAACCTTCTCCAAATTTAATCTATTTTAAGTCTATAATATCTGTAATTCCTAAATTAGACCTAGCTTCAGTGCGTTGCCATTCTGATTTTAATTCTCCAAATAAGTTTTTGACTTTAAAGTACTGATCATTTAGATTCATTGCTTGATAAGTCTACTAACTATTGCATCCACATACTGGCTAATTTTTTGGTTTATTACAATTACAACTATCTGATCTAATACTATTCAAATTTATAATATCATGCATAATTATTAATTTAGAAATAATTGTCCAAAAGTATCTGAATGTTCTATTTTATCTTCTATTTCAATAAATTGTATTTTGTTTAAAATATCTTGGTAACAATATTCCATGTTTCCATTTGAATATTGTTTACAAAGCTATAAAAACTCTTCTATAACTTGTAACTTAATTTCATTTATTACATCCACAACTCCGCTAATTAGTATTCTTTACTTTTACTTCTTTGCATATTCCTGCACAAGTAGTTATGCAATTTAATACTTTTAATGCTTTTAAGTACTGGCAATTCTGTACACAATAATTTATTACATTTATAGCCATCCACAGATAATCTCTAATTTGAATTTCAAACTTGTGCGAGTTTAATGAGTCTAAACATAATGAATCACCTGAACAAAAGTTTTTATCTCCAGTATATATATTTAATAAGTTGTTGGCTTTTTCAATATAACATTTATACAAATTATCAATTACAAATATAGACTACTGATATTTCTTTACTGTAACTTCTTCTAAATTTTTAGATTCTTCTGCCTATTCTAAAGTAATTAAAATATCACTTATAGTTATATCTTCCCAACCAACCCACATATGTTCATAATAATTTGATTCAGGATTTTGAGTGTGAATTAACTATTTAAAACATACTGTATTTTCATCTTGTACTTCAGCAGCAATAATATTTGTATTTAAATTATCATTGACTATACTTCCAGGAATATATCCTAATCCATCTTCTATATACTACACTGTTGGAATTACTAGTGTAGTTAATTGGTAATATCCATCTTCTGGAACTGTTGCTGTAAATGAATCTAAATTACGTGTTGATATATCTTCTCCGTCGTTATGGATAATAATAGCATATGGAGATTTATCATCAACTAAATCTGCAGTTAAGTCAAAATTAATTTTTGCTAAGAAATGGACTGAAATAGTACCATCGTATGGCAGATTTTTTAAATTATAATCTAAAAATGTATACTATTCGGCTTCTGGACCATTAATCCTTAAAGTTAGATTCCCTAAGTTTTCTATTATCATTATAGTCTAAGTTTTTAAAGTATTTTAATAAAGGTTTAAAGATCACATCCCAGCTGACAAGACTTAAAATAAAACTATATATTATTATATTAGTAAATCCTTGTGAAACTATTATTATACTTGCTAAAATAGCACCACAACATATTGCTACAATACGTTTAGCCCAAGTAGGGACTACTCTTTCTCCATTTAATGAATCTATGAATTTTATACATAAGTATGTTAGTATATTTACAGATACAGTATAACCTAAATCAAAACTTGAAATTACTAAGTCAAATATTTTTTCCATTATCGTGTAAATCTTATTTGATCATTATATGGATTACCATCATATAACTAGTTAAGTTCGATCTGTACTTTCTATTTATCAACTTCAGCTTGATTAGTTTTAAAGTCTCTATTAGTCTAAGCTTCATACCATCTAATTTGAGTATCTGCTTTAAGTCTTTCTCGTTCAATTTCAAGCTAGGCTTCATTATTTTTTTCGACTTCTTTCTATAATTGTTGATTTTGTTGTTGTAACTACTGTACAGCTTTTTGTGCTTCTTCTAGCTATTGAGATAATTGCTATATCTAATTATTTTCTTCTTTCTTTTTAGCCCAAGCCTTTCTAATCGTATATTTAAGTTCTGTAAGACTTTTACAAGTAAGAGCATCTGCTGCCATATCTGGTTCTATAATTCCAGATTTAATTAACTCAATAACAATACTCTTCATATCTTGTAAGTCTTTAAGAATCTATGTGGAAGCAACAATATGTACATCAAAATCAGTATGAGTGTAATATTTTGGTAATACACTGAATACTTTCTAAAGTTTATCTCCTAAAATTAACGTACCTTGTAATCCGTTTCTCCACACTATTTTTCCCATATCAAGACACCCACTAAGTAGTTCAACAGTTAATGTGTCCATTTTTTGGTAGAATGGTTTAGTAATAGTAAATGAATTTCTGGCTCCTGCTTCTACATTAGATACTGCGTCTTTCTATGTAATACCATTCAATCTTTCCCTAAATACTCCAGTAATAGATGAAGTCTATTCCTCAATTCGTAGTAATACTAAATCAAATGCTTGAATTACTTGTGCCTTTACTGAATCATCGTATCCAGCAACGAACGTATTATTATTAAAACCTCGACCTTCCTAAGAAGAATCCATTAAAGCCATTCCAGTCTTTTTATAAGCAAGCCATTTCTAAATTCGTTCTGTAGTATCAGCTCCAAGGAAAGTAGGTAACATAGATACATCTAACCAATCACCAGCAGTTCCTGAGTTAGCAAGAATATTATCACGCAGGTACATCACTACATCATATTTATCCTGTAAGTTGGCACATTGAAGCACTAATGAAGATGGCTCATTATCTCTATTTAAAATATATAAACCTCCGTAAGATAAAGTACAGTGCGTTGGGTCTGACACTGTTCTAATTACATTCTTAGATTTACCAGTAGTTACATAAATAGAGTTTCCTATTCTAACACCTTCATACCTATTCTAAACATAATTATCGCCTTCTTTATCTACATCAATCCATTCAACTTCATAAACTGGTAACAATTTATAATTATATAAATCTCCAGGATCCCCAGGATAGCCAGGAACAACAACTTGTCCATTTGCTACACCTTTTATATCACCTTCAGCTAATGAGTGGTGATGTAATCCAGCTGATGTTCTTACATATGTATAACTGTACTCAGAACAATGTTCATACAAATCTTCTAATTCACTTCTACTATCCTAAGTTAATTCCTTACCATACTAGTTAAGAATCTACTATTTTGTCATCCACTTTCTATGAACTATTCGATAGGCATCTGTAATATATGGAGATTCAGGATTTCTATCAGGAAATACATTCATTGGATTGCAAACTTCAATTACTACATTATTTCCATTAGGCGAAGGTTTAACTCTAAATACAGCAAAACCAGATGTTAACAAGTCAAGTAACATCTGTTGCTGTTTATTCTTTAAGTCTGTCTATCTTGACTGAATTATATATTCAATTACATTCTAAGCAGCAATTTCATATTCACTAATGAAATTATCATTAATTTCATCTTCAAT
>Ga0326514_10001100_pt1 | contig 17767 bp, 17 predicted proteins | sample 3_2548_0518_D_FD_203653 | JGI IMG/M metagenome (GOLD analysis project Ga0326514, IMG submission 203653) | Bovine rumen microbial communities from UC Davis, California, United States - 3_2548_0518 | ecosystem: Host-associated > Mammals > Digestive system > Stomach > Rumen | place: USA... | reverse complement strand
TAGCAAGTTGTATAAAGTTACCGCAATTTACTACTATGAATGTTATCGATGGTCAGGCTGGTTTTATAATCTATTCCAGTCTGATTTTCTACAGCCTAACCATCGATAACATACTAAACATAATTGTCCTTCTAATTTTAGCTGGTGTAGCAATAGCTACATTAACAGGAGATAATGGATTATTAACCAAGGCAGGAAATGCAAAAAATGCATCTGAAAAAGCAGATGAAAAAGAAAAAATACAAGTAGAAGTAGCAGGAAGTTATGGATTAGATGGGAAAATAGATAAAAATCTATTAAATAAGAATTTATCACATATTGAAGGTTTAATATACAATGATGAAAGTTTTGATTTGAATGATGAAAATAAAAGAATAAACAAATTGCCTGCAATTATTCAATTAAACGAATATTTTTATCAAATAAAGAATGATGGAACAGTAACTTCAATAAAAAAGCCGTATGCGTTGAACACAATAACAAAAGATAATTATGGAGATTATATTGACTTAGGACAAAGTGTAGTAGGTACAGAATCAACATCAGATGACTGGAAAATATTATATAATGATAAAAATGGTCATATATATGCAATATTAGCTGATTATTTACCCAATAGTAATTCAGTGATAACAGCATCTGGGTTGAATGTGGTAGGTGAAACAACATACAATGTGAATTCTACAATCAGTTCACGAGATTTGATAGATAAATTTAATAATATAGCATGGCAAGGTTTAATACCGAATGAATTAAGAGACGAATGTAAAGTCACGGGTGCAACGACACCAGAAATAATAATGAATAGTTATAATGAAAAACATGAGACTAATTTAGAATGCACGAATAGAGTATTTTTAAGAACAAATCCAAATGATAATTCAAGTTCAATAGATATGCTATATATACCTCATTACGGTGAATATGATAATTGCCAAGGATATTGGCTAGCTTCGATATTTCCAGGTTATGATCAATATGTGTGGTTTATTACGTACAATGGAGGGCTTAATGATTGGCAATATTTCCGTCCTTACTATGGAGTGTGCCCAGTAGTATCTTTACAATCTAGTATAAAAGCAACAAAGACAACATCTGAAGAAGGAACTATTTGGACAGTAATACAGTAGCATTAAGAGTGAAAAAGGAAACGGTGGAAACGGGGACGGTTCTGGTTTCCATAAAATATTTATATATGATAAAAAATAATATCTAGAATAGATTTTCTATTACTATAATAAAGTTTTTACTCCCTAATATTACAATTATATTACAAATTATAAGAACTATTGAATCTTTCTTAAAAGTAGTATAAAATATAAACACAAAGAATAAACAGAAAAAGAGGAAGATAAAATGCAAAAGATAAGAAACAAATGTCATTAAGAGGCGAATCTTCTAAAGTAGATGAAAATTATTTAAAATCTTCTGATTTTGTAAATGAATTAAACACTTATGTAGAGACATATAATGAAGAACATAAAAATGACGAAGGATTTATAGCATTAAAGAATTGGTAATACAATCAAGGAAATTATCCAACATTTGAATAAATAAGTAAATTAAAAAAGACAAAAAATAGTACCTTTGAAGTGAACCCAAATTGTTAGACGAATTATTTAACAAGGAGGGTTCGTTTTTTATGTAAAAATATTCAAATGAATTTAAATTAGAAGTAACAAATTATTATTTAGAAAATAATGTTGGAAATTTTTACTTTCAATTTTTTTTGTAAAAATATTGTATAAAATCTGTTCATTTGATATAATCAAATCGCAGTTTAATAAATAGTATTAATAGGAGGTAATTTTATGGCTGAAAATGCAAAATGTGAAAAATGCAATGGATGTGAAGATAAATTCTTAAAAGAATTATTTTCAGAATTTAAACCAGAAAAAGATAATTTAATTCAAATGTTAAATGAAGTACAAGAACACTATGGATATGTACCAATGTATGTACAAGAAGAATTATCAAAATTCTTAAAGATACCTATGGCAGAGGTTTATGGTGTTGTAACATTTTATTCAAGATTTTCATTAGAACCACAAGGAAAATACAAAATATCAGTATGCTTAGGAACTGCGTGTTTTGTTAAAGGTTCTCAAAAAATAATGGATAGATTATCAGAAAGATTAAAAATAGAACCTGGAAAAACTACAGATGACGGATTGTTTACTATTGACCAGACTAGATGTGTTGGTGCATGTGGATTAGCACCAGTATTTACTGTAAATGGTGAAGTGTATGGAAAAGCTACTGTACAACAATTAGATAGTGTTTTAGATGAACTATTAGAAAAAGAAAATAAATAATCGACAAAATATGACAAAAATGGGACAAAACATGACTGTCCCCAATGTCCCAAGAAAGGAATGAAGATAATGAAATCTTTAGAAGAAATTCATAAAATTAGAGAAGAAAAGAAGAAAGAATTAGATTTAAGAGTAAATACAAAAGCAGATACTCGTGAAAAACATATTTTAGTATGTCATGGTACTGGTTGTACATCTTCAAAATCTCCAGAGATTCTTGAAACATTTAGAAAGATATTAAAAGAAAAAAATATAGATAATGTTAAAGTTATAAAAACAGGATGTTTTGGATTATGTGCTAAAGGTCCAATTGTTATTATTAGACCAGAAGATACATTTTATGCTATGGTAACACCTGCAGATTGTGAAGAAATAATTCAAACACATATTGTAGAAGGTAAAAAGGTAGAAAGATTACTTTGTAAAGATATAGACGGATCAAAGGTAAATAGTTTAGATGAACTTGGCTTTTATAAAAAACAAAAAAGAATTGCACTTAAAAATTGTGGTGTAATTAACCCAGAAGATATAGATGAATATTTAGCATTTGATGGATATAAAGCATTAGAAAAAGCTCTTAAAGAAATGACACCAGATGAAATAATTGATGTAATTAGTAAATCTGGTTTACGTGGTAGAGGTGGAGCAGGATTCCCTACAGGTAAGAAATGGGAATTTACTAAAGCTGCAGAAAATGAACAAAAATATGTTGTTTGTAATGCCGATGAAGGTGACCCAGGAGCTTTTATGGATAGAAGTATCTTAGAAGGAGATCCTCATTCTGTATTAGAAGCTATGTCAATAGCAGCATATTGTATAGGAGCAAATAAAGGATTTATTTATGTAAGAGCAGAATATCCAATAGCTGTTAAAAGATTACAAATAGCAATTAATCAAGCAAGAGATTACGGAATACTTGGTAAAAATATATTTGATAGCGGTTTTGATTTTGATATAGAAATAAGACTTGGAGCTGGAGCCTTCGTTTGTGGTGAAGAAACAGCATTATTAGAGTCTATTGAAGGAAAAAGAGGTCAACCTAGATTAAAACCACCATATCCAGCAGTAGCGGGATTATGGGGAAAACCAACATTAATTAATAATGTTGAAACATATGCAAATATTGCTCAAATAATATTAAATGGTTCAGAATGGTATTCTTCAATTGGAACAGAAGGATCAAAAGGAACTAAAGTTTTTGCATTAGGTGGAAATGTAAATAATATTGGTCTTGTTGAAGTACCAATGGGAACAACTTTAAGAGAAATAGTATTTGATATTGGTGGAGGAATTCCAAATGGTAGAGAATTTAAAGCTGCTCAAACAGGAGGACCTTCTGGAGGATGTATTCCAAAAGAACATTTAGATACACCAATTGATTATGAATCATTAAAAGAAATTGGATCTATGATGGGATCTGGTGGATTAATAGTAATGGATGATACGAAATGTATGGTATCTTTAGCTAAATTCTATTTAGATTTTACAGTTAGTGAAAGTTGTGGTAAATGTACTCCTTGTAGAATTGGAACAAAAAGAATGCATGAAATACTAGAAAAAATATGTGATGGAAAAGGTGAAGAAAAAGATTTAAAACTTTTAGAAGAATTATCACAAAATATCATAAAATCTAGTGTATGTGGATTAGGTCAAACCGCTCCAAATCCAGTAATTAGTACAATGAAATATTTTAGAAATGAATATGAAGAACATGTGATTGATAAAACATGTAGAACTAACGAATGTAAAGCTATGGCAAAAATTGAAGTTATACCTGAAAAATGTAAAGGATGCGGTTTATGTCAAAGAAATTGCCCTGTAGATGCAATTGAAGGAGAAGGTAGAGATATAAGAGTAATAAATCAAGATAAATGTATTAAGTGTGGTACTTGTATTTCTAAGTGTCCATTTAAAGCTATAAAGTAATATTTAGAAAGGAAAGAAAATTAGTTATGAAAGATGAGTTAATCAAACTTACAATAGATGACAAAGAAGTTAAAGTAAAAAAAGGAACTACTATCTTAGAAGCTGCAAGACAAGCTGAAGTTGATATTCCAACTCTATGTTTCTTAAAAGACATAAATGAAGTTGGCGATTGTAGAATGTGTATTGTAGAAATAGAAGGTAGGAGAGGTTTTGTTCCTTCTTGTGTTCAAAAAGCTGAAGAAGGAATGATAGTACATACTAATACTCCAAATGTTGTAGATGCAAGACGTGTGATTTTAGAACTAATAATATCAAATCATAAAGTTGAATGTTTAACGTGTACAAGATCTGGAAATTGTGAGCTACAAGATTTAGCTAAAAAATTTAATATTAGAGATATAGATTTCGAAGGAGAAATAATTGAACATGAAATAGACGATGTTTCACCATCTATTGTTAGAGATTTTAGTAAATGTGTATTATGTAGAAGATGTGTTGCTACTTGTAAAAATGTACAAAAAATCGGTGCTATTGATTGTATAAACAGGGGATTTGAGTCATGTGTTTCAACTGTTGGAAATAAAAGCTTAAATGATGTAAATTGTACATTTTGTGGTCAATGTATACAAAGTTGTCCAACAGGAGCATTACATGAAAAAGAAACAATTGATGAAGTATGGGATAAATTAAAAGATCCAGAAGCATATGTTGTTGTTCAAACTGCACCAGCAGTTAGAGCAGCTCTTGGTGAAGAATTTGGAATGGATATTGGAACAAATGCAACAGGAAAGATGGTAACAGCATTAAAAAGATTAGGATTTGATAAAGTATTTGACACTAATACTGGTGCAGATTTTACAATTATGGAAGAAGCAAATGAATTTATTGAAAGATTTTCAAATAAAGATGCAGTACTTCCTATGATTACATCATGTAGTCCGGGATGGGTAAAATACATAGAGATGAATTACCCAGAATTATTACCACATTTATCTACATGTAAATCACCACATCAAATGTTTGGAGCATTAATAAAAACTTATTTTGCTGAAAAAGAAAAAATTGATCCAAGTAAAATTTATGTTGTATCTGTTATGCCATGTATTGCCAAAAAATTCGAACGCACACGCGAAGAAATGGAAAATAACGGACTTTCTGATGTAGATAATGTAATTACTACACGTGAACTTGCAAGAATGATTAAACAAGCAAATATTGAATTCACAAAATTAGAAGATACTGAATTTGATAGTCCAATGGGAGAAGCAACAGGTGCTGCTGTAATATTTGGAACAACAGGTGGCGTTATGGAAGCAGCTTTAAGAACAGCTCAAGACACTTTAACTGGAAAAGACCTAGATAAAATAGATTTTGAATCAGTTCGTGGTGGAGAAGGAATAAAAAGAGCAACTGTAAACATTGCAGATAATGAAATAAAAGTAGTAGCTGCAAGTGGTTTAGCAAATGCACAAAAAATATTAGAAGAAATAAAATCAGGAAAAGCTGACTATCAATTTGTAGAAATAATGGCATGTCCAGGAGGATGTGTAATGGGTGGAGGCCAACCAATAAAAAATTCTAAAATACGTGCAGAGGTTGATGTAAGATCTTTAAGAGCAAATTGTTTATATTCTATAGATGAACAAAGTACAATTAGAAAATCACACGAAAATCCTGTTATTAAAAAAATATATAAAGAATTCTTGAAAAAACCAGGAAGCGAAATGTCACATAAATTATTACATACACACTATGTAGAAAGAAAAAAATATAATATATAAAGCAAATCCGGAAGCAATTAATTGCTTCCGGATTTTGATACTTAATCCGAATAACTATAGCTAACGATGCAGCTTTTGCTAACGGAAAGTTTGGTCTTTTGAACTGTCAAATCTAATGTTACTGAACCTTCTGAAGATAATTTTTTTTCAATTTCTTCAACGGTGTTTTCACAGTAGAGTTCTTGACCGTCAATTAACCGAACACAGGAATTTGAACATCGATCAATAGTCATTAGATGACCTCCTTTATAAAGTATCTTGTTCAATTTTCTTACAGTTGCATTCTATAATATATATTTTATAAAATCAATAGTTATTCGACAAAAAGTGACAAAAATTGAAAATAAAAACTTAAATTTACAGCTGAAAATATATATGCTTCTGGGAGCGAATTCAATTTGGTTGCGAATTGTAACAAATAAAAAGATAGACATTATAATAAAGTAAAAAATACTATAAAATCTATCTTTTAATCTAAAAATAATTATCTACAGTTTTTATTATTTTGTCTTTCATTATTATTGTTTTGATTATTTCTGTTATTATTTTGATTGTTTTGGTTATTTTGATTGTTTTTGTTTTCTTTATTTCTATTTGACATAAGAAACACCTCCATTAGAAATCTCAATAATATTTTTAACAAAAAGAAATAAAATTATTCATTATACAAAAACTTCCTAAGATTACTACAAAATAAAAGATTTTCAAAGAATTTGTTTTTTTAACAAATATGTTATATAATAGCAAAAAAATAAATAATAATAAATTAGATGTTATTAAAGGGAAGTGTTTATTAAAATGAATTATATAAATAAAAAATTAGAAGAATTTAATGAATTTTTAAAATTTAGAAAAGTTGCAATTATTGGATTAGGAGTAAGTAATATTCCTTTAATAGATTATATGTACGAAAAAAAAGCAAGAGTAATGGTTTTTGATGATAGGGAAGAAAGTAGCATACCAAAAGATATTTTGGAGAAAATAAAATTATATAAATTTGATTATTCTTTTGGAAAAGAAAGTTTAAAAAAATTAAAAAATTTTGATATTATATTTCGTTCTCCAAGTTGTTTACCAACTAAACTAGAATTAGAAGAAGAAAGCAAAAGAGGAGCAATTGTTACAACTGAAATTGAAATGCTTATGAAAATGTGCCCTTGTAAAATAATTGGAGTAACTGGAAGTGATGGAAAGACAACAACAACGAGTTTAATTAATTCTATTTTAACAAAAGCAGGCTATAAAACATATTTAGGTGGAAATATTGGAACACCATTATTTACAAAACTTTCTGAAATAAAACCAGAAGATATTGTTATAATAGAATTAAGTAGTTTTCAATTAATGGGAATGGATATTAGTCCTAATATAGGAGTTATTACTAATATAACACCAAATCATTTAAATATTCATAAAGATTATGAAGAATATATTGAAGCCAAGAAAAATATTTTTAAGTATCAATCAGAAGATGACAAAGTTATTTTAAATTATGATAATGAAATTACAAATAAATGTAGTAAAGAAGCAAAATCAAAAGTTGTTTTCTTTAGTGGAAATACTAAGCTTGAAAATGGATTTATAGTAGATGATAAAATTATAAAAGAATGTAAAGATGGAATAAGAGAACATATCTTAGATACTAAAGATGTTATTTTAAGAGGTAAGCACAATTTTGAAAATATAGCAACTGCAATTGCAGCAACAAACGGATTAGTTGATATAAATATTGCAATAGAAGCTGTAAAAGAATTTAAGCCAGTAGAGCATAGATTAGAATTTATAAGAAAAATTGATGGAGTTAGATGGTACAATGATTCTGTAAGTTCTTCTCCTACAAGAACAATAGCTGGATTAAATTCATTTGATGAAGATATAATCTTAATTGCAGGTGGATATGATAAAAACCTTGATTATACACCAATTGCCAAACCAATTGTAGAAAAAGTAAAAGGACTTATTTTAATTGGTCAAACTTCCGGAAAAATATTTGAAGCTGTAAAAAATGAATTAGAAAAACAAAATAAAACATTGAATATATACATGTGTGACAACTTAGAAGATACAGTAAATACTGCAAAAAAAATAGCAAAAGAAAACCAAATAGTTTTATTTTCTCCAGCAAGTGCTAGTTTTGATATGTTCAAAAATTTTGCAGACAGAGGAATAAAATTTAAGAATTTAGTAAATAAATTGTAATATAGTATAAAAAGGTTAGAATATCATTATTTTGAAAACAAATCGAATGCAATTGGAACATTATTAGAAATTCTTGTTAAATAAAATGAGGGATGTTCACGGTACTTCGAGCTTTGCGAGAAGGGTCTGAGTGAAAGAGGCTCATTTTATTTAATTAGATTTTCTTTAATGTGTAATGCAGCCGAGATTTTTTGAAAAATAATGATATTCTAACCTTTATAAATGTAACATTTTCGTATATCCTTTCATATTATATGTTAAAAATAATGAGAAAGGATGATTTTTAATGTATAATAATGAATCTTATGAAGAGTATATAAGAAGTATATTAGGATATCCAAATTTTAATAATAACAATAATATGCATACATATAGCAATGATAATGAAGATGATTATTACAATAATAAACAAGACAACACAAATGAATTAGAAGATATGTATCCTGAAATTTATAAAATAGTATATCCTATGATTACTAAAAAATGTTCAGAGATTAAAGAGCCATTAACAAAAGAGTTGCTAGACGATATTACAGATGAAATTCATTCAGCTGTTGAAGTAAATAATGAAATAAATGTAAATATCAATTTGAATAATCAAACGAAAACAACTAGAAATGAAATTAAAAGAAGTGAGATAAATTCAGAACCAAAACAAGCATTAAATAAAGAACAAATAAGAGAAAACAGAGGGGGAGAAAACAGACAATCTTTTAACAGGGATTTGCGTGATTTAATTAAAATTTTACTTATTAGAGAATTGACAGGAAGACCAGGCTTTAGACCTCGTCCACCAAGACCACCAAGGCCACAAATGAGACCACCATATTTTGATGGAAGGCCACCGTTTCCAGGAGGTATGCCTGGTCCAAGACCACCAATGAGACCAAGAGAATACTATGATAATGATTTATATGAACAATATTAAATTTAAAATGGAACAATGGGGACAGTCACCTTTTGTTATATACTAGGAAAGTTCACAAAATTTCCTGGTATATAAAATTAATTGTACAGAAAATTTTGAAAAAATTTTCGCACACGAACAATTAAACGTGGGCTGAACTCTACCTTAAAAAGTTAGAAATTTATGGTAGCCCACTATTGTTCTATTTTTTGCCGAATTTTGAAACAAATTTCTTAAAAAGTTTTTTATATATTGAATATTATTTACAAAATCTATTCAAAATAATAATAAACAATTTTGAAAGGTGGTAAATAATATGAAAGTAAAAGATTGTATGTGTAATAATGTATTTTCAGTAAAACCAGAAACTAATATAAAAGATGTTGTAAAATTAATGTCTCAAAATCATATTGGATGTGTTCCTGTATGTGATAATAACAATGATGTTTGTGGAATAGTAACAGATAGAGATATTTTATTAAGAAGTGTTGCATGTAATAAAGATGTTACAAGAACACCAATTAGTGAAATTATGACTACAAATGTATGTACATGTGAACAAAATGAAAATATTAATGAAGCACAAAATAAAATGAGTACAAATCAAATAAGAAGATTGCCAGTATGTGATGAAAAAAACAATTTAGTTGGAATATTAACATTGGGAAATTTGTCTCAAAATGATAGTCAAATAGGAAAACATGACGTATGTACTACATTAAATAATATATGTAATTGTCATGAAAATAAAAATGCAGAATAGATTAAGAATATAAAGAATAATACAAATATATAAATCAAAGGACGGAATAATATCCGTTCTTTTTGTATATACTAAAATAGGAGGCTTTCAAATGATTTTTGATGTTTCATATTGGACAAGAGTTGGAAAAAGAATTTTATATGTTATATTTCTTTTAATTGGACTATTAATTGCATTAAAATTATCTATTTTTTATATGCCTTTTTTAGTTGCTTTTATTATATCTTTAATTATAGAACCAGCTATTAAATTTATTATGAAGAAAACAAAATTAACAAGAAGAACAAGTTCAATAATAATATTTACAGCTGTAATTATTATAATATTAGGAATATTAGCATGGCTTATTATTACATTATTTTCAGAATCATCAAGTCTCTTACAAGGATTAAACAATTATTTTGATAAAGCCTACATACAGTTTCAAAATCTAATTTCAGGCTTAAATATTGATAAAATTCATTTATCAGATGAAATTTTAACAGTTATTCAAAACTCAACAGGTGATATACTCCAAACTGCTTCTAACTGGGTAAGAGAAGCATTAACTAGTTTAATAAATCTAGTAACAAGTTTACCTTCTATTGCAATTTGCATAGGTATTACATTAGTAGCTCTTTATTTTATTTGTGTAGATAAAATTTATATATTAGATCAAATAGAACACCATCTACCTAAAATATGGGTTAAGAAACTAAGAAACCATTTAAAAGGACTTATAGAAAGTTTAGGAGGATATTTAAAAGCACAGGCAAGTTTAGTTTTAGTTTCTTTTATTATTTCACTAATTGGATTATATATTTTAAAATTTACTAAATTTAATATTAAATACCCATTACTTATGGCTATTTTTATAGGTTTTGTAGATGCACTTCCAATCCTACGGTTCAGGTACTGTTATGATACCATGGGCAATTTTAAGTGCAATTAATGGTGATATAAATTTAGGAATTGCAATAATTGTTTTACTAATTATAATGTCAATTGCAAGACAAGTATTAGAACCTAAATTAGTTAGTAAAAATATAGGAATACATCCAATTTTTACATTAATAGCAATGTACACTGGATTTAAGGTTATTGGTGTAATAGGACTTCTAATAGGTCCAATTGTACTGATTATATTTAAGAATATTTTTGCAAATCTAATAGATCAGGGAGTGTTTAAGACTTTATTTGATAAGAAGTAGAAATTAACATAATTACTTGAATGTGATATATTTAAATTAATTACATGAGGAGGCTAAAAAATGCTGCGAAAGTTTGGGAATTGGAGTATTTTCAGATGAGTACGCAGAGAATGTTTTGAAGCGGAAACCAATACGCCCTTATATCGAGTGTGCCCGTATAATTTACTCTATAAAAAATGTTGATTTTGTATTTAAGGTAACAGACGAGAACAATATCGTGATTAACAAAGAGGAGTTTTTCTACAATAATTCTAAGGAGAAAAAATATCATATAGGCCTCTAAACCAATATGCACATAGTATCTTTGGATTCTGTGTGCATATTTAAATTGACAAAAAGATATTTTATAAATATAATATATCTAAATAAATAGAAAGAAGGTTTATAATATGCCAGGTTATGTAATACATATTGCAACAGCACAAGAATATTTAAAAAAACACAATTCGGTAGAAAATGAAGAAGAATTTATTAAAGGAGTAATATTTCCAGATTCAACATCTGACAAGTCAACAACTCATTATGGTAGAAGTTCTGGACATTCAAATATTGGAAAATTTTTAAAATCTAACAAAATTAATACTAGTTTTAACAGAGGATATTTTTTACATTTAATCACTGACTATCTATTTTATAATTATTATTTAGATAAATTTTCCAAAGATATATATAATGACTATGATATTATCAACGCTAGATTAATGGAAAAATATAATGTTAATTTACCAATAGATGTAAAAGATAGGGTATTTTTTAAACAAGGAGAAACAAAAGTTTTAAATTATAATCTAGCTTGTAAAGTTATTGATGAAATATCTAATTTAGATATCGATATAATAGCGAAAGAATCAAATGATAAAAAATGGAATACCTATAAATGATTATAGAAAAACAGTTTATGATTTTACTCATAAACTGTTTTAATTATTCCCATTCAATAGTTGCTGGTGGTTTTGAAGTAATATCATAAACTACACGATTAACATGATTAACTTCATTAACAATTCTACTAGAAACTTTCTCTAATATTTCATAAGGTATTTTACTCCAAACACCTGTCATAAAGTCTGTAGTTTCAACAGCACGAAGAGCTATTGTATAATCATAAGTTCTTTCATCACCCATAACTCCTACAGATTTTAAATTTGTTAATACTGCAAAATATTGATTAATATTCTTGTGTAATCCAGCATTTGCAATTTCTTCTCTAAAAATAAAATCAGCATCTTTTAAAATAGTTAATTTATCATCAGTTATATCTCCAATTACTCTTATTGCTAAACCTGGACCAGGGAATGGTTGTCTAAATACTAAATTTTCTGGAATTCCTAATTCTAATCCTGTTTTTCTAACTTCGTCTTTAAATAAATCTCTTAAAGGTTCAACTATTTCTTTAAAATCAACATAATCAGGAAGACCTCCAACATTATGATGACTTTTTATAACTGCACTTTTTCCAAGTCCACTTTCAATAACATCAGGGTAAATAGTACCTTGTACTAAAAAGTCAACAGTTCCTATTTTTTTAGCTTCTTCTTCAAATACTCTAATAAATTCTTCTCCAATTATTTTTCTTTTTCTTTCTGGATCTGTAACACCAGCAAGTTTATTTAAAAATCTATCTTTACAATTAACTCTAATTAAATTAATATCAAATTGATTTCTAAAAATTTCTTCAACTTCATCACCTTCATTTTTACGAAGAAGACCATGATCTAAAAATATACATGTTAAGTTTTTCCCAATTGCTTTACTAAGCAATACTGCAGCAACAGAAGAATCAACACCACCAGATAAAGCACATAAAGCTTTTTTATCTCCAATTTTTTCTTTTAAAGATTTTATACTATCATCTACAAAAGAAGATATAACCCAATCTCCGGAACAATTACAAATATTAAATAAAAAGTTTTTTATAACTTGAGTTCCATTTATAGAGTTATTAACTTCTGGATGAAATTGAATACCATATAGTTTTCTTTCTTGGTTTTCCATTGCAGCATTTGGACAAGATAGGGTAGAGGCTATGTTTTTAAAGCCTTCTGGAACTTTTTCTACAAAATCTGTATGGCTCATTAAAAATCCATTTGTATTTCCAAATCCTTCAAATAGTAAAGAAGAATTTTCAATATTAACATTAGTTGTTCCATATTCTCTTTTAGTTGCTTTTGCAACATTTCCACCTAAAGTATAAGTCATAAGTTGCATACCGTAACAAATACCTAAAACGGGTATACCAAGATCAAATATTCCATCTGCACATTTTGGAGAATCATCACCAAATACACTTGCAGGTCCTCCTGTAAAAATAATTCCTTTTGGATTTTTTTCTTTTATTTTTTCAATTGATATATTGTAAGGTACAACTTCTGAATATACATTACATTCTCTTACTCTTCTTGCAATTAATTGGTTATATTGTCCGCCAAAATCTAATATTAAAATTAGTTCGTTTTTCACAATTTTTACCTCCGAAATTTAATTTTATAATATTTTATCATAATATCTGTAAAAAGTACACTATTTTTGACATAAAATTCAAATAAGTGTTTACTTTTGTAATGATTTGTATTATAATTGATAAAAGTGAATAGGGCGCGTAATAAAAGTGTCTTATTTTTTTATTATAGTAAAATAAGGAGGATTATTTTAATATGGCAAAGATATTAGAGGATATTTCAAGAACATTTAATGAATTTTTATTATTACCAAATTTAACAGATGAGAGATGTATACCAAGTAAGGTATCATTAAAAACTCCATTAGTTAAATATAAAAAGGGAGAAGAACCTAAGTATTATGCAAATGTACCTATGGTATCAGCAATTATGCAATCAGTTTCTGGAGAAGAAATGGGAATTGCGCTTGCTCGTGAAGGAGGAGTAGCTTTTATATATGGTTCACAATCAATCGAATCACAAGCAAGAATGGTACGTCATGTAAAAAAACATAAAGCAGGATTTGTTGTTAGTGATTCAAATGTTAAATCAGGAACACCGTTAAGAGATGTTATCGATCTAGTTCAGGGAACAGGACATTCTACTGTAATAGTAACAGATGACGGGACTTCAAGAGGAAAATTTTTAGGAATAGTTACTGATAAAGATTATAGAATAACAAGAGCTAATTTTGATGAACCAATAGATAATTTTATGACTCCAAAGGATAAAGTAGTATGGGCAAAAGAAGGAACAAGTCTAATTGAAGCAAATGATATTATATGGGAAAACAAAATAGCTTGTTTACCAATTTTAGATAATGAAGAAAAATTAAAATATTTAGTGTTTAGAAAAGATTACGAAGATAGAAAAAATAATCCCGAGTCTTTGCTTGACGAAAATAAAAGATATATAGTTGGAGCAGGAATTAATACTAGAGATTATGAAGAAAGAATACCAGCATTAGTAGAAGCGGGTGTTGATATGATTTGTATGGATTCTTCTGATGGATATTCAGTTTGGCAAAAAAATACTATCGATTATGTTAGAGAAAAATATGGAGACAGTGTAAAAATAGGAGCTGGAAATGTAGTTGATAGAGAGGGATTTATGTATTTAGCTGAAGCTGGAGCTGATTTTATAAAAGTTGGTGTAGGTGGAGGTTCTATATGTATAACTCGTGAAACAAAAGGTATAGGAAGAGGACAAGCATCAGCTTTAATAGATGTAGTTGCTGCTCGTGATGAATATTTTGAAAAAACAGGAGTTTACATTCCGGTATGTTCTGATGGTGGTATTGTACATGATCATCATATAACAATTGCATTAGCCTTAGGAGCGGACTTTGTTATGATGGGTAGATATTTTGCAAGATTTGATGAAAGCCCAACAAGAGTTGTTAAAAAAGGGAATGGATATGTAAAAGAATATTGGGGAGAAGGATCTAACAGAGCAAGAAACTGGCAAAGATATGACATGGGAGGAGCTCAAAAGCTTTCTTTTGAAGAAGGAGTTGACTCTTATATACCTTATGCTGGTAGATTAAAAGACAATTTAGCAATCACTGTTGCAAAAATAAAATCAACAATGTGTAATTGTGGAGCTGTAACTATACCAGAACTTCATGAAAAAGCAAGACTAACACTTGTTTCAGACGTAAGTATTTCAGAAGGAAGTGCACATGATGTTATTTTAAAGGAAATTGATAGTCAATATGTGTAGTTTGTAAAACAGGTATAAATTGACATAATACTGTAAATATGGTAAAATATAAGAGTAGAGTAATAAAGGAGGAACAGTAATATGAATAACAATGCAAGAATTATTTCTATATCTGGTAATCCTGTTAGTGGAAAAAGTACAGTAGTAAAAAAAATGATAGAAAAATTAAAAGAAAGAGGTTTTTCTGACGAAAATATACATCTAGTCTCTACTGGAACCATGTTTAGAGAATGCTTCAATAAAGTGATGAATTTAATATCAAACATAGATAATGAAGAAAAAATGATAGAATATTCAAAGGATAAGGATATTAGAAAGATATTAAAAAATCCAACATATAGAAAAAAAATTAGAGATTTATGTATTTCTCTAAAACAATCTGGAATTGATCCAAAAGAATATGATATCGCCAATGCAAATACTAGTCAAGAATTGGGGAGTATAAGACATATTATTGATGAGATAGTTGATTCTGAGATAACAGAATTAGGAAAACAAATTATAGAGAATAACAATCCTGATGAAGCTTGGTTAATTGATTCTAGATTAGCATTTCATAACATACCAGAATCTTTTGCAGTAAGACTAACTGTTAGAGATGATGTTGCTGCTAAAAGATTAATTAATGATAGTTCTAGAGGAGACGAAGATAATAATTATCAAAGTTTAGAAGAAGCTAAAAAGAAGGTTGTAGAAAGAAAACAGGGTGAACAAGAAAGATATAAAAGAAGATATGGTATTGATTTAGAAGACGAAGAAAATTATAATGTTATAATAGACACTTCATATTCCGATGTTGATGAAATAGCAGATACTATATTAATATGTTTAGAACATGATAGAGATGGAAAAGAATATGCAAAAAAATGGGCTAGTCCAAAAGTATTTATACCAACACAATCAATCAGAGATACGTGTGGAATGAGTTGGTCAACAAAAATGAGTTTTAAAGATATAGAAAATTCTATTAAAAATGATGGATATGATTTATCTCAACCAATAGAGATTGTAGATGTGGATGGAATATTTTATTTAATGGAAGGACACCATAGAAATTTTGCAAGTGCAATGGCGGGAAAGACATTAATCCCTTATAAGAAATATGAACGCTATTCAGAAGAACAATCAAAAAAATTTGCTAAAAACACACGACTTGTATATTTGTATGACCATGAAGGTGCATTTGGCAAAAAAAATGACGATGGAACTAGAATTTCTTTTTCATATAAAGACATATATCCAAATATATACAAAATATTGGGAAGGCCAGAAACACCTGATCCACAAGAATTATAAAAAACAAAAAGGATGCAATTTACTTGCATCCTTTTTGATTGGTTAATAAATTAAAGCATATAATTTGTTGGTATATAACTTTCATCTGGGGGATATACATATTCTTCATTAGGAGTATCCACTTTTTTTATTTCAGTTACTTTTACAATTGGCATATCACCATGATAATTACCTTTTGTTATTTCACCGGTTAGCTCTATCCAAGTTCCATCTTCAAAATTCTTTGCTTTATCATATTCACATAAAAAACCAATTACAACACTTTTAAAATCATTAGAAACAATCATATCTCTTGCTAAAATAAACTGATTATCTTTTAAATCATAAACTCTATATACAAATCCAGTAAAATTTATTTTTGTTCCAATATAATTATCAATATTATCATGAACTGCTTTTAACACATTTGAATAATTTTTAGGTTCAATATTATAGACCTTATTTTGTGGCATGCAAGAAGAACTATTATCAGAATTAGCAGCACCACTAAAAACTTTATAAATAACAACACTAACAATTAGAATAAGTAAAATAGTCATAAATATAAAAAACAGTTTAAACAACTTACTACCACAAACTTTAACATTATAAATAAACATTAAAACACCTCATTCTTAAATAAATAATAAATCTTATTAAAATATATGCTACTATACTATAAATATGAAATTTCGTAACAGTTCAGTAACAATTCTTTTTAGAAGTCCGCGCGAGTGGTGGTTTATAAAAATTTTGTAATGGCTCGGGGGGACCGTTCAAAAATTTTCAAAAGTATGAAGAACTTTTGTTAAAATTTTTAGAATGGGGAGAATGGAAAAATTTTTATAAACTATCACGGTTAAGCAGGACACGCAAATTTAATGTTACTGAACTGTTACGAAATAAAGACTTTTTTTCACAAATGCCTTGATAAAAATTAATTTTAGTGATATAGTAACAAAGTATTAATTTGACAAAGGAAGGATTGAATTTAAAAAAATGAAATTATTTAAAACTTATAGTGAAAAAGAAGTTAAAAGAGTTAGACCAATTGTTGATAAAATTAATAGTTTAGAAGATGAGATGTCTAAATTAAAAGATTCTGAACTAAGAGCAAAAACTGAATATTTCAAAAAACAATTACAAGAAGGAAAAACTTTAGATGATATATTACCAGAAGCTTTTGCGGTTGTTAGAGAAGCATCAAAAAGAGTTTTAGGAATGAGACATTTTGATGTACAATTAATAGGT
>Ga0326514_10001097_pt1 | contig 17770 bp, 26 predicted proteins | sample 3_2548_0518_D_FD_203653 | JGI IMG/M metagenome (GOLD analysis project Ga0326514, IMG submission 203653) | Bovine rumen microbial communities from UC Davis, California, United States - 3_2548_0518 | ecosystem: Host-associated > Mammals > Digestive system > Stomach > Rumen | place: USA... | reverse complement strand
GTGCCCATGCTGGCGACCGCAGTCTGACATACGGTACGCAGGGCTCTGATCCCGGCGGCGCGCCAGAAGTCCTTGCCCATTACTTCTCCTCCTCCGGTACGAGCTTGCGGAAGTCCTCGTAGATGGGCTCCATGTCCACGGCATCGGGAGTCCAGTAGGGCTCGGCCTTGCCCATAGCGTTGGCCATGAGCTTGGAGTAGATGACGCTGTTGTCATCGGGATGCTCCGCGTCCACGTCCAGCGAGTGCAGGTACATCTGCATAAAGAGCTTGGGGTATTTCTGATACATCATTCTTGCTTTAGATTCCATTGTTTTACTCCTTTTTTTTCTTTAGTATTCGGCCTGATCTCCTCGACCGCTCTATCTGTTATGCGCATGGGGGATACTTGGGCTATGAGTATTCGGGGATTTGCGTGGATATGGGCGGGGGTTAGACATTCGGGATTTCTATGACCGAAGAGTCAACTTTTGTTACGCTCCAGCCCGAACTACCTACCTGCATAAAGACAGAAAGCAAGGACACCAAGAGCCGATGGCCCGCAGATTTGGTAGAGTCATATGCCCATCTTGAACCCGTCAAGATTGGATTTGTTACAGTTAACTCTCCGCCCTCAAGGACATAATAATTTTTGTTAGCGGTGTCGCAAAGCCATATTGGAACGCCCGCCTTGACCGCGGCTTTATAGGTCAAATAGTCACAGTCTATTGTCTGATTGTGAGTATCGACGTTAATCGTGAGGAACGGCAAATACTTATTGTCGATTTTGTGGACAGTAGGAACGCCACCCTCTTCGACCTCATAACCATAGCCCTCTGCTTTCTGCCACTCGCCACCGATGGCAATAAGAATGCTCCCGTCGGGGTAATTCGTCGTGCTTGATGAAATGCCAACAGTATGAGTTGCGCCTGTTGCCACGGCAATCATTATCTGACCGCTGTCATTCTGACAAAGGAAGGGTTCGCCTGTGTCTGCTCCCATTTCCGCAATAGCGAGATTGCCCGCTGTTGGTATGCCACTAAAGAGAAAACCGGTTACATCGTAGTCAGTCCCATCAAATGATACCGTGTAGTTAGTATCAGCCACCAATGCTCCCGCAACGGCGGCAATAAGCATGCCGTAAGAAGACGTAAAAGAAAGGCTCTGCGTTTCCACGATGGTTTCGGTCTCTGTCGTAATCGGCGGCAGTCCCCCGCCTCCACCGCCCCCGCCGTTACCCATCAGTTTCGCCGCTATAATCGCATCTGTAAGATTACTCATAATGCCCTCCTTACTGCTCTACCCAAGTAGTGCCGTCGTAAATAAACACTTTGCCTTTGTCGGTGCCGCTCACGCAGTAGGCAAAGTCGCCGAACTGGCCCGCAGGGACGTCCGCGATGGCTCCGCTGAAGAGGACCGTGTTGGTCTCTCCATACGATTTTCCGTTGTGCGTGAAGTTGGTGGCCGTTGAAACGATTTTATACATTTGTTCCTCCTCGCCCTCTTCGGGCGCCTCCTATGCGATTGGCAGCCGCTTGACTGCCGCCATTAGTGAGTCCAGATACCCGTTTCCCTCGAGGTCGTCGTGGTAGCATGTCCACATCCGGGCGAGGTCTTCGAGGTCCTCCGGGCTGATCTGGCCGTCTTTGATGTAGCTCTTTGACAGGTACTTGATTCTGTCATAAAGCAAAAGCTGGACGCCCTCGGCGATGCCGTGGGATTTGTCCTTTCGGTCCTTTATCATTGTGAAAAGATTTGTGATGAGCGCCGTCAGCGCTCCGGAGCCAATTATGGCGATGATGATATCTTTAGACATGGCTATGCTGTGGTATCTACAAGCGTATACTCGCTTGTTTGTGCCGGATCTGTATCAACAAGTGTAGGCTCCGTTAGCCCCATTCCGCCTGCCCCCACTCCAATTAGCGTGTACTGATAGCCTTGTCCACTTGAGGCTGTCATGGCTCTCGGGATGTAGATGTCCACATACTGAGGGAGGCTTGTAATGGAGTTCCCGTTGCTCCCTATGCGGACCTTTGATATGCTCCGCCCAGCCGCTTTTACAATTACGGGCTTCCACTCGGCGACGACGTTGGCGCTGTAATTTCGTCCGCAGAAGACCTCAAGGTCGAACGCGGTGGGGACCTGGGAATTGTAATAGCCATTCATCACTATTCGCAAAAACGTCGCTGTGCCGGTGCTTATGGTAGCGATCCTGTACCATCCTGCGGCATTTATGTTCCGGCGGTTCGGGTAGTTCCCGGATACGATTTCAAAGCGAGGCAAATGGATCCCGGTCACCGAGCCGTTGTCATACATTGCAATATCAAGCAATTGGTTGACGCTATCCGGCGCAATGTTGTCAAAAGCCGTCTGCTTCTGCGCGGCGGTCAGGCTCTGCGCCTGGCTGAAGAGGACCGCGCCCTCTGTCCCTGCCGGGACGGCGGCCTCAGCTCTTGCCGCGGCGGCTTCGGCCTCGGTTGCGTAATACTTCGAGTTGTTGTCGTAAGTCTCGTCCGAGCTCGAGACGGCTGCCCCGTTGCGGGTGCCCACGGCCCACGCCTCGGAGTTGTGCTGCGCCATGTCCAGCAGGGCCGCATCCATTTCCGGCCCCGTGAGGGCCGATACATATCTTTCTGCCATTTATGCCTCCTTTACACGTAGACCGTTATAAAGCCAGCGCCGCCCGCGGTGCCTTCGGATCCTGTTCCGCCTGCGCCCGCGGTTCCGGGATCGTTGTAGACGTTCTGGAGCGGGTGGAACTGCTCATCGATTGTCGAGTAACGTTCCCCGCCCGCGCCTGTACTTGCGTTCTTCGAGCCTCCACCGCCTCCGCCGTTCCCGCCAGCTCCGCCAGAACCGAGCTCGGGGACATAATCATCAATTGGCAGAGCGTTAGCACCTGCTGAGGATGTATCAGAGATGACTTCCCCGACGCCGATCCACGTTTCGCCATAGGTGTAGATCTCCCGCATCGTGCCTCCTCCGGGCGCGTTTGCGCTGCTTGCGCCAAAAGCGGCGCCTCCAGAGCATCCCGGAGCGGAAACGACAGCGACGGGGTCAGTCGGTATCAGCTGCCCACTCCGCATCCGATAAACGTATCGCCAATGGGCATAATAGGTCGAATAATCGCCTGCAGCCCATGTCCGGCCTTTATACGTGACGCTCTCGCCTTTGAGCTCGCCCGTCTTAAAGTCGTTGAAGTTGGAGTAAAAGCCGCCAGCTCCGCCCGCTATGCCGTCCGGCCCGGGCAGCGCTCTGACCTCTCCGGTGAGCAGGTCCATGTAGCCCGCCTGGGTCCTGACGCCCGCCTCGCTGGAGTACGTTGTCCCGCTGACGGTGAGCGTCGATGCCTGTCCGGCAGCTCCGGGATCTCCGCCTTCGCCGCAGGCAAACGTGATAGTCGCCGGTATTTGGTCGCCCTCGAGCGTGACGGTGAAGATCTTGCCGCTCTGGCCGCCAGCTCCTCCGGCTCCACCAGCTCCGCCTCTCCCGGAGGTTCCGGCCTCGCCGTTTTCTCCGGCCGCCCCGCCGTCCCCTCCGCTGACGATGTCAAAGCGCACGAGGTTGATGGTGTGTCCGACCGCGGCCTCTGCCGCCGCCTTGCTCCATGTGCCGGAGCCTGTGAGGATTTGGGACAGGCTGAAGTTGTTGCCGACGTCCGTCGGGGTCCAGTTGGTCGTTATCTTGCTGTCGCCCTTTACGATGCCGCTCATCACAAAGTCCAGGGCGCCGATGATGCCGGTCTTCGCCCTGCCCAAGGGGTCGTTGAAGCTGACCAGGGACCCGGTCGAGGCTCCGTTTTTGACCACAAAAGAGGCCGAGACCTCTCGGGCGTTGGCGTAGTAGTTGGCCATCCTGTCGAGGACGTTGCCGTAATTGAGCAGGCCGACCATGCCGCAGTCGCCGGTCTTGACGTTTTCGACGCCGCTGCCGATGGTCCGGCTGAACTCCTCCTGAGTGTGCAGGTACGGGATGCCGTAGAGGGTGCCGGTGCCGCTGATCACGGCATAGTTGACGCCACTCTCCTCGATGGTGATGGTGTCAGCACCGCCAACCTGCGAGGAGTAAAGCCCCCAGCAGGGCTCGTCGAAGAGCACCCGGATGCTGGAGACCACGTTGGTCGACTCCCAAAGGACGACCGGATCCTCGCCGCTGTACTGGCGGTACGTGTTGGCGATGACCTTGACCTCGGTGACGGCCTCATGTCTGGAGTATGCGTCGCCGGAGTAGATCTCCTCGTCGGGGATGTTGATGACCGAGCTCGGCTGATTGTACGTAAAGTGCGCCGACCCGTCGGGCTGCTGCAGCACCGAGACCCCATAGCCAAAGCAGACGTCTCGGATGTTGTCGCGGGCTGTCCTGTGCCGGTCTGTGATGGGCAGATAGCCGTCCGCCCTCACCTTTGCCACGTTGGCGTCCATCGTGTAGTGGAGGCCGTTGGCCATGTCGTACCAGTAGACCGTTGTAGTCGACTGGCTGGCGCTCTTTGTCGCCTTGAGGATCTCGGCGATGATCGCGCCGACGGTGCTGTTGCTGTAGATCCCGCCGTTGTGGCTCATGTAGACGGTGAGGCCGATAAAGCTGACCGCCTTGAGCTGGATGACTATGGATCCGTCGCGATTGAGCCGCACCGGGAGCGCCTGCGTCACGTAAAAGCGCTTGAAAAAGACGTTATCGTCGTAGATGTCCACCGGCTCAGCGTTCGCAAAGTCCGCCTCAAAGGGCGCCATGTTCTCCTCGATGACCTCGGCGTCGGTCGTCTTGGTCATGACTATCTCGCCGTTGACCGTGTACAAAAAGCCGCTCCCCTCGGTTGCGTCCTCGACGTAATAGCCGAGGGCCGCCGGGTCGTAGCTGATCGTCAGGGTGCACTCATCCGCGGAGAGTGCGTCCATGATCAGGGACTGGTTGAGCGAGCCCTGGACCGAGATGATCTCCCGGTTGGCGTCCAAGAACTCGTAATTACGATAGACTATCCTAAGCATCTTTTATCTCCGCGGCGAGCGTCCCGCCGTAATAGATGTCGCCGTTCCAGCCGCTGACGCCGAACTGGATCCGGCTGATCGTCAGCTGAGCCCTGACGGTCCGGGGCGACGCCTGCAGGAAGCTCTGGTAGGTCAGCGTCACCTCGTTGGGCTCGCAGGCTCTCGCGAGCTGGGCCAGCCTTGCCTTGGGGAGAGGCTTTAGGGGCTGCTCAAAGTGGTAGAGGGTGTTGACCCTGTCCCATATGGGCGTCCCGACCTTGCTCATCCCGCCATTCGGCCCCTCGACGTACTGGGGCGTCTCGTAGATGTCCGTCTGTTGCTGTACGCAGTCAGAAAAGTTGACGCCGTCGATTATAAGGGTGAAGTTTGCCATCTTAGTGAACCGCACTTTCTCCGGCCAGGCTGACCGCCCTGGCGTTGGGCTGGACCATGACTCTGGCGAGGGTCGCCGAGTCGAGGAGCAGCGTCACGTCAACGGGCTGACCGCCTCCTGCCGCCGGTGCCGTGTTGTAATTGTTGGTGGTGTAGTTATTTGTGAGCGGCTGCACGACCGCGTTGCCGTTGCTGACCGTTAGGAGCTCCGGGCCCGTCTCTCCAACGTAGGCCGAGCCTCTGGAGAGCACCCCTCCGGATGCGAGCCCCGGCATGGGGAACGGCAGGTCGCCGTTTGCCGAAACGTCGTACCGGCTCATGATCTTGTCCGAGCGCTCCTTTATGCGGGACAGCTTCTCCCAGTTCGCGGCCAGGAGCGCGATGGCCCCGGCCAGCGCAAGGACCGCGCCCACAACAGGCGCCGATGCGACTCCAAAGGCCGCAAGCGCCCCCGAGACACTGCTGATCAGGCTGGCGACCGGAGCGATGACCGCCACCACCGCCGTGATGGCCAGCGCGAAGCGCCCCCATCCTGGGATGCTCTGGAGGATCTGCTCGATGACCGGGATGACGTTCTCCGCGACCTGCTTAAAAGATTCGGTCGTGTTCTTGGTCAGCTCTCCAACGTCTGCGTCCGCGTTGGCAAAGCCAAGCGCCAGGTTTTCGATCGACGCCTTGAGGGTCGCGATGGATCCGGAAATGGTCGACGAGGCCTCCTCCGCTGTCGTGCCCGCGATGCCCATGTTCTTCTGGACCTCGTGGATGGCCACGACGATGTCGGCGAAGTTGTTTATATCAAACTTGACGCCCGTCAGCCTCTCGGCCTCTGCGAGGAGGTCTTCCATGCCCTGCTTGTTACCTGCAAAGCCGAGTTTGAGGTTGTCGAGCATGGTGTAATTCTGCTTCGCGAAGCCCTGGTATGCGCTCTGGACGCTCTCGATGTCGGTCCCGAACTTGTTGGCGTTGTCCGACATATCGACGATGGCGATGTTGGCCATCTCCGCCGCTGCCCTGGTGTTGCCGCCCATCGAAGACAGGAGAGCCGCCGAGAAGCTCGTGATGGTTTCCATGTACTGATTGGCGCTCATGCCCGCGGTCTTGTAGGCCTCGTTGGCGTACTGGGTGACAATGTCGGTGCTGTCCTTGAAGAAGGTCTCGACGCCGCCGAGGTTCTGCTGATAGTCGGCAAATTCCTTGATGGCGACGCCAGCCGCTCCGGCCATGCCCGCGAGGACTCCCTGCGCGGCCTTGCTGAGCCCGCTGGTCTGTTCTGCGATGCTCCCGGCCTTGTCGCTGATGTCGGTCAGGGTCGCCTTGCTCTTCTCCATCGCGGTGTTAAAGCCTTCGGCGTTATCTGCCGCAGTCTGGAGGCTGTTTTGGGTCGCGATGATCTCGCGCTCCAGGGCCTTATAGCCTTCGGAGTTGACGTCGCCGCCAGCTTCGACAAAGGCCTGCTGTGCAGCGGTCAGGGTGTCCAGCTTGTCGCCGGTCTTTTCAACCGCGTTGGAAAGGAGCTCCTGCTTCTGCCGGAGCAGGTCAACGTTGCCCGGATCCAGCTTGAGAAGACGCTCGACGTCTTTGAGCTGTTTCTGGGTCGAGGTCAGGTCGTTATTGACTTTTGTGAGAGAGGCTTGGAGCCCCGAAGTGTCGCCCCCGATCTCGAGGGTGATTCCGCGGATCTTTGTCGCCATTGGTATCTCCTGCTATCCTAATAGCCGCTTGTAGTCGTCTTTGGTGGCTTTGATCGGGTATTCCTCCCGGTCGTTGCCTTGCTCGATGAGCATGTCGTAAACCATACCCATCGTCATACCCCGGAGGTCGTCATCGTGCAAATTCAGCTGAGCGCACCGGAGCATATAGGTCGCGCCCGTCTTGGGGCGTACCGTTTCTCTTATTTTTTTTTAGGGGTCGCTGTCGTCCTCTGGGACTGCTGCCAGAGTGCCAGCATGTCCTGGCTGAGGATGTAGACGGAAGCGGGGTCCTCGAGGGTCCGCAGCCATTCGTCCGGACTCTCTCCGACGTCTTCGCCGCCTTCCTTAAACATCAGCCAGGTCAAATTCTCGAGCGGCGTCATGTCGACGTTCTCCGGGTCCTTCTTGGCGCCGTCGTGAAACTTTTTTAAGTCCATCATGATGTCGCGCCCGAAGTTGTACCGGTAGAGCTTCGGCAGGAGCCCATTACAGGCTGCCGTCATCTGCCGCCCTTCTACGTCAAAGGTTTTCTTCATTTCGTCCTCCCTATAAAACAAAGGGGACGGCCGCGAAGCTGTCCCCCATTGTCTCAAATTATGCCACAGGCACGTAGACCTCGGAGAACCATGCGGTCTTTTTGGCCTCGGTAGTGGTCGGCGTGGTCTTGGCCTTGATGAGCCCCTGCTCTACCGCGGATCCGGAGACGATCGGGAGCGCTTCGAAGTCGAAACTTGTGGTGAAGGGCTCGACGGTGTCCTCGGTGGTTGCCGGGGAGCTGATGGGCTTGGTGGTCGGAACGACTCTGTAGAAGAGATTGAGCTCGTCCACGTTGTCGGTGTCGACCTGGAAGATCAGCGCGAAGGGCTTGGGCTGGATGCCGGTCTTTTCGACGACGACGCCGTCGGTGTTGAGGGTCATTCCCCAAACGTCGGCCAGCATCTGGTCGGGGATCTGAGCGACCTCCAGGCTGCCGGTGTAGCCGTTGTTTGCGCTGCTCTTGTAGTACGCCACGTTATCGGCGTAAAAGGTGTTGTCGGTGCCGTTGTTCTCGAGGTCCATGCTGACAGCGCCAGGGATCGCGACCGGAGTCGCCCAGGCGTTTGTCGCGCCCTCGGTAAGGACGGCATAATAGAGCTTGGAGAGTCCGAAGCGGACCTTTCCGTTATCTGCCATTTAGATCACCTCAAATGTGTAGACAGTCATCCAAGCCTGTTGATCGTCGAGGTAGGTGCTGTCCTTGGTGTAGTAGATGCTGTTGTTTGTCAGCGCGGCCTCGATCTTGGCCTCGCTTGCCGGGTCCTTGAGGTAGCTGTATAGCTCGACCTGGACGGACGTTATCGGCTGGTAGTTGATATTGTCGGCCCCGAGACCTGCCTCATCCGGGTAAAGATAGCAGATATAAGGCAGCGCCGGAGCCTCCCCTTCCGGAAAAGCATAATAGCGGACCTTTCCGGCAAAGCCCTCGATGTGGTCGAGGATGCCGGGGAGATCTTCTTTTTTCGCCCTGCTCATCTGCTCAGCTCCTTTCTGAGGTTCTCCACGAGGTTCCGGTCAATGTAATCCTGCCCTTTTGCGAAGTGCTCCACGCCTGCGGTGTAGCCTTTTACTCGGCCGCCCGCGATCTTGACATGGCCATGCTCAAGCAGGTGGGCCACTCTGTAGTGGTTCCCCGCTGTCACATAGGCCGTTATGGTTCCGCCACGCTTTACGCTGTACCGGAGCCGCCCCTTTCGGAGCTTGATGTCGTTGGCGTAGTTCATGCCGAAGTGCTTGGCGCCCTCTTTGACTATTTCAGCCGCTTTGGCTGCCGTCTCATTGATGGTCACCTCTACATCCTCGGCGGTCGCCTCGCTCCATGTCTGCAGCTCCTGAGCTAAAATCTTTCCCATCTGGTCGATGGAGACGGTTCTCACTTGGCCCCCACCTCCGTCTGCAGATAGAGCTCCAGCTCCTCGTTGCGGCCTCTGTAGGTCCTGTAGACTGAGTAGCGCTCCTCGGTATCGCTGCCCGGCGGCGTAAAGGCCACCAGGTCCTCGAAGTCGTAGTCCGGCGCGAACATGGTGAGCTGCCAGGTCGGGGTGAGCCCCATCTGGCCAGCCGCCATAAATTCGGCCCGGCTGATGCTCCGGACGGCAGCGAAGACGGTCCGCGAGGTCTCGACGGGGACGGGCTGGAGTAGCTCATCCACGCCATAGGTCCGGCGGATCAGTTTGATCGGAGTAGATCTGTCCATGCTTTAGGCACCCCCGTTGAGGCCGTAGCCGGTCATTGATTGAAGCTGGGCCAGCTTTCGGTCGAATATTCCGCGCCAGGCGTCTTTTTCGTCGTTGCTGCCAAACTGCCATTTGCAGTATGCAACGATTGCCCCCTTGACCTGGTCAGAGGTCGGGGTGTCTTCCTCGGTCTCGATTGTGATCCCGAGGCCGGTCATTTCTTCGATGCACTCCGCGATGAGGCGGTTCAGCTCGGAGTCAAAGGCGTCTGTAGTTATGCGCAGTGCGAGCTTTACGGTTTGAAGCATTTTCGGTCACTCCTTAGAGGATTGCTTGGGCCGCCCCGGTTGTCAGGACGGCCCGCGATTTACTCGGTCTTTTTCTTGGCCTTTTTTGGGGCCTGCTTCTCGGGGACGGGCTCGGCATTGCCAAAAGCGGCGAGCCTTGCGGCCTCTTTGTCAGAGACCTCAATGACCGCGCCCTTGGGCATCCGGATGATGGTGTCCCGGAGGATCTTGACCTTCATGGCTATGCCGAGACCTTGGCAAAGAAGAGGTTGCCGGTGACGGCCACGGAAGCGGCCTGTCTGCCGAGCAGTCTCACGATGTCGGAGGTCATGAGGCTGAGATTGTCGAGTTTGAATTCAATCTCATCACCCTTGGGCCTGTTGAGGGTCACGCCGTAGAGGTCGCCGATGATGGGGACGGTGGCATACTCGCTGATGATGACCTCGCGGCCGTCAAACGGATCCACGCCATAGTTGGCGCCCATCTGGAGGCCTCTGTAGGTCGCATAAGCGGCGGGGCTTACGATCACGACCAGATCCTCAGCAGCTCCGGAGAGGAGTGCCCTGGCGTTGACGAAGTCGGTGATCTCACCGGCAGCGGCTCCGGTCTTGGCGACTGCGGGAGCGGTTGCGGTTGCGGTCTGGGGAGCTGCCAGAATAGCCTGGACGACGGCCTTTTCCTCGGCCTTGATGATGCCGCGGGTGATCTCGTCGTAGACGTACTCGACAAAGGCCTGGCTGTTGTCCATGAGCTCGTCGGAGAAGCTGACCCACTTCTTGAAGCTGGCCGGGTTCATGGTGACGATGCCGAGGGTCAGGGCCTCTTCGGTGACGGCTGCAGCGCCTTCGGCGTGGTAGGTTGCCTCGGGTGCGTTGATCTCAAAACCTACCTTGAGGACGCCAGGAGCGTTGACCTTGCGGACCCTGGAGAGGATCCTGGACTCCCTGACTCTGTCGGCGACGATTCCGGCGACAAATTCGGGGATGGGGACGGTGCCGGTGGCGGCGCCATCAGAGAGCAGAGCTCTGCACTCGGCATCGCTTCCGGTTTTGATGTAATTCGCGAACGCGTCGATGTATTCGCGAGAGTTTCTGACTTCGAGGTTGTCCATCTTAGTCTTCCTTTCTTCGGTGGTGCTGGGGTCCTCATTGATGACTTCGCCGGACCCGTTGGCGATCTTTTCGGCCAGCTCTCTGCGCTCAGCTTCGGCGGCCTTTCTTGCCTCGATCTCCTCGTTGATGGTCCTCATCTCTTCCTCCAGAGCTTTGAGTCCGTCGAGGTCTTCGGGGCTGGAGCCCATGCCTTCGGCTTCGGTAGCAATTGCCGCCTTGCGCTCTTCGAGCTGGGCCATCTCCATGTCTTTGTAGTTCATGCGTTTAGACCTCATTCATAAGTCTGATGCGAGTGATAATTGCTTCTCGCTGAGCTTCGCGCTCAGCCTGCCTCTGGATCTCCTCCTTGACTTCGGCGACAACTCCTTCGCCGTACTGTCTGGCAGATATTTCGGTCGTATCGTTGGCCGGCAGCGACACGGCGGAAACGTCATATAGTTTTTTGATGCCGAGGATCCGCCTCGTAACTACGAGCACGTCCTCGCGCTGCTCCCGCTCCATACTGTCTTTCGCGACGGTAAAGCCGAAGCTCATCTTGGTTGTATAGCCGCCCTTGATTTCTTCATAGAGCTGGCGGCCTATCTCGGTGCCTCCGAGGTCTGCTCTGATCTTGAGGCCGTGGCCGTCCGGGGTGACCTGCAGGGTGCCGTTGCTCTTACGGGCAAAGACTCTTCCGACGTGGTCATATTGCATGATGACGTCCTCCATGTCGGTCCCGTCGAAGGCCTTGGAGTCCACAACCTCCTGGAACTTGTAGCCGGGCTCTTCCCACAGGGTGTAGGGTTCGTCGAAGGTGCTGGCATAGCCCTCCACGATGTAGCCGGGCTCGTCCAGGGCCCTCATCTCCATCTGGCGATAGTTGCGGCCCTCTCTCAGCTTGTCCTCGATGGTCTTGGTGTTATTCGTTGCCATTGGTATCTCCTCCTGTTGGCTCTTCGTTTACGTTGTAATACTCGCCGCGAGCCGGAAGGCTGTCTCCCAGGGCTCCGTCGAGCGGCGGCAGGTTCCAGATCTCCCTCAGCTCGTTCCGGGTCATCAGGCCGCGGTCCGCCATCTGGGCGGTGACGTTGAGCTTGTCGCTGTTGCTCATGTACTGCAGTCTGTTGCTGGTCGCCATGACGTAGGTGCCCTGCTCGCGCTCACGCTGTGAGAAAAGCATCTTGGTCAGGACGTCCGAGAGCTGGATGCTGAACGGCTCGATGGCGCCCTCGTAGAACGCCGACCAGGCGTCACCGATGGCCTTGTTCTGCAGGATGTCCGCGTTGACGCCGAAGTAGTTGTACACGTTCTCGTTGATGAGCTTGATCTGCTCCGCGTCGGCGATAAAAGGCTTTGTCTCGATCTGCTTGACGTCCTTGTAGGTGTTCGGCCAGAGCAGGACGCCCTCGCCGTCCCGGAGGTTGTTCTCCGTGAAGCGTTCACGCTCCTTCTTGAGGTCCGCCGCGTTCGAGAAGTTCGCCAACGTCGCCATGAACTTATAAGACGCCGAGCTCTTGACGCCTTCTTCGATGCCCTGGTTCTGGATGTCCAGGAGCTTCATCGTCGGATCCAGCGCCTTGTTGGACTCGCCGAAAAGGTCGTTTTTATACTGGTATTTGGTCATTATCCCGACCTTCCGGAGCTCGATGGCCGCGCGGCTGCCGTCGTGGAACTTCAGCCGGATCCACGGCTCGCCGTTCGCCTCCACCAGCTCGCACTCGCGATAGATCACCGGCATGATGCCGGTCGTCTCTCCGCTCGCGTCTATCACCGGGACGATGATGGCCGTGTTCTTCATGTCCAGGATGGTCGAGAGCCTGTAAAGCATTTGGCTCCAGGTCTGGAACTGGTTCGGCCCCAGCCGGAGCTTGCTCTGCAGGCTCGGCTTGGCGGTCCCGTTGACCGTAACCTCGAGCTTGCTAATGTGTCTCGCCCTGGCATCTATCGCCGCCCGGATCAGCTCGCTCTCGTAGAGCTCGCCGTTGTAGCTGTGGAAAACTGGCGTATAACCATTGAGCAGGCGGAACCACTTCTCCTCGCCCCGCCTCGGCGTGAGGTCTTTGTCGCGGCCGAAGATCTTGTCAAAAAGGCCCATTCTATCCTCCGTTGTCGTTTCGTAGTTGCGGCCCGATCTCGGACCACCATTTAGCGCGGACGGTCATCGCATCAAGTAGCGCCGCCGCCGCATCTATGTGCTCAGACGCCGAGAGCTTCACCAGCTTCTTCCGGTCTGTCTGTGTCTCAGTCTTTAGGGCTCCGTTGAGGAGGTGGATCTTGAGGAGGTCGTTGTCCCCGATGTGGATCTTGCCGTCCCTGATCAGCCCCTCGGTCTCGTTGATAATGGGCGTCAAGTTGAAGCCCTGATAGACGTCGTCGCATTGAAATCCATAAGCCTTGAGGTCCTGGACGAGGTACTGGGCCGAGTAACGGTCGTAGCCTATCTTGAGCGGATAGATCTGATAGTTTTCCACAAGCTCCCGGAGCCACTCGAAGCAATCGTGATAGTCTACGAAGTTCTCACCGGAGAGCCCCAGCAGGCCGCGCTGGACGTAGATGTCATACGGCAGGCCGTCCCGCGCCTTGGCCTCCTCCAGCTTCTCGCCGGGGAGCCAGAGCTTCGCCTTGACGTAGAGCTCGCCGCCCTTCTCGATTACCACGCAAGCTGCCGTGAGGTCCGTCGTCCTGGACAGGTCTATTCCGCCGACCGCGTAGCAGTCCCGGAAGTCCTCCAGCTTTATTTCCGGGCCGCTGGCCTTCTGGACCGCGAGGCCCGGCAGCCACGCCAGGCTGCTGTTCTGCTTGACGTTGCAGTATTTGACGAGGAACTCAGCTTTTTTGCTGAGGCTTCCCTCGGCGATTGCGATCTCCTCGAGGATGTAGTCCACCGAGACCGAGACTCCCAGGTTCGGCATCGACTTCCGGAGCTCGTTGATGTCGTTCCACTTCGCCGGATCGTCGATGATGTACAAAAAGGGCGCCAGCCTCGTCTCTCGGCTATCTCCGAGGAGAAGGCGGGTGCACCTCATCATCAGCTCGTCATATATGCCGCCGGAGATGTAACCGGCGGTCGTGATGCTCAGGAGCATCGGCTGACGCCTCGCGCCCTGGCTGCTCTTGAGTGCCTCATAGAACTTGATGCCCTGGTCGCCCTGCCAGCTCGCCAGCTCGTCGCAGACCCCCAGGGAAATGTTGAGGCCCTCGCTCTTCTTGCTGCTAAAGGCCATCGGCTTGATTGACGTGTTCGAGCTCTCGATGACTATGTCGCTCCGGCGCTTGTGGGCCAGCTCATTGAGCCGCGGCTCCTTTTGGACCATCTGCTGAAACGCATTGAAGCAGAGGTTTGCCTGGTCGAGCTTCGTGGCTGCCATGTAGATCCGGCCACCGTACTCGCCGTCCATAAAGGCCATGTATGCGGCGATGATAGCCGCCAGGAGCGTCTTGCCGTTCTTCCGGCCGATGATCAGGACGACCTCCCGAAAGACCCGGATGCCGTCTGCGTCCACGATCCCGAAGATCACCGAGAGGAAGGCCTTTTCCCATAGCTCCAGCTTTATGAGGCCGGGAGCCAGAGGCCCCTCGTGGTGCCTGCAGAAATTTTCGGCAAACACCAGGACCGCCTTGGCCTTTTTCGCGCTATAGAAAAAGGACCCCGCATCGAGTCCCTTGATGATGTATTCATACCAGAGCCGGATCCAACGCCCGACACAGATCGTGCCGTCCTGGATGCCCTGGTAATACTCGTAGATGTAGTTGTTCACTCGTTCATCAGCTCCGCCATGATACCGGCCAGGCCTTGGCCGCTGTCCTCTGCCGGGACTGACTTGATGATATTCATCAGCGTGGCCACGGTTCCGTTGGCCGCCGTCGCTGTCTTGTTGTACTCGGTGATGGCCGGATTCGCAACGAGGTTCTGGCGGCCTTTGACGTACTCCTTTGTAACGGTCGCGCCGTATTCAGCGATTGCTCGCTCGAGATCTGAGAGGATCTTCATCTGCACCTGGTAGCGCTTGAAGGTGGTCACAAAGAAGAAGTTGCTCTGGACGCCGCGCTCCTCGGCCTTGGCAAGGATCTCTGCAGCTTGTTCTTGAAGATTTTTTCGGACGGCCATCTTAGGCCTCCCTCAAGAACCATTGTTCACAAATAGCCCTCGCGACCTTCTCCATCATTAAGGGGGGAACACTCATCCCGCAAACATACTGGACGCTATTCCCCATAAAGTTATAGTCTTGTGGGAAAGTCTGTATTATTTTTAGATCCCGGTCCGACAAAATCGCCGGAACGTCCCAGCGTAAAAACGCCCCGCTTGATATTAACGTCGAGCATACTTCTTCGGGTTTAACATACGGGGAAGAAAAGCAGCTATTCTTCCCTTGCTCCGTTCTGGCGATCGTATCGCCAAGAGTAATATCCGATGGTGCCCGCCTTTGCCATCTTCGAAATGTCGCGGATTTTGGGTTTAAACTTTTTCCAGGCTCTCCAGCAAATACTCCATACGGGATAGGCTCTTCATCGAAGACCATTTTTAATTTCGGGAAAGCCAAATCCTTACGATGTGCAATTATAAAAACTCGTTCTCTCCTTTGTGGCACTCCCATTTTTGCTGAATTGAGCAAAAACACTTGGCATATATAGCCGGCTGCAGTAAAGGCTTTTAAAATCAAATTCATATAGCCCTTGGCATTTCCCACGATTAAGCCTTTTACATTTTCAGCAACGACAACCTTGGGCTGCAACACGTTCGCAAGCTCAATAAAGGCGAAAAACAAGTCACTCAAGACCTGCACTTCTTGTCCTTCCCGGAACTTTTTTAATTTTCCCCAGCTCTTCTCGCGAAGACCCGCCAAGGAAAAAGTGCTGCAAGGAGGAGACCCGTCCAGAATATCCAGCGAAAGCAATTCCTCCGGGAAATCGATTTGAGGCATATCCTCAATCGACATGCAATAATTGTATTTCGGATGGAAGTTCGAGACATACATCTTGTTTATCTTCGGGTCGATCTCATTGTTCCCGATAACTTCGCACCCTGCCAGTTTATAGCCCATCGAAGACCCCCCCCCACATGAAAAGCAGGAGAAGACCTTTACTCCGTTTTTACGGACGTCTTTGAGATCCGTCAAATTCCAAATATATGACATTGACAGACCTCACTTGTTAAAACGAAAACCGCAAGCATCGCATGTATACTCAAACTCTTCGTCCTCGAAGAGATCCAGCGAAAGCTCTTCATTTTCCGCCTTAATATGTTCCCGACCGGGCTCCGAGCCATCTGCAGCCTGCTCCAGAAAATTATCAAAGCCGTACTGCTCCATATCAATACCGATCGCTTCAATCTCCGAATTTAAGAGTTCATAATCCCAGGAGCCCTCTTCGGTGAGCTTGTTCTCTATAATCGCAAAGGCTCGTTCCTGATCGGGGGTCAAGTTCGTGACACGGATCGCCGGGATCTCATCAAGCCCGGCCCTCTTCGCAGCTTCTACTCTTCCATTGCCGACGAGGATTTCATTCTCTGCGTTTATTATAATCGGGTTTATGAACCCAAAATCGCGGATCGAGCAGACCATTGCCTCAAGCTGACGCTCTGGATGGTTGCGGACGTTTTGCGAAAGGGCTTTCAGGTCATTAATTTTTATAATCTCCATTAGCGCACCTCCAGCACATGGCCGCAACGGGGGCAGACTATAGGCGCCGGAGCACTTTCAACTGAATTTATGGCATCCGTCGCAAAATCAATATCGAAAGCCTTAAAATCAAAATCGAGACGCTCGACCTCTTGTCTTAATACGATTTCATTCCATTCTCCCAGTTCAAAGAGCTTATTATCTGCCAGAATATACGCTCTTCGCTGTTCATCCGTCAAACCTTCAACATAAGCCGCCGGGACTGTCTCCATACCCAGCAGCTTGGCTGCCATCACCCGGCCATGGCCTGCGATGATGTTCCCCGCCCTGTCAATCAGAACCGGGCTCAAAAATCCGAACTCCTTGATGCTGTCCGCGATCTTCTGGACCTGCTCCGCGCTGTGCTGCTTCGCGTTCCGCTCATACGGAACCAGATCCGCGAGGCGTACTTCCTGAACACCGTCAATTTTCGCCATCGTTTTCTCCTGTTCTCTGTTGTGGTCTGCCAAGGCCGGGCCTTTGCCTGGCGTTCTCGGGCCATCTTCCAAAAACACGCGACCTTGTCGGTCTAAAATTGTTCCCTGCTCACCGGTCTCCCAAGGGCCGCCAAAACGCGACGACCAGGGGGGGCTATCGGGACTCAATGACCCTGCCGAGCTCGTCGAGTTTGTAGCGCCGGATCCGAGCTCCATGCTCGGCTGCGTGGCACTCGCGGCAGACCGCCCGGAGGTTCTGGAAGTTCAGAGTAATCTCCGGATTGGTGATTGTCACCGGGTCGATCTCGACGATGTGGTGGACTATCTCGGCGGGACGGTAGATGCCTTTGGCGAGGCAGTCCTCGCAGAGGCCGCCCGACTGCTCGAGGTATGCCGCCCGGCACTGCTGCCAGGCTTTGGATTTATAAAAGGCCGCCGCAAAGTCTTTCATGGTGTCGCCGATTCTGGGCAAAAGAAAAGCCCGGCGGGCACCGAGCTGATCTTTGTAGGGATTAGTCTGTAAAACTATTGAGTAGAGGTCAGTTTTACTTGTTATCATAATAGCATGTTCAAATACGAAAAAGTGGTACATGTTAGATTGTTACGAGATTTTTTCGGCGAGATAACCGGCATACTCGGCAACATACCAGAGGAGCTTCTGACGCTGGCGCTGCCACGTCTTGAGGGCCGCGTAGTCAGGATAGCGCTGCCGCTCCACGATGTTGAGCCATAGGCCGCGGCGGTACTCCTCCGGGATCTCCCCGAAGGCCAGGTCAACAGGCCGGAGCTGGTCAGCCAGGGCCGCCCTCTTGATGGCCAGACCCTCGACCGGGCTCTTGGGATTATGAGCTCGAGGCTGCCCGTCATTCCCGCCGCCGCTCCCGTAGCCGTCGATCTGGTCGAGCCGCGCCTTGATGTGTGGGTAGTCCCGGATCAGCCAGAGAGCCCGCTGGCGAGCTTCGGGGTGGTGTGCAAGGCTGTATTTGCTACGGTTCATTTAATCGCCTCCTGTCAGCGGTTCTTCGAGGCCCTGTGCCTCTGTTGTGCCCGGAGCTTCTG
>Ga0326514_10001096_pt1 | contig 17775 bp, 20 predicted proteins | sample 3_2548_0518_D_FD_203653 | JGI IMG/M metagenome (GOLD analysis project Ga0326514, IMG submission 203653) | Bovine rumen microbial communities from UC Davis, California, United States - 3_2548_0518 | ecosystem: Host-associated > Mammals > Digestive system > Stomach > Rumen | place: USA... | reverse complement strand
CGACACCAGCGTTGGGAGTGCGGAGCCAGTAGGTTGTCGGGTTCGCCGCTCTTTCGGCATACATCAGTTTGTCGTGGTCTGCCGTCGCGATCTCTTTGTAGTAATTGAACTGCACTTCTGCGTCTTCGTTGGCGTTCTCATTCGAGCCGTAGACTTCCTTTCTGGACGGAAGGAAGATGTACCCGTTATGCTCATACGCCGTGTTTTTAGTGTACTTGGAATCCTGAGACTCAAAAACATTATTCGCAATGTTCGGAATCTTGACATATCCAAAGCAGGCGCGGACTTCATCGGAGAAACCGCCGAGGAATCCTTTGAGCGTTGTAAACGCCGTACACATCATGTCGTACTTGGTCTGCGGCTCCCAGATGTCAGCCATCACGCCGGTTCCGGTATCTGCGTTGAGGAACTGGAAAAAGTTCGACTCAGCTTCGTTATTTGAACCGTAGCTGATTCTCTGCGGGTGGTTGCCGTCCGTCTCCCACGCTCCAAGGTCAACCGTCGCGCCGCCGTCTCCGGCAGAAATCGGCATGGTCGCAAATGGGGTGGTGGCTTTCTGGCTGGCGTATGCCGTCACGCTCAGAGATTCCAGCGGCGTATTCTGATAACCGTTCAGGCAGAGCATTGTCCCAACAGGCAGGTCTGCACTTGCTGTGAAATGCCTCGGCCCAGCAGTCCAACCGCCGTATGCGGTCGCCGTGAACTGTACGACTGTTCCGCTCGGAATCGCTTCGGTCAGGGCCGCAAACATAGCCTCCGGTCTGTCATACTGGAAGGTTGCCGCTCCCGCTCCACCGTTGGAACTCAGCAGATATTTCGGTTGCGCAGTTACGGTCGGAGCGTTTTCATCCACAACAAGGTGGAACTGATTCCGTGACCTTGTGACGTAGACGATGTTGCCGTAAACGTCATGAGGCACGGTAAACTCCGTACCGTTCGGGATCTGATCGCCTCGCCTGATTGCCGCCACAATCTGGAAGATGTTCGCATAGTTGCCTCTGGTGAGCGTCTTCACTTCACCGAGAATCTCATCAAGTTTGCTATATACTGGTGCGTCCATTAGCTTGCCTCCTGAATCTCTGAAATAGTAGTGACCAGCGTACTGAGGTCAGTCACCATCGTGATATAAGACCCGTCTGCCGTCGTTCTGGTTTCGGTCACGGTGCCGTCTCCCCATGTGTAAGCATCCGTCCTGACGGTTACTCCGTTTTTCGTATGCACAACAGATGAAGGCTTCCCGTCTGCCCCGAAATTGACCGTCTGGACAGTCCCAGGCAGATTGTCGTCGAAGTGATTTAATTGGCGATTTAACTCACTAATAGCGTTCTTTTGGTCAGAAAGTTCTTTGCCAACCGTGCCGTTCTGATAGGTCTGTGTCGCATCATAACTGACCTGGCCGGCATCAGATGCGCCGTCCATCACATCGAAGCTCTGGCCGCTCGGGTGAGTCTTGTCTGTGATCGTAACGCGGTGTCCACCTGTGATCGTCGCGATCGTCACGACTGGAGAATATCCGTCATCACCCTGGTCGCCCTTTGTCCCGTCGAGGACGTCGAAGCTCTGCCCGCTCGGGTGAGTCTTGTCCGTGACTGTGAAGCGATGCCCTCCCGTGATCTCCGTGATTGTGATCGCCGGAGAATATCCGTCATCACCCTGGTCGCCCTTTGTCCCGTCGAGGACGTCGAAGCTCTGCCCGCTCGGGTGAGTCTTGTCCGTGACTGTGAAGCGATGCCCTCCCGTGATCTCCGTGATTGTGATCGTCGGCGAGTATCCGTCGTCACCTTTCGGACCTTGCGTGAGGCCGAAGATCAGTGTGACTGCTCCCGTCTCCGGATCGACCTCTTTCGTAACCGTTAGTGGTGATCCTGGTGTCAGTGTCTCTGCCTCGACGCCCATGTTCTGGATCGCCTCAGCTGCATCTTCTGCCGCTTCGACTCCCTCGTTCAGCGTCTCGATCAGTGCATCGATCTGGCGCTGCTGATCCTCGTCTGGATCGATGTCAGTTCCCTCCGGTCTCGCATTGACCGGGATCGTGATCTCATACCTTGTCTGGACTGCAGTGTCAGGTCCGGCAATTACGAAATATGCCATGATGTTCTTTCCCGTCTGCAGCAGGCTGTCCGGGATCATCACGCCGGATGCGCTGCCGGCGATCGGCTGCGTGTCCGCGTCTCCCACATTGCAGAAGTCCACCGTAAAGAATGCCGGCAGCTCCACTCCTTCCGCTCCGCTGATCACGAGGATCTGGCGTACGTCGTACTGGTAGTTGATCGGCTGCGTCGTCACTCTCCGATCTGGCCCGATTTCCACTGGTATCCTGTTGTAAATCATTGCTCCCTCACCCTCTTTTTTAGTTGATCATGCCCTGATTCCGCATCCATTGGAGAATCTGATTCACTCTCGACGAAACAAGCGAAACAGATGTATTGTTCGTTGGCAGATCTATGATCGTGCTCTTGCTGATCGGATTGTTTACCGCTCCAATAACGACGTATGTCCCGGACATCTTCATCACTATGACTCGTTCTCCGATTGCAACAGGTCTGCCGACCTGCAGCATCTTGTACCGTTTCGTCATTGCCTCGCTCTGGCCATCAAGTCGTATTTTGACTCCTGTCGACGCATAAGCAGTTACGGTCGCGAGGTAAAATTCCGCCCCTGGATCGCTCATCGTTTGTACGAATTCATCCAAAGTTCACCACCACCCTCTCCAGTTTATGAGACATGGTTCCTCCAGGTGCGAGCTGCATCTCCCATTCCCGCTCGATGCAGACTCCTGCAGTTTCTCCGAATTTTACAGAGCAAATATCATTAACACCGAATCCCGGCATCAATGGTGTCTGAATGCTGATGATTTCTCCTGTTACCATGTTTTCCATCATCCGGTGATCGGCATATTCCTGCAGGGCCTCCTGTGACGGGATGTTGTCCACCTTCTCAAACTTTGTGATTGTTCTGCCTCTGCGCTGTATGGACAGTGGTGATTCCGGGTTCTGGTTCGTAGCTGTCGCTTTCATGTCTCCCGTTCTGTCCGGACTTGAGCAGATACAGACGATCACATTCGGTTTCTGATAGATGTCTGTTGTCTTGGAAATCACCGGATATGCGTTGATCATGCCGACCTCTTTCTCGTTGCGTGGATCCGGTTTCGTATCCGTGAACCTGTGCATGATTCTTTTTGCTGTCGGTACGCTCTCCGGTTCCACGATCGCAATTCCGTCCGCATCAAACCAAAGCTCTTTGTAGCTGATTTCCTTCAACAATCCATTGATGATACTTAAATAGCTCGTGCCTGGCTCCCAGTCGTCCCTTGCTGTTGACAGGGTGCTGTCTGTGTCTGTGATTCCTACTGCGGCGATTCCACAGGATGCCAGGAGTGTTTCCAAAGCTGTGATGTATTTCGTTCCTTCTGCAAAATACACACGATTCTCGATCAGGTTGTCTCTTGCCATCCAGCACCTGTCGTATGCTTCCACCTGCAGCGTGGTCTTTCCTCTTTCTGTTGTCGGAGTTACGGCAGCCGGCAGGAACACCCCCAGAGGATGCTCCTGCCCGTTTATTACGAGATATGGTTTTATCTCGTCGCTGATCCAGTTGATTTCCGTCCTGGTTCCGCGGCTGTCGACCGCATATGGGAAAAAGGTCCCCTGAAGGGATTGTTTTATCTCTCCCTTCCCGTTCATCCGGATCGTCCCCGCATCAGCTGCGAAGATTTCCCCGTACTCGACGCCGCGTCGCAGCATTTTGTACCTGATCCCTTCACTGCGTATCATCGCGGTAATCCTCCCATTCAATGCGGCGGATCTTGTACTCGTATGCTGTCCAGTGATTCTTTCTGAGACTCTTTGTCCAGTTCTCGAGGACTCCGACGAATACGGTCCCGTCCCGTGTTTTCATGATGACGGGCTGTCCGAACATGCTCACGAATTTCTTACGTTGTTCTTCCTGTTCCTGAAGGAAGAGCGCCGAGAAGCTCATCGTTGAATCCTGGAATCCGCTCACAAACACTGACGGGAATACATTCCCTGCCAGGTGATTGTACGACGTTTCAGCAGTGTCCTCGTACTCCGGATCCTTCTGTCCCTTCCTGGAGTATTCGATTGCGATCCAGTCCCCGCCGCTCAGCAGTGTGATGTACGGTCGGTCGCTCATGGCCGTTGCCGCAGCCTCGTTGCTGATGCAATAGTTTCCGGATGGCAGCCGGTTGATCACCGTATAACTGTAAGTTCCGAGGACGGTTCTATCTGCGAACTCTGCTGCGTTCGTCCTGCCGATCAATACGCCGTCACGGTAAATCAGAAAATCTGATGTCTCCTCTTCTGTCTCCCAGCTCAGCACGATGTCCAGTCCGCTTGTCGCTGCGAGCGATATGTTCTCGCCCGGTTCGTTCAGAATTGTGACGCTGGTCTCTCCCCACTTACTCCACAGGCCATAAACGCCCATCGTCCGCACTTTGACTGTGTGCTCACCGTCTTCCAGATAACTTGGCAATACGAACTGCTTATCCGCTCCGAAGTACGGTCCGTAGCTTTCCTCATCCACCATGATCTGGAAGCTCTCCTGCTCCTCTGCCTGCCACATAATCGTGAGGAACGGAACGCTGTCTGTGAACACTGTTGGTCTGACCGGTGCCCCGTATGCAATGAACGATACGGAATTGCTGGTTCCCTCGACTCCGTCGATGTTGTATGGGATTACCCTCCACTCGATTGCGCCAGCATCGAAGGTGCTCTCCGGCACGTCATATTCTGTTATTTCCGCTCCGAGGTCTGCAATCTGTGTCCACGATGTATCTGTTGTGGTCTTGTATTGCAGGATGCACCTGCTTGAAGGTGCTCCATCATTCGAGACGAATCTCCATGCAAAGTGGATGGCCTCGTTTTTATCTTCGATTGCATTGACTGGTTCGATCGGAATGGACGTGATCTGCGCTGCGCTCGTGGAGAATGTATATACTTCCGTACTTGAGGCGTATCCGTAGGTGTCGGATCCGCTCAGATACCACTCGTATTCCTTCAGTGGTGAGAACGTATTCGCCGGTATGGTGATGGAATACACATCGGCGGCAGCTGCCACGTCCGTCCATGCCTGCGTATCGGCCTCTCTCCAGTGCAGCGTTGTTGCACCGCCTGCCACTGTTCCGGATTCCGTGCTGTAGCTCCAGCTGAAGGTGATCGGGTTCCTCGGGTTCGCGTAACCGGATGTCGGGCTGTTCTGCGGTGTCAGCTGCGATCCTGGTGTCGTGAATGTGAATACTGCTGTTTCCGAGGATCCTCCTGATACGTCGTTCGCTTCAGCATAGTATTCATACGTCTTGTTGCTTCCGAATGTTCTCGCTGGGAAGGTGTATTCCTTAGTGTTTCCAGAGATCTGGATCTCGTTCCAGGTAGCTGCGCCCTGCTCTCTCCAGTAGATAACCGCGGACGTCTGCTCCCAGGATTCCGCCATGCACGCCCAGTCCACCGTCGTGTCTTTCTGCACGTCCCATGTGATGGTGTGCGCGATGCCCTGGTCGATTTCGCCTTCCAGTTTATCAATAAACACGATCTCGCCCGGGATGACTTCTGCGTCGTCATAAGTGATCGTCACATAAGGCAAGTCACCGTTCATCAGCCGCGGCTTCACGTCAATCCAACAGTCTGCGCTCATTCGGCTGTCTCTTGAAACAGCATCGAATGATTTTGCCCCGCTGTCTCTGAGGTAAATCGTCTTCCGCTTCAGTGCGGCGACGGCAAGCCTTGAACTCGCTGGGCTTGTAATGCTTGGCTCTCCGTAGAGTCCGCTGATGCCGTTTGCCCATACGTCATCCGGGTGTTCTGTCGCGCGTCCGGTATTAGGATACCAATAAACGCCGGCACCGTTGTTTGACGGTTTTGTGTTGTACGTCAGTGTTCTCGGATCGAAATCTGTACACCCTGTCGATGATAGGTATCCGACCTCGCTCTGGCTCGGGCTGTATCCCGTCCTGTCATGTCTGAAATATGCGAACGTTACCTGATAGTCATATATCCTGTTGTATAGCAGAGTGTCCGGGAAGGAATCGAACTCGAAATAGAAGAACCTTTCATATTTCGCTTCATAGTGATGTCCGCTATAGTCATAGTTCCACCCATACGGAGTCACGCTGTAAACGCCGTCCGGGTCCACCGGAAAAACGGTGTTTGGATAGTACGCGTCTACATAGCCCATCTTCCCGGTCACTGGTATTGTGATTGATCTTACTGCCATGTCACGCCATCCTCGCTCTCACCTGCCGGCTTTCATACCACCGGAGCAGCTCTTCCAGTTCTTCGATGCCATTGACTGTGATGTTGTATGTGTTCGTGCTTCCCGCTCCTGCTGCGGTTCCGCTCAGTGCCGTTTTTCCGAAGTCGAAACTCGAACGGATCTGATCCGTCACGAGATGTTCATTCTCCCGGATCCCCTGGGCGAACAGTTTCATCATATCCGGTGCGTAGGTGTGGAAGTTCGACAGTGGTCCTTCCTTCGGCTCTGAGAATCCCAGGAAGTCCTTGATCTTTCCCGCAATACCTCTGATCGTGTTCCAGAGTCCTGAGAGCTTTGACACGATTCCATTGATGAAGTTTTGGATCAGATCTGCGCCCCACTGCTTTGCCTGCTCGACCTTTTCGTGAATCGCTTCCCGAACTTTTCCCAGCAGTTCGCCGATTGCTTTGATTACATTTGCGGCGCCTTGCACGATGCCCTTTGCCATCTCGGCAATCAGTTTTCCTCCGCTCTCCAGCATGTCAGGAAGGAACTCCATCATGCACTTGACGAGGTTTGCAATGATCTTCGGCACGGCTTCCAGCAGCTTCGGGATTGCCTTTATCAGGCCTTCCGCGATAGCTCCGAGAAGTTTTATTCCTGCTTCGAGCAGTTTCTTCATTGTATCCGGATCCGTCAGTTTTTCCGCGATCGTCACAATCACTTCGGCGACTGCTGGAATCAGCTCCGGCAGGGCCTCGATAATTCCGTTTCCTATGGTGAAGATGATCTCCACACCCGCATCCAGAAGATCCGGCAGCGCGTCAACAATTCCTTTCGCGACAGCTTTCAGTATTTCCATTCCTGCTTTGACAAGGTTCGGCAGGTTTGAAGTGATCAGATCAATCACGATAGGGACGATCTTCGGCACGGCCGTCGTGATGAGCTGCATGGCGCCGTCGAGTATTCTTTGCAATGCCGGCAGTATATTGTTCAGCACGCCGCCTTCTCCGTTCTCTCCGACGATTGTCCCAATCAGGTTATTCACCAGTCCTTCAATGTCTGCGTTTCCATCGGCCAGTCCGGTGACGAGGTTCTGCCAGGCTGATTTCATTGCGCCGACACTTCCCGCGATCGTCTCGCTCGCCTCTTTCGCTGTCGTCCCTGTGATCCCCATTTCTTCCTGGACGACGTGAATTGCCTGCACGATGTCGGAATAACTGCTGATGTCAAACTCCACGCCTGACAGTTCCTTCGCTTTGTCCAGCAGCTGCTGCATTCCTTCCTTTGTTCCTGCGAATCCAAGCGCGAGGTTGTCCAACATGGTAAAATTACCGCGGGAGAAGCCGCGGTAAGCATCCTGGACACTCTGCATGTTTGTGCCCATCTTATTCACATTGTCGGACATGTCAGTGATCGACATGTTCATCATGTCCGCTGCTTTCTCAGTGTCTCCTCCGAGAGAATTGATCATTGCCGCGGCGCTCGTGATGGTTGTATTCATATAATCGTTTGCCGACATTCCCGCTGTCTTGAACGCATTGCTTGCGTCGGAAATCACCTTCCCGGCGCTGTCCCCGAACAGCGTTTCAACACCGCCGACAAACTGCTCGTAATCTGCATAACTGGAAACCGCGCTTTTTGTCAGTGCTGCCGCTGCAGTAGTTGCAGCCGTCACTCCTACGGCGACACCTTTCATCGCAGTCTTTGCCGCTCCCGCGAATCCGGCTGACCAGCTCTTTCCGCCGCTTTTTCCGGCTTGACCGAGATCTCCGCTCAATGACGATGAGATATTGTCCGCGATTCCTTGCGTGGTCGGAATAATCTGTACATATGCTTTTGCGATTTCTGTCATTGGATATACCCTCCTCTTCTGAGGATTTCCTGTCTCGCGGCCTCGAATTCGTCGCCGCTCTGGTAGACCGTAAACTCCGGTTCCTCGTCCTGCTTCTGCCCGCTGAGCAGCTGAAACAGAGACTCAGGCCGGTTCCGGCCCTTTGCGCCGTCCTCAGTCATCATCCAGGCGATCATTCCCACTCGATCCGCGAGCAGTGCGAGCAGAAGTGTCTCGTCTGAAACTTTCTGCCCTGTTATAGTCTGCTTTGACCTGGCATATGGTGGCAGCCCTGACGCAAGAGCTGCCAGTGTCTGAACCGGCAGCCCTTCCCAGTCTGTCAGGTGATAGTATTCCGCGAAGTCACAGGTCAGGCTGTCCCGATCCTGCATCAGCACGGACAGCAGGATTATTTTTTTTTACTCTGCAGCTGCTCCAGCAGTTCCGTGATCTGCTTTCCCACCGCTTCGACCGTCGCCCGGCCTTCTTTTTCGCTGATCATTTCGTACAGCTTTTTCTTGTCGGCCTTTTCCATCAGCATGCCGCACATTCTGGAGAGCCCGGTGGGATCTCCATCCTGCATTTCGGTCAATGCGTCCAGGAACTCCATGTCCTGAACAGCAGTCTCGTCGATGTCGGCCTCAAAACCGCAGGACAGTGTCACATGTGTCATCGCTTAATCTCCTCCACCCGCTCAGGTCCCAGATGATGCTGCGGCCTTAATGTATTCGTAATGGTAGTTCCCGCTGGTGTCTGCAGCGCAGGTGATCGTGACCGGATAGCCGATCGGCTCATTGTCCCTGTACACGATTTCCCCGACATTCGTGACGGTTCCTTTCGGAATTACGATGCGCTTCAGGGCGTCGTTCTTGAGGATCTGGTCGATTACCCATGCCCTCGCCTCGTGCGCCTTTGCGCTGGCCTGTACGGTGATTCCGGCAGCGAGTGTTCCGCTCACTTTAGATGCACCGTAGACTTCCTTCAGCACGTCCGGATTCAGTGCCTCGATGAAGGTCATCTGGAAGGTGTCGCTCTTGTCGTCCTCGAGCACGAGCACAGTGTCTCCGCCCCAGGCCTTGACCTCTTCCGATTCTCCTTCCATCGAGTTCGTGACGCCATCCTCCGAGCAGTAGCCGAGGCACACGAATCCGCTCGGCAGTTCGCTTGTCGCGTTTGTCGGCATCGTCAGGGTAGTTGCTCCTACATAGACCGCTCCCGAGATTTTCGGTTTGCCTGCGGACACATTGCTTTCCGTATTTGCCATGTTGGTTTTCCCCCTTGTCAGTCAAAATAGACCAGATTGAAGACCGCCTGATAACGGTATCTCTTCGTGTTCTGGTCAGTGAAATTATAGTCGCTGTTGAGTTCGCATGTGATGATGGAGTCCTCAGTGAACTGCAGTTCCCGCATAACTCCGACGATCTCGTCATTGAGCTGTGCAGCCTCGAGCAATGTCGGTGCATATGACTGCACCGCCACAGTCGCGGTTCTCTGCTGGCTGTTCCGCGCCCCTCCTCCGGTCTTCTCGATCAGAAAGAAATACGGTGGCGGATCCATCGGGATCTCCATGCAGCCTGTGATTTCTGTCGCTCTCTCCAGCGCGTCCAGGATGATTTTTTCAATCATGATGATGTGCTCACCGCCTTCAGCAGCGTGTTGTTCTCCATGTTTTCCTTGGCCGCCTCCGGCGACTCTGTGAAGATTGACGCGATCACGCGTGTCCCCGCTTTGTAGGTATCCGTGCCGTAACCGTCCCCGAGGCCCTGCGCACGCCTGTTTGCTTCTGCCGCGATGAAGTTTTTCACCTCGTCCGACTTTAGCAGCTGGCCGACGCCTGCCCGGTTCAGCTCGATTCTGACCTTACTCAATGCGCTCCACCCGTACTTTCCGGTTCCACTTCAGAGGGATCATCTCCTCGATTCCCTGCGTTGGTTTCCCGATCACGCGGAAGTCCTCATTCCAGAATCGCACGCGGCAGCCCTCCCACGAATGGCTGTCTCCCTTTGGTAATGCCAGCGTATAGAGCGCCCGCCTGCTGACCAGATCTGTCGTGTCCGTGATTTCTTCCCCGGTCTCCGTTGCCGGCGCGACCAGTACGTTTTTCACTTCGACAGGCAGCTCCCTCCACTTCGTTCCGTTGAAGTCATCCTTCCCAGATGGAACGCGTTCAAAGAGTGTTACCGTGATGCCCTTCATCAGACCATCTCCTCGAAGCAGCCTTCCGGCACCAGCTCCTGCACAGGGCTGTAACTTCCGATTTTATTTCCGCTCCGCAGGATTTGCTTCTCCAGTTTGGAGATGTACAGCTCACCTGCCGCTCCGGAGCTCGCGTATGTAACGGTCTGTGAGTATCCAAGTGCCGACTGTGTGGCCTGGCTCACGCCGATCGGCAGACTGCTTTCTTCGCCGTCTCCGAGAACTCGGATCACCATGCGGCAGGAGACGACTTTTTTCGCGTCCTCGCCTGCTTTCGCTGCGAACACGTCGATGATGACCGCTGCGTCGTCGAGGAGCTTTTCACACAGCTCCAGTTCTTCGTTGCTCAGTTCCCGCAGCATTCGCTGCTTCACGTCGTTTACTGTCGCATAGGCCATTGTTCTGTCACTCCCCGGCGTTCTCCGCCTTCGTAGTTTTTTTCCGGCTCTTTCTGGCCGGTTTTGTCGCTTCCGGCTCCGGATGCGCCTCAGCGGCGGGCACATGGCCCGCCGCTTTGTACTCTTCCACGCGGGCCTCATCGACCCACATGTCTCCGCCGGTCAGCTGGTTTTTGAACCGGACCATCGCCGGATCAGGTCGTCGGAATCGCGCCGGTCAGCAGGTTGAACGCGTCGGTGACGCAGCGGAAGCCGACCTCGATCTCCGCACGGACGGCCACCATGTTCTGCTGCCACAGGTTGACCTGGGTAGCACTGGTGCCGGAGCCGACGGTCACGACGCCTTTGTCGTTGATGTCGATCTTGACACCCTCGACGGTGCCGTAGATGGCCTGCGTCCAGTCACCGGCCACGCCGACGACGGCGGGAGTGCCGGAAGTGCCTGCGGTGCCCTCTTTGAAGAGGCCGCGGTTGAAGTAGGTCGGAGCTCCGAGGATCATCGGAATCGCGCCCTGGGACACGTTGTTGACGAACAGAGGTCTGCCGTCTCCGTCGACCGCACCGAGCAGGATGCCGCGGGCCTGTGCGCTCAGGCCGAAGCCGTTGAGCATGTAGCCGTGGGTGGCGATGTCGGTGTCGGCAGCCACGAGGCCGTCGTAGGTGCTCGCGTCGGAAGTCGCGATGATGCTCTGCGCCGTGCAGAGGGCGAAGTTGTCGAAGTTGTCGCCCGGCTTCTGGATCGCGCCGATGACGGTCTGGTCGAAGCGTCTGGCCAGTGCGCCCGGCATACGGGCGACGCAGGAGTCGTACAGGGCCTTCAGGTCGCGGACGAATTCCATTGAGAACAGCTCGATGACAGCCAGCTTATAGGGCTGCAGGTTCTTTTTGGCGACGCTGGGATTGCTGACGGGCTTCACGCCGGTCTCATCCACCCACTCTGCGGTCGGATCGCCGGTGATCACCGGAACGGCAAGGCCGTTGCCCGGCAGCACCATGCGGCGTGCGAGGCGCATGATGGCGCTCTCTTCCTGGGTTTTCTGAAGAATTTCGCTGCTGACGTCAGCCGGCAGCTCGATGTTGGATCTGTTGAGTTCTACTCCGGTAGGCATAGTTTTTTATCTCCTTTTCACAAGTTTAGATTGGCCTTCGCCCAGCTCTCGAACTGTTCCCTCGTTGCCCCTCCGGTGAACGGGTTTACCGTCCCGCCGTCCGGGACCGTCGGATAGTTCTGCTGCGGTCCGCGCCATTTGAGGATTGCGTCCGCCAGTGCTTTGTTCTCCTCTTCGGTCTGGCCTGTGAGGAGGTTTGCCGGAACGCCGGTCTCGGCGGACACCTTGTCCCGAGCGTTCCTCGCCTCGATGTCCTTCTGCAGGGCGTCGAGCTGTGCCTGGAGCTCCGCTGCCTTCGCCTTCTGCGTCTGCAGTTCCGCAGACGTGGTCTCAGCTGCGGCCGCTCTCTGCTTCAGGTCTTCATAGTCCTGATATTTTGCCCGCTCCCGCGTCAGCCTGTCGCCGATGATGGCGTCGACCTCCGCCTGGGTGAACGTGCGTGCCGGCTGTGTCGCCGTGTCCTCTGCCGGACTGGTCTCCGGCGCTGCTGCTTCCTGATTCACAGTTTCTTCTGCCATTGGTTTCTCCTCCGCTTTCGCGTATTATTCCGGCTCTGACCCTGCCGTCGGGTATGAAAAAGGCCAGTGCCCACATCACCGGCCTGATCATCCGTTGTTTCTTTCCTTCAGTTTCCGCTCCAGTTTCTCGACCAGGTACCCGTCCGTGAAGAATTCTGCCCGGTTGACCTTGATCCTCCTCAGTGGATTGATCACGGTGCCCCCGATCAGATAATCGATATGGTCCACCAGGTTCGGCATCTCGTTGACCACCATGTCGTCCGGATGCCGCTCCAGCATGAACTGACGGAAGAACCAGTCGTCATGCCTTTTCTCGGCAATTTTCGTCTCGTATGCCGAGCGCCTGACCGCCTGATCGAAAAACCACTCCGCGCATTCTCCCGCGATTTTGTTCGGGATAAATATGCACTGGAACGAATACCACATGAACGGCATCGGGACCGTCCCCTTTTCCTGCATACTCGGCCCGAAGTTCCGGCAGCCGAATCCGCAATGCACGAGCGAATCACCCGCCCAGGTGTCCGCTCCGAAGCTCCTGCTGATGATCACGTCGTCCTGCATGTGCCAGGTTCCGCCCGGCCGCTCTCCACAGTCTCGGAAGCTCTCCATGCACGACAGGAGGTTTCCCTTCCCTTCGGTGTCGCACCGGATCTCGATCTCGTCCGGCCGGATGTCCTGATCTCTCATGGACGGCACGAGGAACTCCTCGACGTACCACATCCGCTGCGGGCACGCGTGGATCATGTACTTCATCCGCTCACCGTCCTGTATCTGTCGAGGTATTCGACGCGGTTCATGTTCCTGCGGGAATACCAGTCCCGGATTCCGCAGAAGTGGACGATCGCCGGATTGTCTGTGGTTCCCGTCGGGCCTGATTCGTTGAATCGGTTGTCAACGGCCACCGCTTTCTCTTCCGCGTATTTGTTCCATGCGTCCTGATCTGCGAACGGCTGCTTTACCTCGTTCAGGTATCGCTGCATCTCTGCCTCGATCCCGTCTCGGCGCATCTGCTCAAGATTGATGACCGCCACTCCCATGTTGTAGTAGACGTCCCCGAATGGTTTGTACCAAGTCTGGATCTCACGGACCGCTCCGAACCATTTTCCGTCAAGCCTGGTGTCCCACAGGCCGCTCAGTCTGTCGCAGATGATCGTATCGATGTCGAGATGGATCACCTTATCCACGGGAAGGATGGACGGATAGCGCACCTTCAGGAGGTTGATATACTTGAAGCTGTTGTTGTAGTTGACGCCGGTCTCTGGGAAGTATTCCTGTCCGGAGATGTTGATGATCTCCGCCGGCATCGGCAGCTCGAATGGCAGCTCGTCGTCTTCTGCCAGGATGAACACCCTTGCATCCGGCTCATGTTCCGCAAGGGAACGGAGTGAAGGAAGAATCCACCAGTACACATGACGAGTCATTGCATAGACAATGTTCATTCTGCAGCTGCCTCCCGTTCTTTCCTCTCCGCGTATGCCTCGCGCTTCTGAGCGTTGATCTTGTCCTTGTTCTCCGCGTACTGCTGGCGCCTCATGACGTTCACTCTCGACTGCCAGGACTTGCCGTCCTCATCAGCCTCTTCGTACATCTCCAGGTATTTATCCGGATCGTAGCTCTTGTACTCTGTCCTGCTGTTGTGCCTGACCGCGTACGTGCAGTCACAGTTTGAGTGGACGTGCTCTGCGTGACCGTTTCTCAGAGCTTTCTTCGATGCGTTCTGCCAGCCTCGTGAGGCCAGCATGATGCAAAATGCACAGGTGTCTCCGCTCGGGATCCATGCCCACTGTGCTCCGTCCCGGAGCGCGTTCTTCACTGTCGTGTCGACGCCGGCACGCTTGACGAGTCTTCCGACCGCTGACCCCATTGTTTCCGCCGATGCTTTCTGTTTGATCATGCCGTTAACGGTCTTGGCCACTTCTCCGTATGTCGCCGTCTCAGCCGGCACCGCTGCAGGAAGGAGGACTCCCTCGAGCTTTGCGATCGCATCGTACATCTCGCACGCAGCTGCCGCTGCGCTTTCTCCGTACGTTTTGGCGAGTGCATAGGCATAGTCAATTACCTCTTTCCGTACGATTTCCAATCCCATTGTGAGCTGCTTTCTCTGCAGGTACACTGCGAACTTCTGCGCCGCTGTTTTATCGACCGCTGCGAGTGTCTTGATGTACTTTTCCCAGGCTGTCGTCGAGACCGTCATTCGGTATCACCCGCTCCTGTTTCCTGCTCAATCTGCTGAAGGAATCCGATGCCTCTGGCCCGGCTCTCCTGCGCTTTGATCCTCCGAATGTCTGCCTGGTCAAATCCGATCATCTCCAGGAAGACATCCGTCTCTGCAAATCCTTCCCGGGCGCTCGCGATCTTGATCGCTGCGTCCGCCGTGACCGCCACGGAAGGCATGGCCGGGTTCTGGAAGTGCGGAACGACTGCCAGCTCCTCCTCAGTCAGCTCTGACATCGGCACATTCCTCGCGATGGCCTGCGCCATCCTGGCGATGTTGCAGAGGCTGTTCCGGTTCCCTTCGTTCAGCTGCTCCGCCATGAGGATCAGCGTCTGGCTCTGCGCGAGGATCGCGTCGGAGCTGGTCGGGTTCGCGTCGTTCACGATCCCGGTGTCCGTTACGCTGAGGCCCGTCGCCGCGGAGAACTGCGTCGCGAGGATCCTCATCATCTCCGTGTGCGGTGAGATGGTGCCCTGCTGTAACTGGCCGAATGTCGGCTTCTCTCCGGTCTCCGGATTGACGGTGCCGGCGATGATGCTGCCGACATACTGGCGGAACTTGTCGTCGATGATCTGCTCGTACTGGTCATCTGTGACGCCCAGGAGATACTTCTGCGGGCTCGTCGCGAATTCCAGGCCGATCGTCGCGTTCGCGACTGTTCTGACATATCCCTGGATCAGTCTCCGGATCGGCTCCTTCAGTCTGGAACGTCCGAATGGCTTCGCCGTTGTCGCGTTCCAGATCATCGGCTCCATCAGCGGCCTTCCCATGATGTGCGGATTCCGCTCCGCTCTCCAGTTCTGCCCGTATGCGTCCGCCCGCAGCACCCACACGTCCGTGTCGGTGTAGTAGTTGATCACGCAGGGCTTCTGCTCGTTTGTCATGGGATCCTGCACGAGTGCGATGATCGCGAATCCGTGCGCGATCCTTCCCTTTTCCCCGTCCCACTCTGCCGCGGCGTTCTCCGCGCTGTGGAACCGGATGCGGCAGCGCAGTACCGGATCCGCTGAGAGTGTCGCGAAGCTCGCTCCGTACTTCAGCTCGTCTTTGCAGGTCTTCATGTACTCCGCCTGCATCCGGTTGGCCTCCGCGATCCTGCCCATCTCCGACGCCGTCTCGCCGTTCGCGCCGACGAATCCGTCGAACAAGCTCCGCGCTGCCAGGACGTCGACGCATTTCTCGCCCCAGGCGCATCCGATCTCCAGCTTTGCGATTCCCTTCGGCAGTGCGAGGCCCAGGTTGACCTCCGAGAGCCTGATATGTCCCTCGTAGTACCTTCGCTTCAGCTCGTTCGGGCCTGCGTGCACGTTGAAGATGTCGATCAGGCGCTTCAGGCCCGTCTGTTCTGCTGTCGGCAGGCCGATTGCCTGCGCGATTTTCTCTGAAAGAATCATGTTGCTCTCACCCTATCCTCATTTTTCGGTTCGGATCCCGTTTCGATGTTTTTGCGCCCCAGAGTGCCAGTGCTGCGGCCTCGATCGGTGCCGAATTCTCTCCTCCGAAGCCCCAGCCCCCGCCGATCGGTCTCTTGATCGCCGTCATGGCGCTGTCGTTCAGCTCCTCCTGGAGCTCGTACCATGTGACCGTCTCGCCTGCGAGAGCATCGGTCAATACGCTGACGGATGCGATCACGTCCCGGACGCCCGGCCTGATCACGGAGTTCTTTGCTTTCCATGTGCCGTCTTTCCCGGTGATCTTCTCGACCAGGACGTCGACGCCGTTCCTTCCGTCGATGACCACGCAGGAGGCCTTCCCGCTCCTCTGGTTCAGCCAGTCGGCGAGCCACTGGATGCCCTGGCCGGTCTGCTTTTTCTCGATCAGCGAGATCCTCGCATCACCGTCCTCAGGAATGACAGCGCCGCACAGTGCGACAGTCGCACCGTCCGGCGTGAATTTGACTCCGTATGCTGTTTTCCCTTCCGGCTTCGGCCGTTTTGATTTGCATGCGTTCCATGCGCTGGCGCTGATCGCCCGGTCCGGTTCGTCTGTCAGAACCGGCGACCACCAGCCGAGCCGCTCACGGGCGAAACCGTCCGCTGACATGGTGCCGAGTTCCTCAGCTGTGAATTCCTCCGAGAGCCGGATCCCGAGCGCCGGATTTGTCATGTACCACACGCTCCGGTCTCCGACTTTGATCTGTCCGATGTCCTTCGCCGCGACGCTCCACTCGTGCCAGGCGTCATGCGGTCCCGGATCGTCGAGGCAGGATTTTCTCCTGCGCCGGAAGACCTCGCCCGGACAGTTCGGATATGGAGGCGTGCCGGCATAGATCAGCTGCCGCGTGCCGGTATCGGATGCGGACAGCGTGGCCATGATCGCTTCGACCTGGTCGTCCGTCAGCTCCTGGGCCTCGTCGAAGACGATGCGGGAGATCCCGTCGAAGCCTCGCGCCGCCTGCCGGCTGCGTGCGAGAAATTCGATCGTCCCGCCGTTAGTCAGCTCAATGGCCTCCTCGCCGTTGGTGTATCGGATCGTCTTGACCATGTTCATGATCTCCGGATGATGTTTGTCCGTGAACATGTTCACCAGCCGGCGGAATGACTTCTTGCTGGTGCGGACCTGATGGGCAGTGTGCAGGATCCGCTCCCCGTTGATCATTAGGCCGAAGAATTCCAGGCCTTCGATGCAAACGTTCTTTCCGTTCTGCCGAGGCACCGCGAGGCCTGCGGACGTGACGTTGTAGTTCCCGTCCTCGTCCCGGCCGAGCCAGCAGTCGAGGACCAGCTTCTGCCAGGCGTCGAGCCGGTTCCCGTAGGCCTCCATCAGGATAGCCGCGTCCTCCCCGTCTGTTGAGGCCCGCTGCGGCTCAATCTGGATCCGCGGCTCCTGAGATCCGATCATCCCGCGTTCCGCCTCTTCTCCATCAGCAGTTCAAGCGTAGTCTTCGGTTTCAGCTCCTCATCCTCCGGTTCCGCTCCGAAGCCCGCCCGGAAGCGTTTCAGGCTCTTCGGCGTGAGGCCGAGTGTCTCCCGCAGTTGGAGAATCATCTTCCCCTGCTGCAGGATCACCTGATAGAGCCGATCCAGCATGGAAGGATCCCCGGAGGAAAGGGATGCGTCCTTCCATGCCTTCCGCGTCCTGGACTGCTCCCGCTCCAGGATCGCAAGTTCGTGTATCGTCGGGTCGAAGGCCGGATCATAAATGCCGAGCCTCTGGAGCTCGGCTGCATATTTCTGTTCCTTGGTCACGGTCTCCCTCCGTGTCTTATCTCCGTGATTCGCGTGCGTGTCCCGCGCGCGGTTTTTTTCTTGTGGCTTTCTCTCTCCCGAATTTTTTCTCTCGGGGGTATTTCGGCGCT
>Ga0326514_10001094_pt1 | contig 17791 bp, 6 predicted proteins | sample 3_2548_0518_D_FD_203653 | JGI IMG/M metagenome (GOLD analysis project Ga0326514, IMG submission 203653) | Bovine rumen microbial communities from UC Davis, California, United States - 3_2548_0518 | ecosystem: Host-associated > Mammals > Digestive system > Stomach > Rumen | place: USA: California... | reverse complement strand
ATATCATTGCATCAAATACATCAATAAATGCAGTCTTTGCATATATATGGGTATAGTTAGCTATACGAGCATCAAGAGTATGGTTATGAATAGGAGGTGCAGCAGATGAACCAGACTTTATTGTACTTCCCTGACTGCTATAACTAAGACCTTTAGTCTTTTCATTTTCAGGATTAGTAGTATCTATTGGATAATATGTTGTATTTCTGGATTCATTAATATCCTGAATAATTGCATGAATAGCAGGTATCATCTTAACCAGAAGAGCACTCTTAATAGATCCAGCTTGGAATGATCCATTACCATCAGCAAAGGTCATATTAAGCTTATCTTCTACTCTTCTGATTATTGCATCATAATCATCAGTAGTAAGGATATCAAGATTACCTTCTGCATAACCTTTCTTTTCACGAACTACTTCATAGATAGCAGTAACCATCATATTCTCAGCCATAGCAGAAAGTAATCCTGCTGTCTGACCGATATATTTGGAATCTTCTCTGGATTTACCCATTACTCTATCTGCTATCTTAGCCATAGATGATCCAACAGAACCACGGATAAATTCATAAATACCAGTATTTTCTTGCTGATTATGTCGGAAGTCTGTTGCTACTTTTCTCTTAGACCATGCCTTTTGGCATAAGTTTGCTAAATTTTCAGATGATATAGGATGATTTTGGGCATCCACACCTGAATAAGTAATCTGAGTTCCAGTTCTTCTAGCTACAACTTTAATTACCTTATCAGGATTATAAATTGCACCAGAAGGATCAATTTCAAATGCAAATGTATTATTTTCTGATAAATCTAACCCAGTAGTAACAAATGTATTGAAAGTATATGTCGATAAATCAGCTGATGCTATTTCCCCATTAAGTAAATCAAATGCTACTTCTACTACTTTACCACTTAATGCTTTAAGGCCAGCACCATAATTATATGGAGTCATTAAATGCTTTGAGTTATCACGTGAGTAGATAAGTTCTGCTAATCTATCTGCGGCATCTAATTTATTTAATTTTTCTACTTCTGATTTCTTTTCACCAAATAAAGAAAGTAATGCTACTATTCTCTTAGAATTCTTTTCAGAATCAGGATTATCACTTCTTACAAGATTTTCCATAGCTGCTCTTAAATAATAATGGAACAGATATGTACCTCTATCACCTAATGACAGATATAGATCCAGATTAGCATCACGATTACCCTGTGCATGTCTGTAATTAACATTACTCCTTAATTGGTCAAAGTTATCAAACATGAACGTACCAGTCATGTTAAAAATCTTATATCTTGGATCAGCTGCATCAGTAGTCTCAAGCATTTCATATGCAGTAAGATAATCAAACAGACCATTACTTATACCAGGTCCTGAAGTTAAACCATCTCCTTCATGAACCATTCTGAAAAAAATACCCTTAAAACTACCATTAGTTTGATCATCATTTATAACCTTTTTAACCTCATCCATATGGGCTGCATCTAATGTTACTCTGGTAGAATTGTATGCATTAGTGGATACCTTATCTTGCTGTAATTGATCAAAATTCTGAGCTTGATATGCTCTAAGAATTTGAGCATATTTCTTAAATATTTTAGGATTCCTTCTATATGCAGCTACTAATTCACGAAGAATAGGGATACTATTAGAATTACTAGTCCAGTCTCCACCAAGAATTCCATATCCCTTAGTAGGAATATTAGAACCTGCTTGTGAAGCATCCATAGTAGCTACTTTACATTTATTTTTGAAATAATCTTCATCTAATGCGAATTTTCCATCAGAATCAGTAGGTATTAAAGTCTTTTCTTTACCATCAAAATAATCAGAAACATGTTTAATAAAATCCTCAAATTCATGATCTTCAAATAATGTTATTAAAGATCCAGCTAATGAGTAATCATTATCGTCTTTATCTTTATTTCTCCAATAGTTCATTCTATAAACTTTATCAGGAGATAATCCAAGATTAGCTGCCATTACAGCCATCCAGCCATATACCTTGGTTTCATCTGCAAACATTTCAGCAAGTGAATCTCCATAAAGTTCAGATGCTATTACAAGATCACCATTACCATCCCTGAATAATGGTTTGAAGATACATCTATTACCTTTCTGTTCACGGTTAGTAATTATTGAACCACATGTGTATATACGATTATTAATCGTATTTCTATGATAGAAATAAACTTTATCCCATGCAGTAAGTTTAATTGCAGTAAGTTTAATTACTTTATGATCAGCTCTACTTACATTAAAAGTAAAATCAGCATCAGAAGAATGTAAGTTATATATTTCATAAAGATCATTAAATCTGGATTGAATATTTCCATCTTTTTTACCGTCAGTAATTCTATTGGTATCTACTGATACTAAATAATCATAAAGATTATGGATCTTGTTATATTCTTTAATCCCTTTAAGATCAGTATCTTGGAATATATTTCTTCCTAAAGTAAATCTTAACTGGATTAAAGCATTCTCAAGAATACCCTTATTATCATTGTAAATAGCTTTAGCATATTCACTAGTTAAAGCAACGTCTTTTAATCCAAGAACTACCTTAACGTTATACCATCTATCACCTGGTTTACAGTTGATTAACTCATTAAGAATACCCTTAACATCATCATTCATAATCCTGTCAAGCATTTCTCCAGGATTTGAAGTAGTCAGCATAAAATCACGTAATAATGTTAAACCACTGCTTACTTGGAATGCTACAGGGGTACTATCAAGAGTAGCTATACTTTGAATATTAGCTATAGGAGCTAATGTTCTTGTTTTAGGGTCACTATAAACCTGTTCACCATCAAGTAATACAAATCCTTGAGTATTCCTGGTTGCATTAGGTTCCTCAATAGCTGCTGCCATAGGATCTACATAATCCATATTAACAATAGCTACTTTAGCTTTTTCAGTAGTAGTTTTACCAGCAAAAATTACAGGAGTATTCTTAAGATATTTATTGAATGTCTTCTTATCAAACTTAAAACTGGTATCTTGCTTAAAGTAGTTTATATTGCTTTTAGATAGATCTGCTGAACCATCCTTAAGAGCTTTAAGTACTTCCTGAATAGTTTTAGTTTTATATTTACCACTTCTAATGGCATTAAGAATAGCATTAAGAATATAAACATATTCTGGATTATTTTTATTCTCTGCAATAAATTCCTTAAAATCTGCTGTTAAATCAACTGTTGTATCAAGAATGCCAGTATCTGATACAGCTTGTGCTATCTTATGAAATTCTCTATAAGCATCAGTATCAAGTTTCTTAATAGTCTTCTCATGAGCCTTTTCACCTTCTGGCTCAAGCATACTAGGAGTTTTTACACCAAAGAGTTTTTCATTAATATCAATACCATCCTTTTGATTGTATTTATCAATACGTGCTATTAAATCTTTATTGGTTTGATAAAGTTCCTCATTATCTCCCTTGGAAACAATAGTTATACAGCCCTGATTAGACATATCAGTAGAAGAACTATGAACTTCACCAGTAGCTAAGTTAACAAACTGTTGTTTGATTAAACCAGCCTTTTCAAATGCTTGGAAGGCTCTTATAGCAGCACCTTCAGCTAATTTAGTCTGATAACTATTCTTTCTGAAAGGAAGGATTCTTTGGAGATCTTTTATTACTTTCTCAAGAATATCATCTCTATTAGCACCTTGTAATGAAGATAATGCAGCTCTTGCACTTGCAGTTAAGTTAGGTATTCTATCTAACTTATCCTTATTCTGCATAGCTTCAAGCTTACCACCACTGTAAATAGTATGAGCCAGAGATATGGTAGCTGCTAAATTAATCATAGCATTACCATACTTATTACCTTCGTATTCTTGGGTTAACTTGTCATAGATATCAGTAGATCCATATCTGGAATTAATATATTGCAGAGATGCAATATTGCTCATATCCATAGTATATGGAACAAGCATCTTAATAAGATTAATAAAATCATCAGACCATTCTGTATTTGTAGCTGCTAAAGCATCAATTACATCATCAATAGAATTGCAATGTCTGAATACACCACTAATTCTGTCATGGTCAATCATTAACTGTCTTGCAGCAAAATCATGAATACTATCATTAATAGAATCTTCACCTTGTTTGGATTGATCCCATGCAATATCAGCATCAGCATCCCTACTCTTCTGTTCAACAGAAGAAGGTACATTGATATTTTCAGTATTAATGAATTTCCATGCTTCTTTATTATTAGTAGCTAAATCTATATTAAATTTATTAATTGAATCAAATATAGCTGCTACTACTGCCTTATATTCTGCATTCTTACTAAGAATATTCTGAATAGTATTTTCATTAAACTCTTCAGGATTCTCTATTAATCTAATAAGATCTGCATTAATATTAGGATATTTAATTCTAATATAATTAACTAATTGTTTAGTGAGAGCATCATACTCTTCTTGAACAGCTTCCCTCTCTGCTTCCTTCAATTTAGAGAGATAGTAGTCAAAGTTGTTTTTCCTATCCTCAAATAATTGTCTTAAATAATCTAAAGCATCATATGGAGTTTTATACTTATCTAACTCTGTATTAATATTAATAAGTCCCCATTTATTAAAATAATTATGAGATCTAATATGATTGCAAGTATCAATTACATCAGATTCATATGATTTAACAGCATCAGATTGCTGGTTATCTTTAATATCTTTAAGACTATCTTTATCTAATTCAATAGATTCTAATCTATTTTTAACTATTAAAGCATCAAGATAAGTAAATATTATATTTTTATAATCTTTAATATCTTCTTCTTTAGCTATACCCTGATCAATTAAAGCAGCTTTTATTGCCTGTTTTCTATCTTTCCAATTCTTGGATAGATAGCTATTATCTACTGTTAAAGAAGTTAAATTGGATATATCAGTATTAGATGAAATATCCTCATTATTCTTTAATTGAGCAATCCTACTATTAAGTATTGCTAATTCATTAGATTTTCTGGTTTCTACTGCAATATAAGTTCTTATCTGATTACGATAATTTTCATTTATTTTATTTAATTTGGATTGAACAAATTTGCACTTAGCAAATAAAGATAATAACTCAGAGTGCTCTGCAAATTTACTAAAATTGCCATTAGCAATATCTGTAGCTATATTTTCAATAGAAACAGTATCACCAAATACTTTATGACAAAATTCATCCCAATATTGTGTACTAATATTTTTATTATCTATTTGATCAGATTCACTTAAAGCACCGAAAATAGTATCCATATTCTGGATAATAAAATCTCTTCTATTACCTTGAATATTTGAATCAGTTACATCAGTACCTTCAGGGAAGAATGCACCCCAAAACTCTTTAAATGATGAGTAATGCTCTAAACCATACTTACCTTTATTACTATCTTCAGTAAATATTGATCCAAATAAATTCTGAGCTACTACTGGATTTATACCCCTTAACATACTAATAATAGCTTCTTCATTGATAAAGAATATAATTTGTTTATTAATTAAATTAGCAGCTACCAAATCATTATGTTTACCTAAGATGATACTGCTATCACCTCTATCTCTGTTAAGTACTACTACAGTATTTTTTTCACTATATTCTTTGCAAGTTTTTATTAAATCTGAAACATTAATAGGACTAGATTCACCAATGGTTATATCATTCTTTAATGAAAATGCTTGGGTTATTATTTGAGGATAAGTATACCTATTACTCTTATTAACAGTTAATTTATCATCAGCATTAATATGTCCAAAAGCTAATATACCAAAACTATCGCTATCTTGATCTAAACTAGCAGCATCAGCTACTACTTGATCAGGATGTAAAGAATAATAAGCATATACTGCCTGATATATAGGTAAAACAGATTCAAGGGATACATTATCTCCCCTAGCAAAATCATTAATTAATGTATTCTCAATAACCTGATTTCTTCTATTGATAGAAGCAATAACTTTTTGAGTTCGTAACTGTAATAGCCTAAACTGACTTTCAGTTATCTTAATCTTCTGAAGATCATCAATTTTACTAATCTCAGCATTTGCTAATGCCTGTGTTAAAGTTACAGCACCACCAAGAAGTCCATTATATATATTCTTAGCATTTTCCTGGATTTTCTCTTGTTCCTCAGGAGACTTCTTCTTAAACTCTTCTAAGGTTTCTCTATAAATCTCTTCTTCTGTACCAGTATGATTTAATATATTTTGCTCTGCATCTTTATTAGCTTTTTCTAAAGCTTTCTTAGCTTTTTCTTCACGGGAAACTCTTAAAGCAGCATAATGATTAAGTCTTCCAAGTATCTGTCTTGCTTTAGTTCTGGCAGTAAGCTGAGATGCTTTAGCAACACCTAATACTTGTTTTCTTAACGAGGTAGCACTGGAAGCATCATTCCTGGCTTTACCTATTTGAAGAGCTTTATCCAGAGATTGTTTGCCATTGACATAGATCTTGGTAAAGTTATCAAATGAAGTTAATAATTGGTTATTTATTTGTTGTCTATTAGAATCATGAGTATTTAAGTTAAATCTAATAGCATGATAAATCAGAGCTTTATAAGCATTAATATTATTATGTTTATTTGATTTAGGATCTTTTAATTCTGAACTGAAACTCTCAGGAGATGACATTACAGCTCCTGAGAAAGGAATTAAATCTGATAGATCAGCAGGATTTATATGGATAGTATTAGCTACTAGTGTTGCTGCTTGCTTTGGATTACCAGAAATTGCTAACTGTTCATTATAATCCTGCCATCCAGGTTGCTGCATAAGTAATGCATCCCTGAATATTTCAAGCATTTTACTGGTATCATTACCATACTTGGACTTAATAAGATCAAGTTCTGACTTGAATGAAGCAGTGTTAAAGAATCCATTCTCAGAGAATAAGATTTTATGAATAATAAAATCAAAATCATTAATTTTAGCATCAAGAATATGTGAATGCTTTAATTCTTCTTCATGCTCTTTATAGTAATTAAGAACATCAGCTATCTTCTGCATTACAGCAGCACTAGATAACTTACCTCTTCTGGCTTGCCAATAAGTAGTAAAGTTAGTTAATGTAAGTAAAGGTGCGAATACCTTATAGGTAGTAGATACAATTATATAATCCCTGCTATCTTCAACAGCATCAGGATTTACACAAATAACAGAGAAAGCAGTACTAAGTTTATTATCTTTAATAATCTGTTCAAGGTCAGCTTTACCCTTAGATCCAGTAGCAGTTACTCTAGATACAGAACCATTGGTAAGATAGTTAAGAGTAACCATAGATGAATTAATTTCATCAATATCAGCTTCCATCTTAGCAGCAGCACTTTCAAATGTTTGGAAGAACCTGATATTAGCTTTCTTTTTTTCATCTTCATTAAGAGATTGGTTTTCGGATTCTATGTTTCTATAAATATCAACACCTTCACCATCTCTTCTGGCTATAGCATTAACAAATAAGTTAATCTTATCCTGATTACTTGCATTCTTAGGATCTTTCTTAACTCTCTTTCTAAGCTCAATATAATCACTTGTATCAAGCATTTCAGCATCTGGATCTACTCTCTTAATAGCAGCTCTTAATGCCTCACCACCACCTCTGGTTTCAGTAGCTTTTTCCCAAGCTGATGCTATTCTACCAGTAGTATTTTCATTGGTTAAATTCTCACCCTTAGCTTCATTAGTATTTTCACTGGTGAATGTATCTTTAATCCAATCCTTGGCTTTCTGACCAAAGTTAACTGAAGACTCTTTAAGATTCATAAGCATATCTTTATAGCCTTCATACTTTGTATAATCAGTATTATCTAAACTATCAAACTGCTGGGTTTGATATTCAAGTTCAGTCTCCTTACCAGCAGCTTTCATAGCTTTAGTAAATTCATTAAAAGCTTGTTTGGATTTATTAAAATTACCCTGAGTCTTTTCTACAATAGCAGTAACTAAATGGTCACCAGCATGATCGTACTTATTAAGTCTATTAACTACATCCTGGGATATACCTCTGGATGCTAAAGCACTCATAGTACGAGCAGATATCCATTTAGTCCATAAAGACTGATCATTTTGATTACCTTCAAAATAACTCTTAGCAGTATTCTCAATAGTATCTTTAATAGTAGATGGTATCTGATTAGAATTAACAGCAGTAGTTACCTGATTTCTTATTTCAGATTCTGATTTGAAAATATTATCAAATTCCTGCTGAGCAAGACCTTTTGCATCTTCTTCGGACACATCTTTAGATTTCGCTACACTATTAGAATAACTATTAATGAAGTCTGTCTTTAACTTAGATTTACCTTCATTATCAGAAGCATCATATTCATTAACTATAGAATCAATAGCTTTGATATCAAGATCTCTAACCTTATCAGAAGTTTTATTACCCCTAATAGCTTCAACTACATTATCCATAGCTTTGGTATGTAATTGATTAAGTTTATTAACCTGTTCCTGAAGAGATCCAAGTTTCTCTACTAAAGGTTGCTGCTGATTATAAGCTTTCATAATAAGGTTATAAGCATTACTATCCTTCATTAATGCTTTAGTTTCAGCAGCATCAAGATCTACTACTTGAACTCCATTATCCATAGTCTTGGTTTGAAGTTCACCCATATTATGGTTAATCTTCTCTAAACCTTCAGCTAATTCATCATTTACTTTATTTATCTTATTAGAAACATCATCTATCTCTTTTTTATGGTCAGTTATATATTCATTGATACCATTGGAAGCTGTAAATGCAGTATCAGGACTTTCAACTAACTTATTGAAGTTTTCATAGGTTGTATTAAATACTTTACTAGAAGTTCTATCCTTTTTACCTTCAATAAATTTCTTACCATAATGACCTGCTAACCCAGCTGCCATACCATGAGCACCCATCATAGGAGCCTGTAATAAACCAGAACCAAAGGCTCCAGCTATGCTTTCAGTAGTAGCTCTTCTGGATTTATCTCCTGTAGCTTGATATGCTGCTTCTCCTGATAAAAACTCATTCATGGCATTATCAAAGCCAAGATTTATTCCAGAATTTACCTGATTTTTAACCCATGAACCTGCAGTACCTAATTTACCTCCTAATCTAGGGAACATTCTCTGAAGATTTTCAATACCTTCACCAGCCCCTTTAGCAGATACTTCACCGATTTCAGCTAAATTATTAGTTACCCTGGATACAGGATTCCTAGGACCTAATAATCCATTGGTAATACCAGATACCTTATTTCTAAGTGCAGATACTAATCCTTTGTATCCTTTGGATGCTGCACCTGCTAAAGATACTGCATCACCAGCTAAGCCAGAAAGAACATTAGAATTCATGCCAGCTGTACCCTTAGCAACAGCTTCATTAAATTCTTTTACTGTAGGATTATCTTTAAGTGCTTCTGCTATTGACTTGGTATCAGCTGCTAACTCTACCTGAAGCCTTTGCATAGCTATCTTAGTTTGAGCAACTGTCTCTAATCCTGGGAAGTCCCTAGCTACATCAGATTGAATCTCTAAAAACCTCTTTTGCATAGCTTGAGGAGATAATGCTTTAACACCACCCTTAAACAGAGATCCAAGATTAATACCATTAGCTACAGCTCTATCACCTAATAAGTTAAAAAATGCAGCAGCTGTAGAGGTTAAACCAGCCTGTATAAATTCAGATGAAGACATTCTGGTACTAGGATCAGGATTAGCCTGATTTTCCTGCCAGAAGCTATTAATCATATCAGATGCTTGTCCACTGATACCAGTAAGCATTCCAAAACCACTGGTTGACATAAGCATTACAGGTAAAGATCTAGCAATTTCAGCAGCTAATCCGCTCATATTCTTAGATCTGATTTTAGCTTGTTCCCAAATAGGTCTAGCAATATCATCACCAGCTGTTGAAGGCTTCGAGTGAGAATCAAGATCCCTGGTAATACCATTCTGAGCCAGGTACTCCATTCTCTTTTCATAAACATTATCACTAAGGTTAGTTATATAGTCTTTATCCTTAGAATACTGTTCTGATAATCTATTAACTTCGTTTAATTCCTGATTTCTACCTGATTTGAGGAATGCTTCATCTTCAGGAGTATTCTGTAATTCAGGTGCATTAGCAGCTTTAAGATACTCATCAGACAGAGTAATATCACCTCTATTCTTGGCATCTTCAGATAAGGATAATAACTGATCTCTTTGCTGTTTCTTATATTCAATATCTTTTCTTTTATCTACAGTACCATCATTAAGTAATGAATATCTTTGAGCATTAAGATAAGCATTAGGAACTATTGCAGCTGCATCATATAAAGCATTTGCTAAACTGGATCCAATAGATTTAGCTTGCTGTTTGATGAAATTACCAGTAGTCAGCTTACTGCTGTCTATAGCACCCATAGTCTTAATCTCAGACCCTTTTTGTGCTATATCATTGTAATAAGCATTATCTTCTGTAATCTTTCTTAAATACAGATCTTTATATAAAGGATCATTCCTGAATTTAAGAGCTGCAGGATGATCAGCATACATTTCAGTCTTAGCATCAGCAGCTAAAGAACCACCATACTTTTGATAATCTTCATCTACCTGTCTTCTGACATCATCTATTCTGGCTTTAGCTACTGATTCATCAGATTTATCCTTAGTCTGGCTTCTATAAGCTTCTTTTAAATCTTCTAACTGAGCTTTATATTTCTCATCAGCCTGAGCTACTCTATTAGAATAAGGAGATTTATAAGTATCTAATGCAGCCTTAAACTGCTGATAGTTAGCATCAGCTATCTGCCCAGCAGCAGATTTTAATTTAGCTAAGTTAGCTTTATACTCAGGGGTTAATTCAACAAATTTATGATAGATAGCATCAAAATCAGTGGTAGTATTGCTATCCTTCATATTTTGTATAGTAGTACTAAAATCATCAGTAGCCATAATTATTTAGACTCCTCTTTACCCCTAAGAGATTTAATATTTTGTTTTAATGTACTAAGTATAGCAGCATTTGCACCATTAGAGGCAGCAACATTATATAATTGCTGAACAAGATCTGCTTTTTGAGAATAAGATTTATTTCTCATATTGTTAATAGCATCCATTCTAGCTTTGAGTTCCTGAGAGTATCTGGAAGAATCAGGAAATGCTCTATTACTAATCTCACCACCAGCTATACCACCAGCAGCCATTAATAATGGATATAAGAGTGTTCTTTTACCAAGACCTCTTGCAGCTTTTCCATACCAACTTTTACCATCATTATGTACTCTTCTAACAAGATTTTCAGAAGCAGCCCATCCACCTAAAGCACCAAGCATTGAACCAGCTTTATTAGTTCCTGTATTATCTGATTCCTCACTGCCAAACATATCTTCGCTTAATCTGGATAACCAGTCAAGAGGTTGCCAGCTCCAGGTATCAGAATTAGTTGCAGGAATTGGTTTGATTGGTTCATCTACTGATGCTTTAGCTCTTTGTACTTCATAATCTTTATTAGTTAATTGCATTAAAGTATTAAAATTCTTTTGTGGAGCTTGAGCAGATTTATCAACTATCTGACCTATACTATTTTGAATTTGATCTGTAGTATATTTACCACTGGCTATAGCGGCATAAACATTGTTTTGAATAGCATTAATAGTAGAATCTCTCTGTAATTTTAATGCACTGATTTTTTTATAAGAGGCATCTAAATATCCTTGTACTGGATTATTATTATTGGAATAATCTGCATAATAATTGTGTATATTATTAACATTATGTATTAATGTTTTATCATCTAATTGATTTTCAAGATATTCTTTTTCTGCTTCCTTAAATTCTTTAGAAGTCGATGCATTAGTCATATTATTCATTAAATACATCAATCTTCCAGCATTATCATGATTACCACCAGATATTAATAAAGCATTATCACGTAATGCTGCTTGTACCTGTTGGTCAGATAATTTACCACTGTTTGCTAACTGAATTAAATCATCAAATCCACCACCAGTAATCTGACTGCCATATCTCAGCATTGCCCTAGTTTGATCAGATACTGCAGATCCATTAATATCTACTGAACTTAATGATTGAGCCAGACTATGATAAGTCTGGGCTAAAGAATCTGTAGCAGATATTTGATGCCTATTCATCCAATCGGTAGAAAAGTTAAGAGCAGCTTTTTGTCTATCAGCATTAATACCTCGTATATTTTCATCAGCCTGTGATTTAACTGTTTCCACAGCATTACCAGAAACCTGATTAAGTACGGAAGTAGCATCTGCTTTTTGAGCTGCGAATCCTTTAGCATATTGTTCTTTAGCAGCATAAAAAGCTTCCTTAACTTCAGGAGAAGCAGTAAGAAGCATAGCATTAATGCTAGGATCTGTTTCTACTAAATCAAATATAGATTTACCACCATAATCAAATCCGTCAGGATTATCAACAGAAGCCTGAAGTAATTGATTCAATTTATCTCTAAACAGCTTGGATCCAGAATCTTTAAGAATCTGTTGTACACCACTATTAGTTAATTTATTAGTGTTAATGGCTTTAATTATTGAGTCTTTAGTAACTCCATAACCTTCTTCAGTAGCTTTCTTGTATATAATATTAATTAAATCATCCGTGGATAATGGTGTTAAATCTTTAGCTCTGCCATCAGCTATTAACTGTTGAATATAGTTAGTACTATTATTTGTATAAATACCATTATCACCTTCAGTGAGTTTATAAAATTCACCTTCAGTAAGATTTTTAGCTCCTAATACTTTACTTCTGATCTCATCTAATGAGTGCATCTTATGATCACTCATTGCAGCAGTAATATTTAATGCTTTTTGAGTATCAGCTTTATTCTTAAGGTTATCTAAAACATTATTGAAATCTACGCCTCTAGTTCCAATACCTAAAACTGCATCTAATGATTTATCACCAGTACTAGCACCACTACTGCTAAATGTAGCAAATGGTAATTGAGATCCAATATAATCTTCTACTGATATACCTTGATCCTGTAATTCAAGTACTTTATTTGGATCCATACCAGATATAGCTCTATATGCTAGAGCATTACTGGTATCTTTTAATTTCTTTTCATAGTCAGCTTTATGAGCATCATCTAATGCTATTAACTTTAATCCATTCTCAAAATCTTGCTGTGATTTAGCTTGGATCATACCAGCTAAAGCATTAGCAGAGTTAGTAACTCCATTAGATGCCTGTGTAGCATTTGATAATAAACTACCAGCTAATCCACCTAATACAGAGTTATATGTTTCATTCCAAGCCATAGTTATACTCCTTAACCATAGAGATACTTAAGTCTAGCATCCCATCTCTTTAATCCCCAGTTCTTAAATTGTTTATTTCTGGGCTTATTATAGTAACTACCTACATTATTTTTTAGGTTAACAAATGCATTAGGATCACCAGATGTAAATGCTGCATAAGCATCCTTAACCATACCACTATTTTGACCATATTCCCAAGCTACATCAGCTATCATATTTCTTTGTCTTTGAGTTAACTTGGATAAATCATATTTACTAATTACTGGATCTAAATACCAACCCATGAATTTACGAACCAGATCAGTTCTTTGAGCATTATCCATATTAGCCCAATCTTTATATCTAGCATCACCAGTAGCATTAGCATAATCTTGCCATGTAGTATCAAGAATACCAGGGCCTCTTAATGCATATGATCCATTCATATAGGCATCATGCATTTTGTCTCTTCTACCTTGCTCATGATCAAATGTAAAGCCCATATCAATGTTTTTATATAAGAAAGGATTATTTGGATCTAATGGATCATCTGATTTAAGGGCAGGAGTTGGTACAGGTGCTGTTTTAGATGTACCAGTAGATGTACTAGAAGGTAATTCTGTTATATCCTGAGCTTTTTGTAAATCAGGATACATATCTTTAAGCATTTCTCTTTGTAATAAACCAGATCTAAGATCATCTATATCAAAACCAAGAATACTTGTTTGTTTAGGTATTTCTTTTGGTTTATTTTCTACTATAAAATCCCTATCAGCTACATTTTCAGCACCTACTTGAGGTGCTGTAAATTGAGTTGGTTCTGTAAATATATACTGTAATGATTTGGATTGTATAGGGGTATTTCTTTGATATAAAAATGAATCATCCATTTACATATCTCCAAATAGTAGCAGTACCAGCAGATGCCTGATTCTTATATGGATTCATATTTTTTTGTCTAAAATCTGAAGTCCAGTTTTTACCAGTCCACATTGCTATATGACCATAAGGATGAAACTTGTTTCTGTCAAATACTACAATATCTCCTATTACAGGAGAGTACCAAATAAGAGATATCTTCTTAAATCCTCTAACAGGTAATTCAAGATTATATAAATAAGCAGATGGCTGTCTGTTAAATTTTAATCCAGCATTAACTAAACCATTAGCAACATATCTGGCACATAATCCCTGAGAAGTACCCTTAGAATGACTATAGATATATTCAGCTGCTTTCTTAATATTCATAGATACTCCTTAGATCTGACCACCAGATCTAGCATTACGTCTAGCCGCAAACTCTTCTTTAGCTCTGGCTTCCTTATTCATATATTCTTGTTTGGTTAAATCAAAAGCTTCTTCACCTAACTTTAATTGTCTATCCTGCATTTTCTTTTGATTCAGCATTCCAGCTACAGCCAATCCCATTGTAGAGATATCTTTGAATGTACCTAATCCACCATTACCAAATAATCCACCAGTATATCTATTGGGGCTGTTTCTCATATCATTAAGACCAGTCATCCAAAGATTGGCTTTCATCTTATCATCATAACCCTTCCAGAGTGATCCAAATCTGGATTGTCCCCAGGCATCCATACCTTGGTTAAGCATGGATTGATAATTATCATTACCAAATAAAAGAGTACCTGTAGATCCCATCCAAGACCACCAAGGTTTATCTACTTGGTTGGGAAATTGAGAAGGATTAGTAGCTTTATTCTGCTCAATACTTGCAAGAGTAGCATTAAGTGCTGATTGCTGTTGAGCTAATTGTTCGCCATAATTAGGGCTAGCAGCAGCTGTAGGAAGACTTCCTGTCATTGTATAAGCCATAGTTACCTCACATAATCTTTCCCATACCATATGCTGCTAAAAGCATAGGAATTAAACCAATATCTTTATCTTTAGTTAACTGAGCAGTACGATCATCTTGTAACATTTTATCAGCCATAAGATAATCTAATATAGATGTATTAGCTTTAGTATCTCTAATTGGTTGGGTAGTATTAGATGTCTCACCAGATTTAGTATCAGATACTTCACTAACTTTATCACTAGTACCACCAGCATTAGAGACTGATGCATCATTGGATTTCTGGTAATCTTCCCATTCAGGGTGTCCTTCTAATCCATAGATTCCATGTAATTTCTGTAAATTACCTTTTGGATCTATATATGAATCTTGATCCCATAATTTACCATCATGAAGTGCCTTCTTCATAGCTAATTGTAAATTATGATAGGTTGTAGCATCACCAGTTTCATATGCTTTTTGTATTCCTGGTCCATACTGAGCTTGTATAGCTTTAAGATCTGAACTGCCTTGTGCAGATGCTGCTGTCTTAATAGGATCTTCTTTCTTAACAGGATCTAATGGTTTTGTTGCTTGTGGTATTTCTTGTTTTTTAATGTATTTAGGGTTAAAGTGAGCTGTTATATAATCACTAATAGCAAAACGTTTAGCATCATCATTCCAATTAGAATATGGTTCTTTTGTAAAGTATGTTTCATAAGCATTCTGGTTATAACCACCTTTTTCATATATTTTAGCAATATCATCAGCTGATAATTGATCTAAAATAGATTCAGGTATGTCTTGATCATAAATTAAGTTACCTGTAGGATCTTTATAAGCTGCACGGTATTTCCTATCTTTAGTATCATAGTAGAAACCAAAACTGTCATTAGGTCCAAGTTGTCTTATTGGAGTAAAATAATCATTATCACCAAATGAAGAGAAAAATTCTTTACCTGCAGTCCATCCCATTGAATTAAATTTTAATGGACTGTTCTCAAGATCATCTGAACCAGCTTTAAAACCATTATATGAATTAAATTTACTTGCGTCAGCTAAACCACCCATAGTTAACCTCACTTAGTCATATCGAATTGCATCATCGTTCATTTTACTTAAAATATCCGAAATTTCTGCATCGGAGTATTTACCAGATGCCTTAACTCTAGGATCATTAAAGAATGCTTGTACAGCATCTTTATTTATCATATAAGGAGTTGCATATATTTGTTCACCATCATTTCCTAATAAATAAGAATTCTTAGTTAAATCAGTCCTATGATAGGATAATTTACCTAAAGCTTCTGGAGTTACATTAGCTAAATAACGTATAAAATCTCCGGTAAATCCTTCTTTATTGATTCCTCTACGTCTTATTTGATCCGGTAGTGTTAAATAACCATCTTGCATTTGTTGTTTAGTAATATTACCTGGTACCTGATATGGGGATATAAATTTACTTGTATCTATATCTCTTTTATAATCAACACCATTTAATGGTTTAGAAGGTACTCCAGAAGTAAAATCTTCTGGGTGAGCTGATCTATGATTATCTATATAATCTTGTGGCATAGTAGGATAAGAAGCATCTCTTTGGCTTAATGTTCTAATATCATCTCTAACTGTTGCTGGATCATCTCGCATACCTTTTCCTGAAAACCAATTAGAGTATTGATCAGCACCTCTTCTAAGCATATTACCAAGTTCATCCCATTTAGATCCTAAATGAACTATATCTCTAACAACACCAGTACCAGCTTCATCATTCTCACCATATAATTTATGCAAACCAGCATCCCCAATATCAAAAGCTATTTTCGCAGGTCCTACTCCTGGGGTAAGGTAGCTGGCATAACCAAGACCTTTACCAGTAGTACCCCAACCACCATAAATATTTTGCATTTCATCAGCACCTGTATCTTTAGGGGATAATGCATCTGTTATATAACCAACAGCTGCACCAATAGCTCCAGCTTTAAGATTGGATAAAAGACCATGCTTTATTTTGGCACCTGTAGTTATTTTTGCATCTTTAATACCTTGAATTTTATCTTTTACGTCTGCTGGAACTTCTCCATTTCTATAACCTGCCTTTTTAGCATCAGCTATCGCTTTATCATACATACCCTGTCTAACAGCAGCTTCAGTAAATCCATAGAAAGGATTTATTGGCTTAAGTTTACCTGCTTGTTTAATACCAGCGTCTTCAGCAGATGGTAACTGACCAATTCCGGGTGTCCATCTGCTTGTCATTCTAGTCCAGAACCCAGGTTTAGTTTCTGGAGCTGTACTATTAGCAGTAGGTTTAGTTTCTGTAACAGGTTTAGTTTCTGTAGCTGTACCATTAGCAGGTTTAGTTTCTGGAGCAGGTGTAGCTTCTGGAACTGTACCACCATTAGCAGCAGGTTTAGGTGTAGTATCTAAAAATTTACTAAAATCGAATTTATTAATGTCTTTAATTTTACGAAAATCTTCATCAGACATTTGTTTTTGCATATTTTTTAATATTCGTTTTTCTGCACGAGACCATCCTTTTAAACTTCTAAGTTTCTGTTCGGATAATCTATAAGATGATTTATAATATGGGTCATTTTGAACTTTATCAATTAAATCTTTTAAGTTTGCAAACTTAGTTATATCATCAGCCATATTACATCTCCTTCTTTTGTTGGATATTTCCTAATGTAGATCCATTACAAGGATTAAAGTTATAAATATCTATTAAACTTACAGATCTAGCTAATGATACATTACTCTTTGGCATATCAA
>Ga0326514_10001093_pt1 | contig 17798 bp, 22 predicted proteins | sample 3_2548_0518_D_FD_203653 | JGI IMG/M metagenome (GOLD analysis project Ga0326514, IMG submission 203653) | Bovine rumen microbial communities from UC Davis, California, United States - 3_2548_0518 | ecosystem: Host-associated > Mammals > Digestive system > Stomach > Rumen | place: USA... | reverse complement strand
CTATTACTGTTTCCACAAGTGTTATTTACAAAGGTAGAATTAAATATGCTTCCCCCAACGCCATAATAAGATACTGCACCGCCAGTACCGTTTGCGGAATTGTTATTGAACTTACAGTTAACAATTTCACTAACTCCTGTAAAAAAGTAAATGGCACCTCCATGTCCATTAGCAGTGTTATTATTGAATGTGCAGTTTTCAACTATATTTGTAAATGAGCCGGCCTGGCCAAAGTAAATAGCACCACCCCAAGATTTTGAAGTATTATTAGTAAAAATACAATTTGATACTGTGCCTCTGGAAATAGTAAGTCCACCACCAAATGAACCTGCAGAATTATTAGTAAAGTTACAGTTTACCACATTTCCTAATTTTTCAATTGTAACTATACCTGTCCCCTCACAATTTATAAAACTAGAATTTTCAATATGGGCATTGCCGCCAACAACAAGAGAGGTATTTCTTAAAGTAGAATTGTATAACTCAAAGTCATATGCAAATCTCAATCCTCGGTTACCGGTGTTATCGGTAAAATTAGAATTGGAAATGATACCGGAAGATTGGGAATAAATTGCTCCAGCAACACTTGTTAGAGCACGATTGTCTATAAACTTACAATTATCAACTATTACATATGAGGAATAAATAGCTCCACCATTCCATCCTGCCACATTGTCTGTGAAATTAGAATTCAGCAAATTTAAATTATTGGTCCATCTAATGGCACCACCATTGCCTGCATAATTATCGGTAAAACTGCAATTTTCAACAGTGCCAAACTTTGAATAAACGGCACCCCCGGTTAGGTTTGCATGATTGTCAATAAACTGGGAGTTTATCAGATTTAAGGTGCCAGAACATAAAATAGCTCCCCCATCACCATTGGAATGATATCCGTTCTTAATGATTATGTTCTTAAGGGTTAAGGTATACCCATTGTTTATTTTAAATATTCTTCCCTGTTTGCTTGCATCGATATAATTGCCCTTTCCATCGATTTCAAGGTTTTTAGAAATAGTAATGCCTTCACCACTGCTTGCAGTAAAGGTGTAATTTTTGTTTAACTCAAGAGTTGCTGCAGCATTGTTTATTTCAGTCTCTAGATCAGAAACATCCCCATCTGCAGACAAGATCTCCTGATTTTCATCAGTGCCAAGAATTTCATCTTCGAGCTTCGTCGCTGTTGATTCATCAACTTCACTGACAATTTCTTCATCATTTATTGCTAATGTTTGGTTAGCATCATCCAATGCATTAACTGAATTGATTGAAACTAACAGAAGCAGCAATATCGATAGAATCGTCAGAATTTTTATATTAAATCCAATATTTATAGCCATAGTATTTCATCCGAAAATTTTTAATTTTTAATTAGAAATCATGAAAAATTTTAAAATATTTATCAAGAAATAGTCTTAAAATTATTGAAATATCACATATATTATCTTATTCTGAAAAATATAACATATGTAATATTATATGATTATACATATATTGCATAACACCATATATAAATATTTCTTTAAAACAAAAAAATTTTATAAAAATAACCAGATTGATAAAAAATTATAAAAATTGTATACAATACTATAAATTTTAAAAATAAATGAATAATGTAAAAAAATATTACATTAAAAATGGAAATATTCTAAATTCAAGGCCATTAATTAAGAAAATTATATTTTCTCTTTTTTTATGACCTTAATGTCACTTATTCTGGTATCCGGATACTGACCGTCATCATCCTTTTCAACAGCCTTTACCATATCCCATACAGTAAGCAAAGCAACACTTACACCAGTTATTGCTTCCATCTCAACACCAGTCTTTCCCAAAGTATTTACCGCACACTTTGCAATGATTTCATCCTCTTTTACTTCAAAATCAAGTTCTATTCCTGTTAAGGCCAGAGGATGGCATAGAGGTATTATTGAAGATGCGTTTTTAACCGCCTGAATTCCTGCAATCTGGGCGGTGGTTAAGACATTTCCCTTTTTGATTTCCTCATTTTGAATGAGTTCAATGGTATGTTTGTCCAAAAATATGCTACCGCTTGCTATTGCCCTTCTTTTTTGATCAGGTTTTTGCCCGACTTCAACCATGTGCACTCCACTGTCTGTTAAATGTGTAAATTCATCTGCCATAATATCATTTCTCGCTTACTTCCAATACGTCCAACTGTTCGCAAACCGCCTCGACACCCAAAATATCGCTGACGTTAGGCTGGCTTCTTCCATCATCCCCGGAAATCAGCTCCTTGATGTAAAGACCGCCTTCGGTTTTGATTTTCATGCTGAATGTCTTATCGTCAATTATCTCATATGACAGGTCCAGCACATGCTTGATTCTGACCATGTCCGCACGTCTTCTAAGCACTCTCAATGGTGTCTGCTGATTGATTTCATTTAATTGCGTTAACTCTTCAAGTTTATCCTCATCATAAGCCTCATCGCACTTGACGATTGCCTGATAAATCTTATATGTGTCCGGTGAGGACTGCTTTATTTCGGCCTTGCGTCCCCTTTCACATAAGTGTAAATTATGATAAGAAGTTTTTCCTTCATTGATTATGTTGATTTCCTCTTCAAGTTTCGCCAAATCAAGTTTTCTGATTTTAGGCTCCTTAATCTCGAGGACAAATGGTCTTCCAGAACCCAGCATCAGCACGTCGATGTCTTCACGGCCCGCCCCGTGGAATTTTGCTTCGCGTCCTTTGGTTAACTTTAAAAAGTGCTCGGATATTAACTCTTCGACGGATTCCGGGTACTGTTTTCCTGTGCCGTTGCATTCTTCACAGCCCCTGCCTTTGCATTTGGTGCATGGCCATTTGGTTTGAGGTATTCCACGTTTGAGCTTGTTGTATTTTCCCTCAATGTATAGGGGATTTATTTGGATTCTGACTTTAGGCTCTTTTGTCAAATCGATGTTGAAGACAATATCCTGTCTTTCAAATTCGGCCTCTTTTCCATACTTTTCCCATATTCCAAGACCGATTAATCTGTTGACTTCCTTTTTGAGTGTTTCAACACCTAGATTGAACTTTTCGGACAATTCCTCATCACGCTTTTGAATGTCCTTTGGAATCTGTGATCCCACAAGAAATGTATCGAACTCAACTCCCAGCTGGTTGATTTTTGCATCTATCTTTTCATACAGGCCATCATCCAACTTATTGAAGATATTGTCACAGACTACACAGTCAACATCATCCAAGTCAATGTCCAGCTCTTCACATACCTTGTCTGCCCTTTCAATGTTGTTTTCGCCTTCGATTGTCTTTGAAAGCTTGCGCCCAAGGCAGTGCTTGCAGATTTTCCCATCGGTTTCATTTAAAATGTCGCTAGCCAAACTCATGTTATCTCTGCATAAATTGTCCCATCATACGGTTCATGGCTCCGCCTCTGAGGCGTCCTCCACGTTTTCCAATTCCTTTCATGGTCTTTTTGGTGTTGTTGTAATATTTCAAAAGTTCCCTGACTTCACTTTCATCAACACCAGCGCCTCTTGCAATTCTCTGGATTCTGGATTGCTTTATGATTTTAGGGTTGAGCATCTCCTCTTCGGTCATTGAGGACATCATGATCTTATAAGACTCGAGCTTGTCCTCTGTCATCTTTGATGCCTCTTTTGTAATCTTGTTTCCCATTCCAGGAATCATGTTGAGTACCTGCTGCATAGGACCCATGCTGTTCATCATCTCAAACTGGTTTTTCATGTCCATAAGGGTGAACTTGCCGGTGAGCATGTTGTTCATGGTCTTTTCGGCAATGTCCTCGTCGATGTTTTCCTCAGCCTTTTCAATGAGGGATTTTATGTCTCCCATACCGAGAAGCCTTGAGATGAACCTTTCAGGGTCAAAGAGCTCAAAGTCATCGACCCTTTCACCTGTACCGATGAACTTGATTGGCGCGCCGGTTTCGGCCACGGCTGACATTGCGCCCCCACCTTTTGCTGAACCATCAAGTTTTGTAATGATTATTGAACCTATATCGGTTGCCTGTGAGAATGCCTTTGCCTGTTCACCTGCCTGCTGACCGATTGTACCGTCAATTACAAGAATGGCCTCGTTAGGATTGATGATGTTATCCAATTCATCCATTTCGGCGATTAAATCTGCCTCTTCCTTGTGCCTTCCTGCGGTATCGAAAATGATGACCTTACGGTTTTTGAATTCCTGCAAACCTTTCTGTGCCAAATCCAAAGCATCCTTGTTGTTTGGATCACCATATAAAGGCACATCCATCTCTTCTGTGAGTTGCCTTAACTGTTCGTAAGCTGCTGGCCTCCATGTGTCTGTACATACCACAGCAGGGTTAAAACCCTTTTTCTGCAGGTATCTGCACAGTTTACCGATTGTTGTAGTTTTACCTGAACCCTGCAGACCTAAAAACAGTATCTTGTATGGCCTGTCATTGATGTCAAGGCCTGCCGCTTCGCTTCCCAGAAGGTTTACCATTTCCTCATAGATGATTGTTATAACGTGCTCCCTTGGAGTGATACCTTTAGGAGGTTCCTCTTCAAGAGCCCTGTTTTCAATTGTTTTTGATAAATCCAATACCAATTTAATATTTACGTCAGATTGAATCAAAGCACGTTGAATGTCCTTTACAACCTCTTTGATTGTTTTTTTATCAATTACTGACATTCCAACTAATTTTTTCATGGTATTAGTGAGATTTTCTCCTAAATTTCCGAGCATAATAATCACTTGTAATAATAATTTATAAATTATATTAAAATATATTTATATTTATCAACTGTTTAATAATTTTTGTGTGAGAGACATGTTAGAGGAAGTAATAAAATCTTTGGAAGCGTCCCCGATTGTTAAAAAAGGTGAATACAACTATTTTGTAAATCCGATAAGTGACGGTGTTCCGGCAATGGACCCTAAAATGCTAAGAGAATTATCTTTAGCCGTATATAAATATGCGAATTTAGATATTGATAAAATCGTTGCTGTTGAAGCCATGGGAATACACCTTGCAACCGCACTGTCACTTGCAACAGACATACCATTTGTTGTAATCCGTAAAAGGCAATACGGCCTTCCTGGTGAAAAGGAAGTGTATCAGAAAACCGGTTACGGCTCATCAAACCTTTATGTCAATGATTTGCATGAAGGTGAGAAAATACTGCTCATTGATGATGTTGTAAGTACCGGAGGAACTTTGGTCGCATTAATCAGAACCCTGGAGGATATGGGCCTTGACTTAAAATCAGTTGTGGCAATCATCGATAAGGGAAAAGGAAAGGAAATCGTTAAAAAGGAAACAGGAATAGATGTTTTGTCAATCGTTAAATTGGATGTGGTTGACGGCAAGGTAGTTATAGAAAGCACAATTGAAGATTAAAATGTCAATGTATGATATGGATTTATCAAGAGTGATTCGCAAAATCGAATCGCTTGATGCAAAGACGGTGGGACTGCAGTTTCCCGAAGGCCTGAAGGTCCAGGCCACAAAAATAGCTCAAAAAATCGAGGAAGAAACTGATGCAATCGTTATAATATCAGGAGATCCATGTTTTGGAGCGTGTGATGTGGGAGACTGGAAAATGAAGGGTTCAGTTGACCTTATAGTCCACTACGGTCACACCCCGCTGCCGTTAAAGTATGAAATCCCCACACTTTTCATTGAGGCATATTCAAAAATTGACATTAAAAAGGACCTTGAAAAAAGCCTGGAATATATGAAGGACTATTCCAGAATAGGCCTTGTCACAACAACACAGCATCTCCACCTTCTTAATGAAACAAGGGACTATCTTGAGGACAACGGCAAAGAGGTTATTCTCGGCTCATCACCATCAACACGCAAAGGACAGGTCTTGGGATGCAATTTCTCATCGATAAAGGATTTGGAGGTTGATGTTATCCTGTTTATAGGAAACGGCAATTTCCATCCACTTGGAATCAAGCTTTTCTCAAATACTCCCGTATTGGCTTTGGATCCGTACAACTCCGAAATCAGGAACATGGATGAGTTTGCAGACAGAATCCTGAGAATACGTTTTGCAAGAATCACCAAGGCGCGTAGCGCTAAAAAATGGGGAATACTTGTATCCTCAAAAGAGGGACAGTACCGCATGATGCTTGCCAAAGAGATTAAAAAGATATTGAAGGATGCAAACATGGAATCATACATCATACTGCTTGACAATGTAACTCCCGATGCACTGCTTCCATATATGGATTTGGATGCGTTTGTCGTGAGCGCATGTCCAAGAATAGCCATTGACGATTCACAGATGTATAAAAAACCATTGCTTACACCACAGGAATTGGAAATAGTGTTGAATAAGCGTGAATGGGAAAACTATCAGTTGGATGAGATTCTATTCCACGAAAGGTATTCCAATACCATTTAATCTTTTTTTACCGGATGTTTCGATTCTTTTTTAATTTCGCATTCATTGTTTCGCAATATTATTTGCTGACCTTATGGCGACTGCTTTTTGGAATAGGCATGGGTCACTAATTTTTCTAGCTTCATTGAATGCGATTACCCTTAATCTTATCTCCTTTTCTAACATGGATAGACATACAGATGACCCCTAATATTGAACATTTAATTTGATGCCTTTTTGTTCCAACTCATCAATGATATCGTCCACAGCAAAGAGTTCAAGTTGCAAGTCATAAACGATATCTGAAATATGGGGATTTTCATGGGTTTTACAGTATTCAATGATTTCTTCAACTTGCTGAGATTATGGAAAATCCCTAAAACTCATTTCCCTTTGAATGATGCCGTTATTGTAGTTGTTGAAATATGCAGTTCTGGCAACAAGATTAATGGCAGAATTTATCAAAATCCCTGCCATTAATTTTTGGAAACAACACTACGGTATTCTCAATATCCTCAATAATGGGCTTAATTTCCCCATAAATATCATTAAAATGATCCAACATTCAATTAAAAAACATATCTCCATCAAAATGGACATTCAATAATAATTTAGTTTCTGTAGTCCATCCTAAGTTATCACAAAGTACAAGAGAAAATTTTGAATGTGGGAAATGTTTGATTAATTGAGGTTCCATAGCTTTAAGTATTGTTAATGTAGTGCCATTCAAATTGATGAAATCATTTATCTGATTTTCATTTGAAACAAGAATATAATCATTTTTTAATCCGTTCATCATACTTTTACCTCCTTTTTATATAAACCATTTTAAAAAACCAAAAGAATAGGTATTTTTTTTCTTAATAATCAGCGTGATTTTTATAACTTATAAAATTATCCGCATAAGTCCAAAACAATTTTATAAGTTCAAATCAATATTGTTTTAATCTAATAATTAATTTTAACCGATTAAAATAATAATTAAATTGAAAAAATAAGCTCTAATTCATGAATACTTTTAAATATAAACATGGATAAAATTATTATATTAAAGAAATTTTAGCAAATCTTTATATTTGGTGATTTTAATATGAGTGTAGAAGACGAAAAAATTGTTATGCCTGGAGACAAACTAGGAATCATAGAACAGTATCTGCCAGGTGAAGGTACTTATGACGATAATGGAGACATCAAATCATCAGTACTTGGAAATGTTAAAATTAATCAAAAAATGAAGGTTATTTCTGTTGTGTCAGATGCAAAACCTGCCCTTTTAAAAATAGGCGATGTTGTTTATGGCCAAATTACCGACATCAAACCTCAAAGGGCCAATGTAAAGATTGAATGTATGAAAGATAATGGAAGACCATTAGCTCTACCATATATGGGAGCCATACACATTTCACAAGCCAAAAAAGATTATTTAGAGAAATTATCTGATGCTTTTAGAATTGGAGACATCATCCAAGCAAAAGTGGTTAAAATAACTGGAGACAATGTTGATTTGGGAACTGTGGATGATGATTGTGGAGTCCTAAAGGCAATGTGCACCCGCTGTAGAGATTACATGCATACAACACAAAAAGAAAATGAACTTCAGTGCAATACCTGCAATAAAAAAGAAAGACGTAAAGTCTCTAAAAACTATGTTAATGATTAATTAAGGTTGATATAATGGAAAATTTTGAAATTATCGATGATAAAACTTTAGAACTTACTTTTGAAGTGAAAGACGAAAGTCACGGAGTTTGCAATGCATTAAGACACATTTTAATGCAGGACCCTGATGTAGAGTATGCCGTTTACAATATCGATCACCCTCTTACAGGAAAGCCACAAATGACAATCAAAACCAAAAGAGGAAAAAGACCAAGAACAGTATTGAAAAAGGCAGCTGAAGAACTGCAAAAAGAAAGTTCAGAATTTAAGAAAATTATAGACGAAGCTTTATAGCTTCAATTTTTATTTTTAATGTGATATAATGGCATCTTACAAAAATCCTTCTTTAACAGTGGATACATTTATCTTTAATGAGAATTGGGAATTTATTTTAATCAAAAGATTATATCATCCCTTTAAGGATTACTGGGCATTGCCTGGAGGTTTTGTTGAATACGGTGAAACTGTAGAGGAAGCTGCAGTTCGCGAATCAAAAGAGGAAACCAGCATTGATGTTGAACTTCTGGATATAGTCAACGTTTACTCAGACCCAGACAGAGATCCACGTGGACATACAGTTACTGTTGCATTCATTGCAAACGGAGATTTCAACATTAAACATGCAGACAGTGATGCTGAAGACATTGGTGTCTTTTGTGAAGAGGATTTAGACAAACTGAAAATAGCTTTTGACCACAGAAAAATAATTGAAGACTGTCTAAAAAAAGCCAAAAAAATAATATAAAAAGGTCAATATTTAAATAACTTAAAAAAAAGATTACATACATATAATTTAATTGAGGAGATTAAATGGAATTTTGTCCAGAATGTGGGGCCATGATGCTTCCGAACAATGGCGTTTTAAAATGCAATAAATGCGGATACTCAAATGAGTTAGGCAATAATAAAGAATATGAAGTTTCAAGAGATATAAAAGCTGAAGAAACTGTTAAAATGCTTGGAGAAGATGTGGACGTTGGCCCAATTACTAATGAAACCTGTCCGGAATGCGGACATGATAAAGCTACTTATAAAATGTTACAAACCCGTAGTGCAGATGAAGCTCCTACACGTATTTTCACATGTACTAAGTGTAAACATACTTGGAGAGCATATGACTAAGAGGTTTTCTTATGAAAGATTCTAAAAAAGAGCATAGGATTTCTAATTTAAAGGATATGATTGACAACGTCAAGGACGAACCAGAAGAAAAAGAAGAAATTGACGATATCGAAGAGGATGCTGAACTGATTAATTATCTCAATCAGGACAAACTCGATTATGACAAATTAGAAATTGACGATGAATACATCTATCATCCGGGCGATGATGGTGAAAATGCTGTTAATTTAGAAGAAAACCCTATTGACGAAAAATATATTATTAAAACTCCAAAAGAAGTCGATGATGAAGATGACTATGACGACATGGAAGAGGAGATAGTTGGAGAAATAAGCGAAAACTTCGACAATGTCATCAATGCCAAAATCAAGGGCAGGCCTATCCTGGCCATCTTCAGTTCCGTCATAGGAGTCATACTTATCATCATATCCATATTCATATTCCAATCAAGAACTGAAAGAGTTGTGGACAATGTTGTTGCTGGAGAAACCAGTTTCATGTTTGTCATTTTCCTAATAGCAGGAGCATTCTTGTTATTTTATGGAGTATACAGATTATTCAACATTAAAAATCCTTTTGAAAAGATTACAACCAGCATCAATACTATAGATCAAGCTCATAAAGACAAAAAAGACGATGCTGACACTAAAATTGAAAAACCATCCCCAAAAACAATACCTAAGAGCAAAATTCCGCTCGATAAGGATTCCTACAAAATAGGCGAATTCGACATGAATGAGATTAAATCATCTCTAAAAAAACCCGCTACTTCTAAAAAAAATGAAATGCCTGTAAGCAAAGATGTTGATGAAATTCCTGTAAAAGAAGAAAAAAATAACAAGATTAAAGACTTATCTGAAGAGGAAATTGAAGAAATAGAATATGAGCATGCGAAACTTGAAAGCGAATCTATCGATGATATTTTTGCAGAGGTTGAAGACATCGAAGATGTCCCTATTATTTCCATCGATTCAAAAGAAGAAAAACAATAATTTTAATAAAGGGCCTGTGGTCTAGTTAGGAATGACGTGGGACTTCGGATCCCAAGATCGAGGGTTCAAATCCCTCCAGGTCCGCTTATTTTTTAACCCTTACAACCGCTTCCTTAAAGAAGTCAGGAATCAATGACCTATACATAGGACTTTTAAACAGCATATTGATATCGCTGTCAATGATATATGTATAGCAGGAATCGTCTTCAGCCCTCATTCCACGGCCGTAAGCCTGCATAAGGGTCATGACGGTTTTATATGCATACCACTTCTTGTCCCTTTTCATTCTCATGTTGACCTGCTTATCCCCAAGATACGGGAAAGGAATCTTATAGATTACCTGGAATCTGCACTTGTCGTAAGGCAAATCAACACCTTCACTCATTGAAGGGGAAACCAGTACCAAGGGATTTTCATCCTTTTCAAAAAAGTCCAATACCTGCTCCCTGTTTTTTGGAGTGTGGGAAACAAGCCTTGAGTTGTAAAGATTGTTGGTAATGTACTGCTGGCATTTATAGCTGTGTGTGTGAATAAGTCCCTTGTCGCCCTCATGTTTTTTGAGGATTTCCTGCAATATAGGAATTGTCTTTGGTGCAGTGTTCTTAATTCTGTTGGCGGACATCTTTCCGGCCAAATTAAGAATGATCGGCCTTTTCTCTTTGGTAAATGGACTGTCCACCTTGATATGATAGACCTCATTCGGATTTAAGCCGAGCCATTTTGAAAACATCTTGTGGGAAAGTATGGTTGCGCTCATGAAAATGACTACATCCCCATATTTCAACAAATTGTTTTTGGCATAATTATGCACCCTTAGAGGCTTGAAGCAGACGCTTGTCTCATCTGTGTCGATGACCCAATTTTTAGGTTCCTTTTCAAGATTGTTCTTAAGGGATTTGAGCCTGCCTATGGTTGATCTTATCCTGTCGGCCTTATTTTTGCTTACATCCTTTAAATCTATTTCAGCATAGGATTCCCTTATTGCATCAATCTCCATTACCCAATCTTCAAGTTCACCGTCTTTAAGGATTTCCTTTGTCATTACCTTGTTGATATCCTTTTCAAGACGTCTGTTATAGAGGGTGACTTCCATTGTGGACATCAGCTTGTTTTCAATGTTGTGCGCCTCATCGAGAATCAGAAGTGAACGGGTTCCGAAATGCTTTACGTAATTGAGCTCAACGATTGCATAATCATAGTTCATCAGGGTTATTGGAGAGTTTATTGCATTCGCCTTTTGATTCCAATAATGGCAGTGGGCATCTGATTGGTAGAATACTGTTCCTCCAAATGAATCCTCAAATGCAAGTTCCGCATCAAGTGTAGGATTTTTGGCTACCCCATAGGGACAGAAAAACTTGGAAGAGGTTGGTGTTGTCTTACAGTCACCCATATCACAGGTTGTTTCAAGATTGTCATGCAAGCAAGCGAAATTTCCCCTTCCCTTAACCAGCGGAAAATCGAACTCGTTGGAATACTGGGCCTGCAGTTGCTTGGTCATTGTCAATATATATGCTGATTCATACATTTTGGCAAGGGTTGTTGCTATAGCGGATTTGCCTGTACCGGTACCGGCTTCAAGGACTATGTATTTATATCCCTTTTTGATTGCATCGTTAATGTCCTGTATGATTTCCAGCTGACCGAATCTAGGCTCCTCAAATGGAAAATTAACAATTATCTCATCATCTATATGGGGATATATCTCCTTTAGATAGGCTGCGGTTCCTTCATCCTGCTGATAATCATCAATTGAATAGACTTCAGGAATATCATCATCCAAAACTGAAGATTTTCTGGGCCTTGAAAAACTAAATAGGTTAGTTGGACCACCGGATTTCTCTTTTTTGTATTTTCCGCAAACACAATTACTTTTTAACATACCGCAATTTGGGCAAAACATTGAATTTGACATCAAAAATATATTAGTAAAGAGGTACTATAAATAAGTAGTAGACAAGTATTTTGCAAAATTGAAATTAAAACGTTAAAGTGATTTTATGACAGAAAAAGGAAAATTAATTGGAATTGGTGTGGGGCCTGGAGATACTGAATTATTAACTTTAAAAGCAGCAAGAGTTTTAAAAACAGTCCCAGTTGTATTTTCACCGAAATCATCAAAAGAAAAGGAAAGCATTGCCTTATCTATTGTCAGACCTATACTCGAAGAAAGGAAAGATTATAAGAGACTGATGCTTGTGGAGCCTATTTTTCCTATGATTGAAGATAAAAAGGAACTTGAAAAAATATGGAGCAGCGCAGCGGAAATGATTGCACAGTATTTGGACAGCGGAAGGGATGTTGCTTTCATAACTCTTGGAGACACTTCCATTTTCAGTACCTATTCCTATGTTCAGCAAAAGCTGATCGGCAGGTATGAAATTGAAACCATTCCTGGAATAACTTCATTTACAGCATGTGCCGCTGCTAAAAACAAGGCTCTTGTTGAGCAGAATGACATTTTAACAATTGTTCCTAAAATCGATGACAGACTGGAACATGTTTTGGAATACAGTGACTCAGTTGTTCTTATGAAGGCTTCAAGAAACACTTCAGAACTTGAATCAACAATTGAAACTAAAAATAGACCTAAAGAAATTTATTCAGTGCAGAATTGCACTCGTGAAGATGAAAAAATTATTGAAGGCTTTTCCAATGAAAAACCTTATCTTACAACCACCATCATTCAATTCAGCGATGATTAGTATGCCCTGATGTGTTGAGGTTCTATCTCAAACACACACTTTTCATCACCCATTGTATAGCATTGGGTTTCAATGACGCTTACCGGCAGGTTAAAGAATTCACTAAACAATCCTTCAAAGATTCCGGTGTCCAAAAAGCATGCAGGTTTGCCTGTTCTTGGAAGCAGCTTGCATTCAAAGCAGTCATAGGTTGTGATTTTAATGATCTGTCCGATTTCGAATGTTAATCTTCCAAGGCCCTTTCTTTGCCAGAAATCGGCCACATTGTCCATGAAGACATCCAAATCGTCATCGTACAATATTTCAAATAATGATCTGCCTATGCTGTTTCCTGTTGACTGCATGATAGGATCAATGTTCACCCCTTCCTGAATGAGCATTGCCTTTAATGTATGGAAGAGCAATGTGGAAAATTCCTCATCATCCTCGATGAGGTTTTTTATCAGGTAATCGGATTGGGTTTCCTCTATCTCTTTTGGTTCAGATATGTTTACAGAGCCCAGGAATTTTGAGTTGATGTAGAATATCTTTTTCCGATTATCGTCGGGATGTACCCTGTAGGATATTATCCCATTTTCTCTTAAGCCTTTTAGATGTACTGATACTGTTGATTTTGATTTACCGGTGTTGTTAACTATTTCATCAAATTCCATTTCACGGTCTCTTAGCATTTCCAAAATAGTTAGTTTTACCGGACTTTTAACGACATTTACTCCAATGTTTTCATTCAAATTTGAGAAAATTTGTATTGGTTTTTGTTCGCTCATAACTATCCCCCAATAGATATAGTATAATTTAAAATTATTGCTTAATAAATGTAACTATATATTAAAAAATATAATATTGTTTAGAAATTTCTAATTATTATTGAACATTCACTAAAATTAAAAATAAAAAAAATACGAACTGTTCGTTTAAAATGAAATAAATAGTTCAGATACTAATTAACTTAAAGCCGATACACATTAAAAATTTGCCACCGAATCAGATTTTAAATAGCTTTTGGGCATTATGTGAGGTAATCCCAATGACATCCTTCTCTTTCATGTCCAATTCCCTGGCCAACTTTTGAGTAATATACTTCAGGTTTAGCGAAGTATTTTCCTCTCCTCTTTTTTCTTCGGGTGCCAAATACGGCGAATCGGTTTCAACAAGCATATGATTAATGTCAACCTGCCTTACCATTTTTCTGATTTTTTTGTTATGTGTGTGGGTGATTGGTCCGGCAATTCCTATATAGAATCCCAATTTGACAAATTCACGTGCCATTTCAGCCGAACCCTGATAGCAGTGAAGGGAACCTGCAATGTCATGCTCCTTTAAGATATCTAATGTGTCATGCATCGCTTTTCGGCTGTGCACAATAACAGGCAGGCCATGTTTTTCGGCCAAATCAAGCATTTTTTCAAATAATGCAATTTGTCTTTCCCTATTGTCTTTTGTATGATAATAGTCAAGGCCAATCTCACCTACTGCAACAACATTGTTGTTTTTAAGCTGCAAATCCAAAAGGGCAATGTCATCATCTGTCGCCTCATCGGCATAGGTGTAGAGATATCCCAGGGCGGCATGCACATTATCATATTTAGCTGACAGTTCCAACACTTCCCCATTGCTTGAAGGATCTGTACCGTTCAATATCAGCTGAATACCTTCTTTTGAGGATTTTTTAATTATCTCCTCTGCATTTTCCATTTCACTTTCATAAATATGGCAATGAGTGTCAATCATAAAATCATCAGTTGAAAGATTATTTATTAGTAGTTGTATAACTATTATATGATTGATTAAATTATATTTTTTGGTGATTGGACATGGATGAGAAGTTTTCAAGAACAGAAATGTTAATTGGAAATGACGGTATGGATAAATTGAAAGATGCAACGGTTGCAGTTTTCGGTATTGGCGGCGTAGGCAGTTTTGTTTGTGAAGGGCTTGCAAGAAGCGGAATCGGAAATTTCATTCTAATAGACTATGACAAGATTGATGAAAGCAACATCAACCGGCAGATAATAGCCACAACAAAGACAATCGGAAGATACAAGGCAGAATTAATGGCTGAAAGAATCCTTGAAATCAATCCTAACGCCAATGTCGAAATCTATAAGGAGTTCTATATGGCGGACTCGGAAAGCGACATAATCACTGAGGATTTGACATATGCCGTTGACTGTGTGGACACCATAATGGCAAAGATTGCAATCATCTGCAAATGTGATGAAATTGATGTTCCGGTCATTTCCTCAATGGGAACCGGGAACAAGTTGGATCCGACCATGTTTGAGGTGGCTGACATTTACGACACCACCGTTTGTCCCCTTGCCAAAATAATGAAAAAGGATTTGAGAAAGAGAAATATTGAAAAGCTGAAGGTGGTCTATTCAACAGAACATGCAATAAACACAAATGACCATCCGATAAATCATGACAGAAAATTCAAGGTGAAAGGCAGCACCTCATTTGTGCCGTCAGTTGCAGGGTTGATAATTGCCGGAGAAGTGATAAAGGATATTGCAGAGAATCGGTAATAACATGCGAATAAATGAAGACATCTTGAAGGAATTAAGAGATGTGACAAAAAACAGGCAATCTTGGAAATCAAATATAGATAATGTCGCAGAAAAACTGGGTGAAGAGCATTCAGTGCCTGTCAATGCAAAGGCATTGTGGCTTCTTGGAGAGATGGGCCTGAAGCATCCCAAAAAAATCGAAAGGCATGTTGAAGATATTGCAAGCTATATGAAAGATGAGAATCCCAAACTTAGGGAAAGGTCTGTCAATGCTGTCGGAAGAATCGGCAGAGGCGATGAAAAGCTGATAATACCCCATTTAAATATGCTGATGAAAATGAGACATGACGAGTGCGAAAATGTCCGGCACGCATTCCTCTGGGCCTGTGAAAACATAGCTTCAACAGCACCGGAGCTTTTTTGTGAAAAGCTAGATATATTTTATGAAATGATTGGCGATTCCATCGAAAAGGTCAGAATAGAAGCCCTGAAATGTTTAGGGTGATTGGAAAAAGAAAACCGGAATATGTGAAAGCATACCTGACCGAACTTGAATGGAATTCTAAAAATGATGAAAACCCAATCGTGCGCATCCACAGTGAGGGCGCAGTCAGAATCACTGAAAAAACGATGAAAAAAAATAAAAAGAGGAAATAGATACTGAATGTATCTATCTTTTGACTTTTGAAGTTAATTTTACAGTGTGTTTAAGGTAAGTTGCCTGGCATTTGACATTTTTGCCTTTTTTAAGTTTTTGCAGTACTTTCTTTTTAATGGTTACTTTTGCAATACCCTTCTTGTTGGTTTTTGCAGTGTATTTTGTTAGTGTAAAAAATTTAACTGATGAATTTAATTTAATTTCTTCTTAATTCTATTTATTAAAACCAAATATGTTATTAAGTTACTATTAAATTGTTATATGAAAAATAAGGACAAACTGATTTGATTTTACTTCAATTAAGTGATATCCTTGCTTTAATAAAATACCATCTATTTTTAATTACCTCATCAAATATGACTCATTATTCGTAGAATTAACTACATGCTATCATAACTAATTAAATAGACATAAATATCGTTATTGATTTATCTGCATTTATTTAAGTATTATTTTTTAATTTGAAGTTTATAGAAACCTTTAAATTGAATGTAGGCTAATTATTATATATGAAACCAAAAAATAAACAGCCTACGGAAATATATTGTGTTGAAGATTTATTTAAATATTACTTATTTGGTCAGGGAAATTTGCTCTACATTTGCAACACCATTTCGCCTAAAATAGTTGATTTATTCTTATAAATAATGAATACCGAATTATATATCATTTACTTTGATTATAGAGAGTATGATCCTGATTTTGCTCGAACACACGTTAAAAATGGATTAGTTGAATATAAATTAAACAAAAAATTCAAAATTTATAAGCAAACTTACAAATATCCATCTAAAAATAAGGAAAAATTCATGACAACAATGTTTCCTGATTATATTGATAAATACTGCAATTATACTAGAAAAATCAAAGAACAGGGACTAATGTGTACTAAAATTACATACTCATCATACGGATCAAAAACTGAAATGGTAAAGGAACACTAATTTATTAATTACTAGATTACCTTGAACCACCCCACCTAAAAGAGGGCGGGGCGGTTCAATTGTGATAATTTAAATAATGCAAAAATCAATTAATATATTCATTTATTCCTGTGAGCTTTTCAATATCGGAGAAATCCCAATATTTGTTCTCCCAATGATAGTACACATCTTTTTTTCTTGAAAATCCTGAATGGAACAGTAGTATTATCATAAAAGTCAAATCCATAATCGACATAACTTGAAAAATGAACCATCATTTATATTATTAATCAATCTATTATAACATATATTATGTGGTTAAATATTTAACCAAGTAATTAAATATTTTTTCCAGATGTGATTTTATATGTATGATAAAGAGGAAATTATCAGCGATTACATTAAAGAAGAATTATCTGACATTCCAAATATTTTAAATAATGAATTGACTTTAAATGGCAGAAATTTCGAATATAGAAAAGAGTTTGATTTTATTAAACATCATATTAATGAGTTTTTAGAAAAAACAACCCCTAATCGATATTTTGCACTTCCAGGATTAAGAGGTGTAGGAAAAACAACATTATTATAGTATTTTACTGATTTAAATGATAACAGACCCCACATGTAGCACTTCTTCCTCTATCATCCAAATAGCTGAATACTGGGTTATTTGATTATACATTTTCCACATGCACCCTCGTATTAAATCACTCGACTAAGAGTTTTGGAAGAGAAAATCCTACTATAACTAAAATTGAAATCAAAGATTTCAGTGCTTTGAATAGAGTAAATAGGCAGTTAACTGTCGTATAAAAATAAAAAAAAGAAAGGATAAAAAAGGAGTTAAAATTTTATACCTCCTCATTTTTATTTGATTT
>Ga0326514_10001092_pt1 | contig 17806 bp, 37 predicted proteins | sample 3_2548_0518_D_FD_203653 | JGI IMG/M metagenome (GOLD analysis project Ga0326514, IMG submission 203653) | Bovine rumen microbial communities from UC Davis, California, United States - 3_2548_0518 | ecosystem: Host-associated > Mammals > Digestive system > Stomach > Rumen | place: USA... | reverse complement strand
AAGAAAAATAATACTTTAATAAAATACCCAATTAAGCATTTTCTCAATTGGGTATTTTATTTATACATAAAAGTTTATTTAATATTTTCGATCTAAAACCTCATCGTTCTAAGGATTATCATCGACTAACTAAATAGCCTCAAGTTTATTTCTTTGTTCAATGATATCTAATTCACGATTTTTAAGTTCGTAATCATTTTGGATTTTCTGATAATCAATATCCTGTTGAGCTAAATTATTTTGTTGTTCAATCGCTAATTTCTTACTATTAAGTTGAGTAAGTTTACGAGTGCTAGCTTCAAGTTGTTTTTGCATTTGCTGAAGATTCTATTGTGCTTGTTCTAACTGTTGAGTTAATTGAGCAACTTGATTATTTTCAATTTTCTTTTCTCGAATAGCTTTCATAGTAAGATCTTTCATCTCTGTCAAACTCTTAGACGTAGAAACAATAAGTAATAATTCTGGATCTGCTTGACCTTGCCCAGCAATTTGCATCGCTAATTGTTTAATGAGTTCTTGTTCCTTCATTATTTCAGCGCTATCGGCTAACTAAATATCAAAAGAAGTTGCAGTATAATATTTAGGCAAAAGAGTAAATATTTCTTTTTGATCTCCTAAAATTACTTGCCCTGTAAGTCCATCTTTATATACAATTTTTGCCATATCAATACAATCTGATATGATTTCTTGAACAAGAGTATCCATAGCATTATAATAACGTTTTGTAATTATATACGACTGTTGCATTCCAACTTCTACGTTTGCAACAGCGTCTCTTTGTTCAATTCCTCCAAGTCTTTCACGAAATACTCCAGTAATAGAACTTACAGTATCTTCAATCATACTTACAGCTAATTGTATATATTGTATGGCAGCCAAACCTTTAGTATCGTCATATCCATTATAAATATTAGCGGCCCCTATGGTATTTTGTCCTTCTTGTGAACTATCAATTACAGCTAAACCTATTTTACGATAAGCTTGATATTTCATTAATCTTTCTTCGAGATCATCTCCTAAAAATTCAGGAAGGGATGCAACATCAACAATTCCACCAGTTGTTCCAGCGAGGGCAATCAAGTTATCTTTTTGATAAAGCAACATATCATAATTGTCCTATAAGTCTGCTGTAGCTAACATTAAAGAATAAGGAGATCCATTTCCATTTGTATACCAGATTCCATTTACAGATAATCTAGGAATATCTGGATCGTCTAAATCTCTTATTTGATATTTATCGGCATCGTCTAAGATGTAAATATCATTTCCTATACGGGTTACTTTATAATTTTTACCAGTATATTTTCCATCATGCTTATATGAATCGATCCATTCTACTTCGTAAACAGGTATTAAATCCCATCTTATGTTTTCTTTATCGTAATAAGATTCGTCTTCAAGAGGATGTACTCCTGTTCCATGTAATATACCCGGATTCTAATTAGTTATGTTCCCGCATCTTCCAGCTTGACCAGTAATTAATATGTAATGCTCATTGTCTTCTCTATGGCCTGTTTGCTATTGGAGCTATTTTAAATCTTCGGTATCTAAACTATTACCATATTTTATTTCTATTTCTTGAACAGTCATCCATTTACGAACAACAGCCATATATCCATCTTTCATATATCTACTATGAGGATTCTTTTTGACCCAGGTATTTAATACATCAAGATGTTCCGGCCTAAAACCTGTTCCAGCATATGTAGGATTCACTTTATAATAAGCCTATCCTGTCACAAGCATATCTATAAATTCTTGTTCAACAATATTCATGAAATCTATTTTACGATCTTGTAAAATATATTGGACAAGATTTTGAGCAGCAATTTCATAATTAGAGATAAAATTACGATTTACTCCATCAATTAATTCTTGTAATTCCCGTTGGATTTCTAAATCTTGCTATTTGTGTAATTGTTGATTTTCTTCTCCGTTATTAACAATAGCTTCGTAAATAGAATTTTCAAGAAATTTATAAAGATATTCTTTTTGTTTATTTGCAATCTCTAATTGCTTGTCTCTAAAAATATTTGTTAAAGTTTTTTTATCTTTACAAGCAATTTTAGGCCTTGGCTTAGTTGTAAGATATTCTCCAACAATAGCTTCTATGTGTTTTCTTACCAGCGGAGTAAAACTTACAGATGTCGGATTTCCAACACCAAAGTTTTCTTCAAGATGCTAATACTAATAATGATCTCTTACTCCGTTAAAATAATTATAAGCTTTAAAAAGAGATGTTTTCTCTTTAACAAGATCTCCGATGACATAATCACACCAATCTACAAGGTATTCATCAGAGCCCTTCCGTGCTTTCGATATTTCCATATATTATTAATTTATATTGTTGTGACCTATCCAATCGTCTATCTTTTAATTCTTTCGTAACATACTAAAGAAATTCTTCATCAGATTCACATTCTTGCCCGATAACAACCGAAGGTGTGATAGGATTATGAAGAAATAATTTTAACATATAATAATTTCCATCCTTAGTTACAGATAACTCTTTAGTATATTTACACTGATATATAGCCTCCATAGAAGCTAAAACTTCCTTTTCTAAGTTTGTGTACATTGTCTTCTTTTAAATTTCCCATTTGTACCTAACCGTACTCGTTTCTAGAATATCCGAAATTAAGTTTTTTAGAAGAATAAGTATTATTTGTTCTTGCTATTCTACCGCGAACTGTTAGTTCTTCGTCTGCAAGAAGTGCCATTCCATATGCAGCCACAATATCAAATTTTCGTTTATTTTCATAAGAATATGATATAAATTCATCAAGCATGTCTAAAAACTATATTTGCTCACAATAATCAGAAATATAATTTTCTATAAGATCAAGATAATGAAGAATTACATGTTCTGGAGCAGGAACCCCGTATTGTTTAAAATTAGTTCTTCCAGAAGAATTCGCAGTGGCCTACGGTCTATGCATTAAATAATTTTCTTTTTTCTTCTAAATAAAATATTGAATAACACTTGTACGGGTTGCTTCTACAAGAACCTTTGCGTTATAAAATTCTGCAAGTTTTAATGAAGTTTCCCAGGCATCTTTTATAGATTTAGGTCTTTCTTTATAAATAGCTACAGGTTTTGGTGGCTATAATCCAACTTGTCTACGAAAAACTACAATACAGAATTTTGACAAATCTGTTTGACCGGTAGATGTAGACTAATCACTGTCAATTCCGTCCAATCCAATTACATATAAATTCTTAAACGGAATCCCATTTTCATCTAACATTGGAAGTTCTGTAAACTAAATATTTCCACTTCCAACTTCTACAGTAGGAGTTTTATTTATATCCGGAACTCCGTCTGTTAATTGCCAATGAAGTTTCATTCGTTGTGGAAGAGGAACTGTTTTATGAATTTCTATAGCCGCTTTTTGATCAACTAATTTTTCTTGATCAAAATTATTTTGTCCTTCAAGAATAAATGCATCTTCCGGAGTGAAGCAATATTCGGCTTTATCTTGTAATAATTTTTTTGGATCCTTTATTTTAGCCCATGTTGCTTCATAATATGCTTTAGCTCGTTCTTCGTCAACTACACCTCTAGAATCAAATCCTGGATTATTAGGACTTCCAAACCACATTGTATATGAGGGGATGAAATATCCAGTAAATACAAATTCCCCGCTTCTTGTATAATTATGTTTATAAGGAAGCATAAAGAATTCTTCTGGATTATAGAACATATCTTTTAACCCTGCTAAGTTTGGTCCGGTATCTCCAGCGGTTCCAAAAACAAATCTAGACCCAACTCGGAAACCATTAATTTCCACTAGTGCACGAGATTGAATATAAGAAGCAATAATTTTCGGATTACTTCCAGCTTCTTCAAAATACAAACTATACGTACGTCCTCCACGGAGTTTACGAGGTTCATCTATAGTTACTCCTTCAACACGTGATTTCCATCCAGTTTCATTTCGATCCTGATCTACTTTTGATGCAACTTTTACTCGGGCGGTATCTGTTTTCATACGAACTCTTCGAAATCCACCCTCTGTTTGTGTATTTAAAAAGTTAAATTCGTTCCAAGTTTTATCTAAAGTATCATCCACATATCGATCTGCAAATGCGGCTACAATATTTCTGGTGTTTGCATGAAAAGTATAAGCATTAGATAAATTACTCGCGGCTATCTAGCTTGCGCCGACTCCACGTGCCTTGAAAGCTACTCCGTCCATTCCTAACTTTCTGCACAAAGCTAAATAATGAAAATATTCATATTGCTTAGCAAGAAAAGATGGGAAGTTTTCTTCTTGTAATTCTGCTCCGCTTTTGTCTAATACAGAAGGTAATCTATAATAATTTAACCAAAAGTAATTTTCACCAGTTAAAGTATATTTACCGACAGTATATCCTTCTCGGCATCTACGGAATTCTTCTTGCCAATATTGACGATGCGAAAAAGTGCCAGGGACCAATTGAGTATACCTCCCGTATTCTCTGTAAGTTCTAGCAGCTTTTGTAAATTCTTTAGGATCAAAGTCTAATCCTTTATCCTTTGTAATAGGTCTATATCCAGTAAGCTCATAAGAAAGAGTTGGATCAAAGTATTCTATCGGATCTCCTATTTTTACATCCCATTCGTCTTCCGAAGCTTTTGATTTTATAACTCTTTCTTCTTGCTTAATTGGTTCTTCTTTATACTCCAACATTTGTTTAAAAAGCATTTTTTCTTTTTCTTCTGCTGTTGGAGTTTTTCTTGTCTTGTCTCTTTTTTTATCTGCTGCTTGAGCTGCAGCAATAAGTTCTTCAGTTGATCTACGTTTTAAACTATTTAAACTCATAATTAATCAAAAAGACCAGGAGTCGCATCACCTCTTAATCCAGAAGCTTCTTGTAATTCTTCTTTATATTCTGCTTCGAGTACTTTTAAAGACTAAAGAACTTTAGATAATTGTTGCATTGAATCAAATGTATCTTTTACTTTAAATACAGGAGTTCCTGTATCTGTACGTTCATTATAATCAATGCTTTCAATAAATAACTATATTTCGTGTAGTTTATTTCTAAACATTTGAATCATTGGTCCAACAGTAGAAGATGCATCTTGTAACTCTCTATATTTATTACAAGCAGCTCTAAATACAGGATCATTGTATTCTTCTTCTGTCAACCCAGAAGCTTCCATAGCATATTTATGACGATTAGCTGGAGTGTCCTTACTTCCAGGAGCACCCCAGTCAATTGCCATATAAATATATACTAATTCACGGAAACCTCTTAATTTCTGATTGCCTTCAGGATCTTCCTTACAAGCATTTCGTTCATTAGTCCATAAATCTGCGAATTCTTTTACCAAGAGAACTTCTGGCTAGTTAACAACAATCTTATTAGTTGCTGTATCGTAACCAAAAAATTTTAACATATTATTCGCTTACAATATTACCTTCACAATCTACTGTAATCTAGCAAATCTTACCGCCTATGCGGAATAATTTTTTATGAGTAGCACAAGGGCAGGGAGCAGATCCACCTTTACTTTCTTCAGGAATCATTTCTCCGCCTTTTTCCATAGATTGTGCTTCACCCATCATTTCTTGTAAAGCTTTAGTAATTGCTCCTAAAGCTTCTCCTACTTGTGGCATTTGTTGTGCTAGATTAGACAACATTTGCCCACCTTGAGGATCTTTCATAACTTGCAATAATTGCTAAGTTGCTTGCCCTGGTTTACCAGATTGAATTTCTTTATAAGCTCTTCCAATTAAACTTACTAATTGTTTTGCTGCTTTATCAATCTGTCCACCTTGCTAAAATTTATTTAACCAATCTGACATTTTAAAGTTTAATTAAATCCTTAGTCGAAAATAAATTTTCTTCCATATGTCCATCGGATGTAAACCAACGGCATATGATTCCTTGTAAGAATTTACCAGGTTCATCTCCTTTGATAGTCATAGTTTTCTTTTTAACTACGATCATAGTAGGTTTGTTTGGTAAATCCTATTTTAATGTAACCAGATCTCCTGGCATTAAAAAAATCTTTTCATCTTCCATATTACTTTTTTAATCTTTCATGGAGATCGTTAGCCATCACAGCTATTACATTTTGTTCGGCCAATTGCCAATAAATATGACCTCTAAATGGGAATGGCCTACATCCACGAACATCTGCATAAACATCGTCTCCGGGTTTAACATATTTACATTCTGGGCCTACTTCAAGAACATTTGCTGCTCTAAACCAAGTATCTTTCTTTTCTAATTCGCCAGAATCAGGGGACTCGTGTAAGCCAGTTGTAAGTTTTAATCCAGTTTCACTTTCCTTAACTTCATAAGGATTTTCATCATAAAAATCAACCATTAAAGTTGAATAGAGGGGCATAATTTCATTATAGCCCGAATAAGCATTTACATTTTCATTTTCCATAATTCATTATATATTAAAAGTTATTATTAATTGCGCATTCACAAGATAAAATAGTAGTAGCTATATTTATAGCATTCTCAAGAGATGTTTTGGTTACTAAGAAAGGTTCTATTACTCCATGACTTATAAGAATATTTTCATAATTTTCAATCCAATCTTCAGTTATTGTCTTTATTTTAAATAAAGTTTTTGCTGGAAATTCAATCAAATTTAAAAATTCTTCACTACATGTTACAGCATTTAAAGAGTTAGAAAATTTATACAAAGAAATTCCTCCTCCGACCAAATATCCTTCTTTTACAGCACAATCTGTAGCTCTTACAGCATCTTCCACTCTATCAAGTTTTTCTTTTATCTGAAATTGAGAGTATCCTCCTATATTAATAGTAGCCACTCCAGATGTAAAATTAGCTAATCTCTTTTTGTGAAAATCTAATTCAATATCTTTAAGATTTCCTTCTTCGAGAATTGCCCTAATTTCTTCTATTCTCTTGTTTGCCTCTTCAGGCATTTCATCATATAAGAATGTCGTATCATGATTAGTGATTACTACTTTCTTGCATAAAGATTTTTCGCCTAAAAGGATTCTCATATCTTTTACCATAATAGATCTCATCTTTTTAAAAGAAGGGCTAATCACACAGCAACTTTGTAAAAGATGAAGATTTGCTTGTAAGAATACATAAATTTCAGAATCGAAGTCTGGCGCAATCAACAAAAGGGATTTTCCTCGCTTCATGCAATTATCGGCAATCTCTACTATTTGTTTTGCTTCCTCTAATTTCGTATCAGAAATATAAACGTATACATTATTTAATTCACAAGTTTCTTGAGGAGTATTTATAAATCCAGGAGAAGAATATCCGTTTTCAATTCTAAATCCAGGAGAATAATCTACTGAATCTGATACTTCGTCTGATTCTGTAAATGTTACCAATCCGTCTTTTCCAGCTTTACTAAAAGCAGAAGCAACCAATTTACCTATTTCTTTATCTCCGCCAGCAGATATTGTAGCTATTTTAATAAGATCTTCTTCTGATTCTACAGTTTGTTTTACTTGATTTAGATATTTAATTGTTTCTTCTAACCCTTGTTTTAACTCAGGAATATCTTCTTTAGTACAATTATTAATAATCTCTCTAGCCAATAATACACTAGTCGTAGAACCATCTCCTGCAACATCTACCGTTTTCTTTGCAATATCTTTCATAAGATTAATGCCCATCATTACATAAGGATCTTCATCTTTTACCCAAGATACTGCTGTCAATCCATCTTTTGTGACATGGTTTCCTGAGATAACTGTGTTACCATTAGGACCATAAGTTACTGCCACTACATCCGCAGCTAAATTTACACCGCGTTTTAATCTTTCGCGGCATTCATCATTCATTAATACATTACTCATAAATACATAGTTTTAGTTATAAACTATAATCTTGAAATATTTGTAAAATAAAAATAACCTATGCATAAATAGGATTTAGGCTATTCACACATAGGTTATTTTAATTATTTGTATATTACCAGTTATTAAGTACGCATTTTGCGTTTTTAACTCTGCTTTTCTTTGTCATGTAACAATTACAACCACAAATAAATCCTTTATCAGGAACTGTACTTAACTCTCCTGTCTTTTTATTATAACATTTTTTCGAACTACATCTATCAGTATTTTCATCATATAAAGGGCATTTCCTACATATTTCCATTCGCTTTTCAGAAAGTTCTTCTTCTTTTCCAAAAGCATAGTTCGTATATCCTTCAACAATCTGCCCGAATTGCGAGAAATCATTTATCCCAAACATTAGTATAAAATATTATTTTTTCTTTTTTATCTTGCCGCCACAAGCTTCAATAGCTGCAATAAGATCTTCATTATAGAGTTTACCTCCAGATTCTTTTTTATTGGGATTAATTCTAGTAATTCTCCCCGTTTCCTTATTTTTCCAAGTTTTTCTTACTCCTCCGTTTACTTGATCATGAGTTTCTTCCCATTCTCCTGTTGGATTATAACTTTTCGGAGCTTGAATCGGCTCTTCGATCCCTGGATATACTCCACCTTTTATATTACCTTTTTCTATACTCCCGGAAGTCTAAGTGTTATCGTTTGGATTTGAAGGAATTTGATAATCTCCTTTTGGAATATAAATTTTGGGTTGTGCAGATGTCTATACAACACGTCGGCTTCCATCTGGCCAAGTTATAACATCATAACCAGGTTCTTCCCAATCGTCGCTTCCAAGATAAAATACCCCATTGTTATTTTTCATTCTATCTCGTATAGATTCGTCGTGTTCATCTCCGTATTCATATACAGCTAAACGATAATGAGGATCCGTTGGGCCAGTAATAGTTTGTATTCTATAAGTTTTAGGATCAATATATTGTCTAACTTCTCCTGGAGCCATCAATCCGGCAAAATTTGGTTTTACCTCGGGAACTTTAAACGATGTAGTACGATGAATTCTTCCTGTTACAGCATCATATCGAGGGCGAGTGCCTGTTCTGTCAATATCTGTTTCCGGAGTATAGTGATTCATGTAATCAGGTTCATTATACTCATATTTCCGCTACGGTTTATCGTATATATAATGATTGGATTTCATACCATCTTCACCTTTCTATACTTTACCTCCACAAGATTTTTCAGGAGTTTTACCTTCTATGCCAAATAACTTCTAAAAAATATTCTAAGCAGGAGTTTCTTTTCTTTTCTTGTCAATATCATTAACATAATTTGTCCAATATTCTTCATCAACGATATTTACCGGATCCCAAGTTCCAGACGATTGACTCATCTATTGAATTTCCCATCCTCCTTTACCATTATTTCTATAACGTCTTCCTGCGTCCACAATCTCTATCCAAGGATTATCTCTCCAAGGAGCATGATCTGTAAATAATGTAACAGGCTTTCCTGTCTAAGATGTAACTTTTTGATAAGTATTTAACCAATTTCCCATTTTATTTAAATATATTTAAGTAGTTAATAGTTCCGCCTTGTTTCTTAAAATACTAAGAAAAATTATTATTAAATATTTTCTCTGCTTCTTTCTTAGTAAACCTAAATTTTTCTTGCATTTCTTTTATGAATTTATTCCAATTTCCTTCCATAGTTTTTCTAGGATCTACTTTAAATTCACGAGCAACGTCAATTTGGCTAGTTAATAATGGATTGTCTTTAGATCCTAATTCTTCAACTTGATGTTTAGTATATTGTCGTCTAGGTCTTTTTATATCAACTTTTCTTGCATCTTTTTTTGCCTAGCTTTCAATAATAGCTTTATAACTAGCTTGCTTACTTGCTTGGTCCATTATAGCTTTAGACTTAATAGCTGCTTCAGAAGTTCCTTCATAAACAGTTCTACCATTGTGAGCTATTGCTTCTACTATATCCTGCATAGTAATAGGTTTACCTGTATTAGGGTTAATATTGCTTAGCGGCTTACCTTGAGTTGCTGTTTTAAAAGAAATTGCATGTAACGGTTTAGTCATAGCTTTTGCTGTTGTTTTTACAGCTTGTCCTCCTGGAATAATTGCTGGAAGTAAGGCCTAAGTATTTCCTTCTGATAAATCCTATATAGGAAGAACCATATTCACAAATGTGTTATTTTTAATTTTATCCCACATTGGTTCTAACTATGCAGAAATTACATCTAAATAATTTCTTTTAGGAAGTTTTAAATCTTGTTTTTTATTTGCCATTTCTTATAGGTCCCCCTAGACCAATTATTAAATATGCTCCAACTTGTGGGCCATATCCGACAGTTCTGTTATTTATATTTATGTCTCCTCCGAATCCACCGCCGACACCAAAAGCCCAAACAAAATCGATTTTTTTAGGTTCCTTTACTATAATTTCTTTTTGATTAAAATAATTATGTCTTAACCAAATATTATTTATTTCTGCATTAAAACCAGAATATTCTATTTTAATTTCTGTAGAAGTTGAATCTGTTTTAATAGTATCTTCATATACTTTTTCTGTAATGGGAATGGAATCGAGTTTAACAGTATCTCCAGATTCTTTTACATAGAATGTATCTGTATAATATACTTCTTTAATTTTAGTTTTATAAATAATACTATCTTTTGTTATAGTAACAGTATCATGTTTTTCTATGTATATTGTTTCTGATTCTGGTTGCTTCTAACAAGAGGGAATACTTATAAGAATTCCAATTACAAACCCAATTACTACAGAAATTATATATTTCCAAATATTTTTCATTTCTTTGGCTTTTCGAGCATTTTATTAAGATTCCATTTTGCATTTTTAACAATCGTTTCAGAATCTTTGTCTTGGTAGTTTTTGAAAGTTTCAATTATATTAATCAACATATTTACTCTTTGCAACACATTGTCATTTTTGTAAGAGTTTAATTCCATCTTTAATTGTTGATTTTCTTGTAACATCATTGTGTAAGCTTGAGCTAATTGTTCATAGCTAGGATTCATTTGTTCATTTTCCATAATTCATTAATATTTTATTTCTTTACATTTATCTGTTTCTCTTTTTAATTTAGCAGCTTTAATATGCCACTTAAGTAAAGTTTCAACTTCTTTTTCTAAATATTCTACTTCATAAGATTTTCTTACTTTCATGTCTCTAATCCAAAGAAGTTTTAATTTACCTGGTTTTAATTCTGGCCTTAACTATAAAAGCATCCACATATAAATAGACACTTGTAATTGATATCTTATTCCTTCTGCATCTTCGAGTTTTCCTAAAGGATGTTTCATTCTTTTAGTTTTCTTTTTACCAAAATCGAAAACAGAACGGAATTTAATAGGTTCTTCAGATGTTTTAAAATCTATAATATCTACAACACCATTATGAATGCAAATCATATCTGGAATTCCTATCAAAGTATATTCGGGATCTAATTTCCATTCCATTCTTTGTTCAGAAAAAAGTCCATTCTAAGCGCTTAAAAACTTATCAGTGGATAAGATATCACCTTCTACCTAAAAGTCTTGTCTAGCGTGAAATATATCGGTTACAAAAGCATTTCTTATTGCTTCGTGTACAGTAGTTCCAAGCTATTTTGCTTCTTCATTCTTTTTAGTCCATTCTTGATCTATTTCTGCACATTTAATTATAAAATCTGATTCGTTTACAAGATCAAAAATATTCTTTGGAACCTTCTTTGATTTAAGCATTGGCATTTTAATTTCTTCAAATTTTTCTTTTGACATTAGTGCTTCTAAAGCTTTATACTAAACCCAAAATGCTTTATCAAAAACTCGGTATTGATTTAATATTTGTGTTACAGACAAATTTTCCATATCCATTTACATAATACATCAAGTAATTATATTTTTAATAAATAAAATAAAGAATAATTTTGTATTTATCGTAAATAAACAAAATAATTCCATTTCCTTTTCTATGTTTCTCCTAATACTATAAAAAATAAAAAGGGAACTGAAATCAGTCCCCTTTCTTCATCTTAATCTTTACTTTACCAAAATTGTAAAAGTTTATCTATCTACAGTGTTCACATAAGAATTCCTTCGCCACATCATACATTTCATAAGTAATGTCCCCGACTAAATATGCAACCTCTTCTGACGCTGGCTTTATATTACGATACTGCGCTATATGCTAAGATACATGCGTAATTTCATGAGACATTGTATTTAGGAATTCTTTTGCAGAATCAGTTTCATTTATTATTACAAATGAAACATTTAATTTTTCATCTGTATATGTGAATCCTGCATTAATTTCTCCGCTCTCTAAAATATCTGCAGCTTTATAAAAACTTTCTGGTTCGCAGTCTATATCATCTAATTCTTTTAAGATAATATCAGCATCTTCGGGAGTGGAATGATAGAAGATCTTAATCAACCAATCATAATTTTCTAGATAAATTAACTAGATTTTCATCTTATAAAAGGTCACTCCACGGTATGCTTGTACCAGAACCAATACAATCCGCATAAAATCTTGTAAAAGGCATCCCTTCATATCCGTCAGGATCCTCAATTACATCTTCTACATACTTTGCCAATAGGCTCTCATTAGGAATTGACGATCCTAAGAAATCAGCTTTGCACATATTTGCAATATATACAGCATCATAAGTGACTTCTGTAGTTATATTCTGCTTTTTGAAAAGATCCTCCAACTACTCTTTTGTAATTGGAGTAATCTTTTCCTTTTTGTCACTCGATCCTTTATACATTCTAGAAACTGCCCATTGACACATTTTCTTACTAAAGTGCCAGCCGTTAAAAGAAAGGTAATCTTCCATTCCTTCAGGAAAGGCACTTCTTGAATCAAGCCTACTCTTCATAACGATTACATTCTGCGACTTCCGTAACGGGATCCATATCTAGATCCAATTCTACTATCAAATTTAGAATCCTCTTCCATCTCTTCCATAGCAGCTTCGTAGCCATCTTCGTAACCGCATTCATATGCTTCTTCGAGAGATTTATCTTCTTTCATGTTCATCCTGCGACCATATTTAGAATCTTTCTCTCTTATTTCCCACATTCTATTCATTCTTTATTTTCCTTTCTATTTAATTGCTCAACCAACTTTTTATTAGACTCCATTAAGTTCTACATATTCTGAGCCATAATATTCATCTGTTCTTCAAGACTTGTTAGTTTAGCATCTTGCTGCTACTTCTAAGCATACTCCGGATTTAGATCATTTAAAATAGCATCACAACCTGCAATGATATTTTTATGTTGATCTACACTATTAATGATGTCAATACTCCTCTATTTATAAGAGAATATTTCAGCATTCATAGCACTTCGATTATCAGAAACAACTACATTATCTCCATTTAAGGAGCTATCTGCTATCTCGGCTGTTGCTGGTAATCCACTATAGTTAACTACTCTATCCCCTACCTTTACAGTAAGATCTATAATCATTTCCTAAGGCTATCCAAAGTTAGGAACAGTTGGATATTTGGCTCTAGGCATCGGTACATTTGTTACTGTGCCGACTTCTAATAAAGGATTTGCACCTTTATGAAATATGTATATTGGACTATTTTGTCTAAGTGATTGAAACATAATTAATAAAATTTAAAATTATACGGCTCCTATAAGTTGTAAGATACCTGCAAATCTGTTATAATACAAGAGATAAATTCCCGTCCCTGGTAAATCAGCAACAGTTAAATTGTCTCCATTATAGGTAGTTACATTTTGTGTAAATCCACCTAATGTTAATTTAATCGGAAGAGTGCCAGTAGTTCCTTCTGGAATCGCTTCGTTTAATCGAACTAACACTAAACCTCTAAATGGTACATTAACATCAAAAGGGAATCTTATAGTATAAGTAACGGCATCTGTTGACACGTTTATACCATTCGAGTCGAGCGTGGCTATTCCGTTTCGATTTACTAAGTTATTGTTAAAAAACATAGTTCCCTCCCTTTCTTTAATTAATAAAAGTAACCATTTCCGTAGTACGGGCCGTATCCACCGCTATAAGAACCGTTACCATACAAACTGTATGCAGGAACAGCCGTTAATTGAGGCCATTGTACAGAGACTGTCGAAGGTTGAGCTGCTTTAATCTCTCTTACATCGCTAATTACAGGATTTACTAAACCTGCTACATAAGATTCGATAGCTGCAGTTTGTGCTGCATTATCTATTTGACTGCGAAGAACTGTATTAGCTGCGGTAAGACTATTAATCTTATCTTGCAATTCACGTTCTTTTAAGTCACAGAATTCTTTGGTAATCATAGTGGTCTAAGCTGCAATTGCATCGGTTATAGACCGAGTATTGCGATCTGCTTGACTTCCTAATTGATTAGTCTGCTCGATTGTCTGAATTCTATTCTCATAACCAGATTGAGTGGTCAAGAGACGATTTTCGCAGCAGCATTCACATAGCTGACGACTCAACGAAGCGTCACCAGACTGGATTGCGTTTACAACCTGTAAGCTAGACATACCAACTTGAGCACCTACGTTAGCCAAACCAACACTCAGAGTGCTCAAAGCTTGCTGAACATCACCAAGATCAGTGTGTAAAGTGCTAGAAAGAGTGGAGATAGCTTCGTGGTTACCATTAATACCTTGAATAATCAAATCACGAGTAGCGCTGTCATTTGCATACATACCTGCTGCACCAGCACCGTTACCTCCCCAACCTCCGAAGCCATTACCGCCCCAAAGGCCACCAAAGAGAATACCTGCGAGGAAACCAAGGATGCCACCACCCCAACCATTACCACCAAAGCCGTTGTTACCAGCAAAAGCAAGAGGCCACATAGAGCTAGCACCGTCATTTCCGAAAACATAAGTTTTTGCTTCTTCTGCCATAATAATAAAATAAGTTTTAAAAGTTTAACATTTGCGTACGCTTGTTTTGTAATTACGATATAATAATAGTGTATAATTTTACAGATCCAAAACAATGCCGAAACTTTTTTACTTTTTTATAAATTTAGAAGTAGAACTTATATTCAGATAGATAAACAAAAAATCCCCGACACTTTATAGTGCCGAGGATAATTCTCGATTGTTTTATTTAAAGAAATTAAGATAATTTAATTTTCCGCCTTGTTTAAAACCATTAGCTTCTGCCCAATCCAACAATTCGTCTCCTGATTTATTCTACCATAATTCGTCAGTTAACCACTGTGTATTTTCTTTAGTTGGTTCTTGTTTTAATGTTTTGCCGTGCAACTTCGCTAAATTTTTTAATCTAGATACAGCATCTGTAACATTTGTTGGGACAGTATTTTTATCTGAATAAACAGTTATTTCTGGGAGATACCCGCCGTAATAATCACCATTCTTCGGTGCAGAATCTATTCCATAATAATTATCTAGGTACAGTCTATCATAAATCTCAAACGGGTTTCCTCCCGTAGCTGTATCTATTAATGATGAATGTTTCCCGACGTCTTCTTCAGATTTACTATTGCCGTAATCCCATAATTTATAATATGACACATATTCTCCCTTTTTAGGATCGATTCCTAGAGAAACTGTAAAGTTTCTAAAATACGGATTCATCCTCTGTCCAGATTTTTTATTTTCGTATTTTAAATCGGCAGCACTTTCAATAAGACCCTACTATTCCATTGGAGTTTCCATATAAATAAGTCTTTTTGCATTTTTGCCGAGGTTTCCTTTTGTCGGTTTATATCTAGCCGGCTAAAAAGATTCACTTCTTTGCGGTTGCCCCAAATACACACTCAAACCGTCTTGATGTGATAATAAACTTTGAAAATTCTAACGATCTCTATCGGAAATGTTTGGCTATTTTAATAATTCTTTTGTTTCAGAAATTAATTCATCAACCGAAGAAGATGAATTAGTTACTACTGCTCTTATAGCATCTCCTATATTACTAATTCCTTCTATATTTGCTCCAGCATACGTCCATCCACGACCAGGAACTCTTTTGTCAATCAACCTCTGCCTCCAACTCATAATTTCACTCTATCTAAATCAGTTTTCTTCCAAGTTTTCTCTTTTAATCCACGATGTTTCTATCCCTAAGGAATCTTCCCTTCCCGTATATAAGTATCGAAAGTACTTCTTGATAAACCCAAGTAATAACAAGCAGCTTCTTTACCCATTGGCATATCGCTATTTAATTCCTATAAATAGTCAATTGCTTGATTTACCTATTCTTCATCACTTTCGTAAGCTCCAGAATCTAAATCACTTGCTATCTTTCTTAATAAATTTGAAAGTATTTTTGTAATCGCGTTTGTCATACTTGAAATAACCAATTATAATTAATATAAAAATTATTGTTAGAACTATTATTAGGATATCGCTTAAAAAGAAATACATTCCCATACAAGATAGTATGGAGAAATATATTAATAATCTATGCCAAATACAGTATTTTAATGCTTTACTTAGCAGCAAGATACCAATTAATGAACCCAGTATTATGTCCAGGTGCAGGAGGAAGAAGACCGTCGTTCCAAGAACTATCGCCCATCCTACGCTTATAATTATTGCGCATAGCAATAAAGGGAGATACTTGAGTATTGTAATAGTAATTCTTTTTACCCTCATTTAGAAAATTCTATATGTTTTCTAATATCTTTGGAATAATTCCATCAAATCTAATTTCTCCCTCGCCTTTCTCGTTAATTAACACATTATGTGTCTCTTTAGTAACTTCCGGCAGAATATTAGATTTTTCTTTTCCACCATCTTTAAAATATTCTAAATAATTCATCTTCCAAATCTTTTAGTTACTAGTATATCAGCAGCAACATTAGATAAGAATTCTTTTAAGTCTTCATTATCTTTATTTGCTTGCTGATATGCTATATAATTTATAATATCTTGTAACATTTTATTATTGGCTACAAGTAAATTATGTTCTTCTTGTGTCATAAATTAAAATTTTTAGTAATCTATCCAGTAATCAAACTGGATAGACCGTCAGCAAACAAAATTCATTAATATCTTTTTTGGTTGTATGCCATTTACCTTTTTCTGGATGGGTTTCATCATAGTAATTACAATACTTATAACAAAAATTTGGTTTTGCTGAATTTATTTTTTCTTTTAGTTCATCAAATGAATTGATTTCATCTAAAGAAATATAATCAGTATTATCTAATGCTATATTTTTTCCAAAATAGTTATTAAAAAATCTATATATGCTATATGTGCGCACAAATATATTTTACCATTTCTATAACTACTATATGTATCTTTAAATATACATTTTGATAAACAATCAATTTTACCTTCAGTTAAACGAATATGTTTATATCGCCATATAAATTTTTTTGTAGAATTTCGATATACTTTTGTTTTATACCAAATTCTTTTAATTTGTTTATTATTGTAGAAATATCAAATATTTTATAATCAGTAATATCTATTTCTATATGTGAGGACCTACATATATTATAAAAGTCTTCAGACATTTTTTTCAATAAAATACCATTTGTAACAATTACTATATGTGTTATTGGAAATATATTTCGTATTTTAGTTAAACACTCACATATTTGAGGATGTAATAATGGTTCGCCGCCAAGCAATCTTAAGGTTGTTAAATTATCACCAACTTTATTTTTTAATAATGTTAAATCATCAATAATTTCTTCTAATGTTGGATATGTCAATTTATCTAACAATGATGAATAATGTGTGCATCCTGCACATCTTAAATTGCATGAATCAACTAAATGATATTCTATTGTTAATTTTTTATTATTCATAATAATTAAATCAATTTTCTTAAATCATTTTCCAAATCTTTACTCCAACCTTCTACACTATTACATATAAACTTTATATTTGGATTTTCTAGTGTTTTTTGAAACTCTCTTTTATAAATATCATAATTCCATATACCTAAACGAATTTCATCATCTTTAATTGGTTTTTCATGTTCATAATAATTAAAGTAAATATCCTCAAGGACATAACTCTCATTCATTAA
>Ga0326514_10001091_pt1 | contig 17818 bp, 15 predicted proteins | sample 3_2548_0518_D_FD_203653 | JGI IMG/M metagenome (GOLD analysis project Ga0326514, IMG submission 203653) | Bovine rumen microbial communities from UC Davis, California, United States - 3_2548_0518 | ecosystem: Host-associated > Mammals > Digestive system > Stomach > Rumen | place: USA... | reverse complement strand
AAACATACCACCCTTACTTCCGCGCGGGATTTTGCGGTTTTTCTCCTGCTTTTTGCAGATAATTTGCAAATAATTGGACTTTTTTGTGAAGATGTGATAGATTGGTATCATGGCGGAAAATGAAAATGATGCCTTCCGCGCCCTTGTGCAGAAGGTCATAGAAAGTTACAGGAAACTTCTCAATCAGGGTATGGCGCTGGATGTATGTCGCGTTCAGGGAAAAATGAGGGCCATGATACTCCGCGACAGCGAGTTCATAAAAGAGACACGCGCGATACGTGCGGAGAAATACCTCAACGAGCTTAACGAGATAGAGGACATATATCAGGCAGCGACACGCATGGGTCAGGACGGTGATGATTACGACGACCGTGCCGCTTCAGGCCGTGACCTCATGGACGGCAGGAAAAGAAAACCAAGTGACAGGAAAAAATCAAACGATAAGGACGCCCTTGCCATGCAGCTCAAGGCTGCCTCAATGAGACGGGAGCTTATGAGCCTTACTGCCGACGACGCTTCGGACAATGAGGAAAGCGCGGTAAACTTTTTCTTTACGGCCCTTACCCGTGAGGAAATGGAAATGATGAAGCAGGTCGAGGTGAATCACGGAACTGCCTCGGAGGACGGAGCTTTCAAGGGAATGTCGGGTGAGAACACTCAGGACGTTGCCTCTCAGGCAAAGAAAAGGAAACAGCAGACTGAGAACAAGTACCTTGCAGAAGAGCCAGAAGAAAATTACGGCAGTGATGAGAATGACATGTTTGAAGTGCTTCCTGACGGAACACTCAGGGAGAAGTCATAATGGCAGACAATACCGTTCTTCTCCTGCCTCATCAGGAGCTGTTCCTTCAATCCCCTAACAATTTTAAGGATATACGCTGGCACTTCCTGCTCGCAGGCTACGGTGCAGGAAAGACGCGCTCGCTTGCAATCGCGGCCCTTCACATAATCGCGGAGCTTGATGGTGAGAAAGACGACGGCGGGCTTTACGCAAAGATTGCTGTTGCGGGATTTACCTATGCTCATCTTGAGCAGACATTTTTGATTGATTTCAAGGCGTATCTTGATGCCTCAAAGACACCATATCACGAGGACACAAAAGACCATATCATAACGGTCGGAACTGTGCAGGTAATGTTCCTGCAACTTTCTGACCCGGGAAAGATTTTCGGTCAGAGTATATATTGTTTGGTTGGCAATACTAAATGCCTGACGAAGTCGGTGAGTGGCACTATACTGTATAAGAAGTTGAAGAACATCTGTGTCGGAGATACTGTGCTTACCAGAGCTGGCTGGCGTAAGGTGCAGGCTGTTATGAATAATGGCAAAAAGCGTGTTACGGCTAAAGCCGGACTTATAGGTACACCTGACCATAGAATACCTACCGTATGGCAGCGTAATATTCAGCTTCAAGATGCTGATAGAGGCACTTATTTTGGTGTTTCTAAAAGGAAGGTACAGATATGGCAAGAATTAAATCAGAAGCTGGAAGTCTTAAGGCAGACATTGTTGACTTTGACGATGTGCGGTACTACCGATACCCTGATAGTCCTCGACACGATAGGAGCTGTTACTACTGGAGTAAAAGCCATAAACCGCTGCATCGCGCTATATGGGAAAAGGCTAACGGGCCAATTCCTGAAGGATGTGTCATACATCACAAAGACGGGAATACTCTTAACAACACTATTGAAAATCTTGAGTGCCTGTCGAAAAGCGAGCACAGCACGTATCACGGGAAAGAGCACGGCGGAGCTGTCACTCCTGAGACTAAAGGTACGCTTGTATGCGATGTATGCGGAGCACATTTTGAAGGTGCTGTCGGACACAGACAGTATTACACGTGTTCAGAGCACTGTAGAAATATCGCTCAAAGGGTTGTACAGCGATACCTCGGTACTCTTGAGTATGTTCCACAGGTGCAGACACGCAGAAGTTCTCGACACGAAATGGCTTGTGAGAATTGTGGAAAGATGTTCACATCTATCAAGCCAACTGCTCGTTTTTGTTCTAAAAAGTGCAGAGACGCTTATACTTGGCGAGAGGGAAAGACCACAATTCAAAAAAACGGGTACCACACTCTTACCTGTGCCGTTTGTGGAAAAGAGTTCAAATCTCGCAATAAGGATGCTAGATGCTGCTCACAGCATTGTGTTAATCTTTACAGGTGGCATAAGGACAGTGTATGACATTACTGTAGATGACTGCCACGAGTTTGCTACGGATAGTTGTTTTGTGCATAACTGCGCTCTTGCAGATGAGATAGACGAGCTGGAAGAAGATACAATGATTGAGGCAATGAAGTCTCTCTCGCAGCGTGTGCGTCAGATTATGCCGAACCATCGTGCACCCTATATCATGGCTGCTTCTACCGCTCAGGGTATGAAAGGCTTTTACCGTCTGTACTCGCACTATAAGAAATCAGGCGTAGGCTTTGTTCTGACACGCGCCCGCACACAGGACAATTGGTACCTGCCTAAGGAATACATTGAGGACTTGTGGAAGAACTTCACGGAGACTGAGAGAAAGGTTTACATGGAAGGCGAGTTCCTCACCGTCACACAGGGACGTGTCGTTCCGGGCTTTGACTGGGACAAGAACTATGACGGAAGAAGCGACATGGACTTGGAGCTTACCCCGGGAGAAAGGGTTTACATCGGCATGGACTTCAACACGGGTTACTGCCGAGCCTCTGCTTGGGTTTCAAGGGACGGTATTGCGCACTGCGTGAAGTATTACGATTTCCCCGACCCTGCCGAAAGCGCGAAGGTTTTCAGGTACGATTTCCCTTATCAGGACATCTTTTGGCTTCCTGACGTTACGAGCAAAGATTTATACCCGCAGTATGCAAGAGAGCTTAGGAACTACGGTATTCATATCATACACAGAACCAAGTCGCCGCTCGTTGAGGACAGCTGCTTCTTGTTGTCAAAATTGTGTTTGCAGGGTAGACTGATGATACATTCACAGGCTTCGGAAGTGGCTGACGCGCTTGCGACTGCCTCTAGGGACAAACAGAATAAAATCCCTAAGGGCGTAGGGCCTTCAAGTCCTATCCATGCGGTTGACGGCGCGAGGTATGCAGTGTCGTACATGGCTTTGGTACTCCCTGAATACAAGGACATCAGGCGCGGTCTTATGCAGCACCTTCCGAGCTTCAGGCGGTCGCTTGAGGAAGGCGACATTATTACAAGCCCTGTAAAATATAACGGCGCGGGATATATGCAGATAGAGGGCGAGGCTTTTCTCTAGGAGGATAAAATGGCTTTATGGAATGACGTATGGCGGGAAATTGAAGGTTCGGGAACAAGCAACACACGTGAGAACAATATCACGAAAGTACGGGATGCCTCGTCTTTTAAGGCCATGCCCCTGTCAAGTCAGGAGCGTGTAAACAAGAAAATCGCGGACGCTGAGTTCAAGAACGTCAAGAAAATAATGCCTGACGTTATGAGCGCGAAGGAGCTTAGGGAGCGTGTGAACGAGCGTCTCGCTCCTGCTGTCTTGAATTGTTATCACTCTAAGGGAACACTCATCCAGCGCGTCACAGACCAAATGCCGGGCTTCGGCATAAATCCGGGAATTGGAGGTGCGACTTCAGCTTGGGGCACAGGCTTTGCAGGAAACGAGGTGAACGGAGCTGGTATGCCGGGCCGTGACCCTGCCTCAAGCCTCAGGATTGTCCCGAACGTGTGGATTTCTCCTGCCGAGGCGAACGCAATTTATTCTCAGAAAGGTATTCCTGAGCTTATCATTAAGAAAAAATCTCAGTCTATCCTCATAAACGGCGTGCGTATCAGAAACTCGCGCCTTTCTCCTGAGCAGCTCAATAAAATTAAGGAGAACGTTGTGCGCCTTGAGCTTGCAGACCACATAGCTCAGGCTACCAACTGGTCGCTCGTGTACGGCGGAGCCTTGATGTTTCCTATGTTCAATAAGGACAGTCCTGTCTCAATGCACCTTCCTATGCAGGCTCTTTTAAAGGCAGGCATTTTGAGGAAGAATTGTGTCAGCCGTTTTGTTACTCTCGACAGGTGGAACACCGTGCATATCCCTCAGTGGAACCCGACTGCTGCGGATTTTCAGACGCCTAAGAAGTATTTTATCCCGTTCCTTGGCTGTGACGTGTCAGGCGAGCGTTGTGCGCGTATCGTGACGGCTCCTCAGGCAGGCTATCTTGGAAACATTATGACTATGGGCTGGGGTATCTCGGACATGAACGGCTGGTATGAGAGTGTACTGAATTACATGACAGTCATGTCTACTATCCCGACAATGATAAATCAGATGTCGCTTTTGGCACGTACAATCAACGTTGACGGTGTTTTGGCAACCGAAGGCGAGCTTATCTTAGATGAGATTGCAAAGCAGGACACTGTACGCGTCCGTCACTCTTCGACTGTGGACGACCCTATCAATCTTGATGTTATCGGAAACCTTCAGGCTATTCAGCGTGACTTCAAGGAAGTTCCTGAGCTTACGCGCCTTATCCGTCAGGACTTCTGCGCTAGGGCAAACATCCCTGAGGAGCTTATCCTCTCCTCTGAGAGGGGTGCCTTCTCGTCAGGCGACACTACAGAAGGCGCACTTGAGAAGCAGTGGGAGGCTATCAAATATATCCACAAGGATGTTGCACGCCAGCTGCGCTATATTGTGAATATTCTTGTGATTGACACGCTCGGCGTAGACAGAGATATTCTTTCTGCACTGCCTTATACAACCATTGAGTTTGATAATCCGGCTCTTACTGACGCTCAGAAGAAGGCCGACTTCTTCAAGAAAATGATGGAAGGCTTCTTTGACGAGGTATCAGGACTTGTTCCTGCACATATTGCGCTCAAGATTGCTTCTGACGTCGGCGAGACTGACCTTCCTATCGACAGCTCTGTCATTGAGGAACTCAAGGCCCGTCAGGATAAGCTCGATAAGCAGAATGACGAGAAGCACGCGCTTGAGATGGAGCAGATGAAGGCTCAGATGAAGGCTCAGATTGACAACTTGGAGAACTCTCCGGTCTCTTCTCCTGCCTCAGGCGGTAAGCCTGCTGGAAATCCTGACAAGAAGGGTCATAGCTATGATAACAGGCTTCAGCAGAAACAGAGCGAGCATGTGTCGTCAGGCGGAAAGCAGTTCCAGCGGTTGCAGAAGGCGCAGAGCTAGAGAATGTTGACAGATAATTGAATTGGGTGTAGGATTGTGCTATGAGTGTAAAAATTAAGGTTTATGACAACATAGACGGACTTGACTTGCAGACTGTTGAGGATAATCCCTCAAAGCCTTATATAGCCGTTAAAAAGTGTCGTATGCTCCGCTCAGGCGTTCAGCTTTATGCTAGGGACGAAGTTCCGCAGGAACTCTTGGCTCAGCTTCCTGTTGAAAAGCAGAACCAGCAGCTTTTTAAGGTTTACCGCAGGCCTGAGGCAGTCGTAAAGCATCTCAAAGATTTCAATTATCTTCCTTTCGTTAATGGTCATCCGAAAGATGACGTTACTCCCGATAATGTGCGTAAGCTTGAGATTGGCCGTGTAGGCGGTCAGGCAACTCTTGTTACGCTTGATGACGGTAACGTTTATGTCGAAAATGACCTTGTAATGGACGACAGAAGCTCGTATAATGAATATAAGAATGGCAAGAAGGAGCTTTCAATCGGTCTTGAGGCCGTATGGATTGTTTCTGACAGCCCGGAATACGATATGGAGGTTGTGGATTTTACAAACGTAAACCACTTGGCCCTCGTTCCTCGCGGAAGAGCTGGCAGCCTCGCTAAAATTACGGATACTATGGCGGCGGTCAGCCGCGCAAGCATAGGAGGAAATAGCATGAACGGATTTCTTAAAATGTTCGGCATTGGCAAGAACAAAGACGGTGCGGCTGACTTCAAGCTCAGTAAAGCTGTTTTTGACTGCGCTGCAAAGATTGCGGACGCAAAAACCAAGCCTGAAGAAACCGAAGCTGAGGTTACAAAGGTAATGGGACAGGTTGCCCGCCTTGGTGACAGTGACGACAGGAAAGTTCTTGTCGGAATGGTTCAGGACGCTCTCAAGGGAGCAACAGACCTCGTGGCAGCTGACGAGGAAGCAAAGAAGAAGGTTGCAGATGCAATCGACGGTCTTTACGGAAAATGTCAGGATGCTGACGAAGCCAAAACTAAGGCAGTCATTGACGAAGTGCTCAAAGGTTGCGGTGACGGAAAAGGTGAGCCTGAAAAGAAAGATGATGATGGCAAGGGTAAGGACGAGCCTGGAAAGAAGGACGCTCCTCAGAAAGATACTGCTGAAATCATTGAGGCAGCAATCACAAAAGCTCTTGACAGCAAGATTGACACTCTCGTTCAGGGTGCAGTCAATAAAGCTCTTGGCATTGAAAACAAGGGTGGTGCGACAGGACAGCAGGCAGACAATGCACCGCAGTTCAGCGACGCAGACCTTTTGCAGAACGCTTGGGGCATGTAAGGAGGAACGCAGATGGCATACTCAACACCTGATGCAAAGATTTCTGTTACAGGACAGAAAGCATGGAGGGGAACCGATAAGTCGAACGGTATTTTGATGCTGGGTGACAGTGTTCCTCATATTGAAACTTCTTATTCTGAAATGGTTTTGGGAGACGACCTGACAACATTGGGCCTTCCTTACATTCCTTTCGGAAATGCAGTTTGGTACGACGACAGAGACCTCGCAAGCGGAAAATACGCTAAGGTTTACGGCTCAAAGCCTGCCAAAGGCGCAGTTTTTGCGGGTATCGTGAAATATGAACAGGGAGTTATGACAGGCTTCCCTATGAACGCAAAGAGCGGTTATTCAAACGGTCTTATGCCTCACATGAAAGGTACTCTCATTAAGAGGGGTTTTGTTTGGTACAAGGACGTATTCGCCGCTGCAACAGGAACTACAAAAGTTGACTTCAAGGACATTACACGCGACATGTGTTTGTTCGTAAGAAACGCAGGTGGTCTCCCTGTTTTGGCAGTGCCTACAAGCTACACAAACGGTGTTCCTACACTCGCTAACTGTACTTTCGTGGGTACGATTGAACAGCTTGAGCCTGAGACAGAAGGCGTACTCATCAACATTGGTTTTGATGTTCGCACTTCTATTGCTGAGGCAACAGAGTAAGGTAAGGGAGGAAACTGGTTATGAAAATCAATGCAGCAGGCCGTTTCGGCTCATTTGCAGGCAAGGCAGCACAGTTCTTGGAAACAAACTATCCGGGACGTATTGACGCAGCCTCATGCCGTTTGTTCATTGGCTCGAACAAAGACAGTGCTCCGGGAACCGAAGCAGGTTACCGTATCACTGGTATGGCTCGCAACGCCACACCGCTTTACATGGAGCTTCCTGAGAAAATCCTTGCAAAGTCGATGATTGCGAACGCTGACGCAGTTATGGGAGGACAGCAGTTCACAAACAAGTGCTCTGACGCTGCCCGTGACTTCATTCAGAACGCTATCGCAGGCGTTATGTCAAAGGGAAAGACTTTCGACGAAGCCAAAGCTACAGTTTACAAGAATATTCCTCTTGTAGGCTACCGCGACCCTAAGACACATGAAATGGTTGCAACACCTTTTATTAAGGGCGTGAACGACGCTGATATTATCAGCATGCAGGTTCCGTTTTGGAACATCACATACTTAAACAAAATCTACAAGCAGCCTATGCTTACAGGCTACGCAAAGCACCTTGTTTCTGAGGTCGGCGTACCTAACGTTTGGGCAGACGCTGTTTCGATTTGGACTATGAGCTTTGAAGGTATGGCTCGTCTTGCAAACGTCGCTAAGACAACAGGACAGCACAATATCAACGAAGCCTCAAAGGTAAGAACACATCAGATGATTTCTGAGTTCGTAAACATGGTTGCGGACTTCGAGACTTCTCCTGCTGACAGCATTTATGGTGGTCTTTCAGGAAATCCTCTGACAAACGCTGCTATCGGCGAAAACGAAAAATACACTCGTTTTATGCTCGAACAGCTCCACAACGCATTGATTTACTTCGGTGACAATGCCGCAGGCTTTGACGGACTTGCACAGCTGACAAGTGAAATCCAGTGGGATGAAGCTCCTTTCGAGTACATCTACGAAGATGCCACAAATCAGACAAAGGGTGCTGACATGCTCGAAAAGCTCAACTATCTCATCGGTGGCTGGCTTGAGGAACTCAACTTCCTGCCTACAAAGGTTCGTATCTGCTGTTCACCTACAATGTACAAGTGTTTGAAATGGTCTTTGACATCTAAGGTTTACAACCAGTCAAGCCCGTTGAAATTCATCAACGAAGCCTTTGACAACAATGGAAACCGCTTCATGTCAACAACTCCTGTTCAGAGCATGGACGCAGTACAGCGCATTTATGAGTTCTGTGCTGACCCTATGCTTGCCGCAACAGACGAGGACAAAGGTATCATCAATCCGTTCAACGACAATGATACAGACCTTATGTATGTTACATTCCCTGAGTTCCACTCAGACATGGAAGATGCAGGTCTCACTGACGTTGTTATGGCTCCTGTTGCCTTTGACAACATGGTACTTCCTTACTTCTACGGCAACAGCCGCGACGGTCAGGGACGCACAATGATTAAGCGTGTAGGTTCTATTCTCTGCCCTGTACAGGGTGCAGTGAAGATTATTCGTGGTATCGGTAAGAACCCGAACTACACACCTTCGACCTAATCAAATCAAGCCGTAGTGCCCCCGGCGGATAGGGGCACAGGAGCTTAGAAATGAAATACATTCAGAATACATACACTTCTGACATTCAAATCCAGCTGAAGGAAAACGGACACTTCTTGAAGTCCGTTGACTTCGGCAGATACTTAATTGACCGCGCCACAGGTCAGGTAGTAAACGACGGTTTTACCGAAGTTGAAGATGATGATTATGCGCTTCTTGAAAAGAACAACGCTTTCAAGATGGTTGTAAACAAGGGCTGGCTTGTCGTTTCTGACAAGGCACCGCTTAAAGCTGGCAGCTTCGAGCAGATGCTTGAGGCACAGGCTCGTATTAAGGAGCTTGAGGCTGAAAACGAAGAGCTTAAATCCAAGGTTAAGGACATCGAGGCTTACGCAGCCGAGAACAAAGAACTCAAGGAAAAGCTCGCAGTCTACGAAAAAGCTGCTGATGCAGGCACAGCTGATAGTGAAGCTGCTTCCACAGAAACAAAGGAAACAGGAAAGGAAGCTAAGGCTGGTGGCAATAAAGCAAAAGGTAATGCAAACAAAAAGTAACGAGGTTTGATTATGGAAGCGTTCTTTCAGGGTGGGCTTCCTGCGAGAATTACGCGGGAGGACTTCCGCAGATTTTATCTTGCAAACTTTCCAAAGCTCGCTGAAGGTCACGATGACATAATCGACCAAGCCATTGAGGCTGTCTACACGTCGTTCCACGGTGTTTCGACATTGTGGGACGTGCATGACAAGCAGACATGGTTTGATAAGACAAGGCTGTGCTATACACATCTTACCGCTTGGTATATATGTGATATGCACCCTAAGTACGCGGCAGGTGTCCCTGTTATGGGAGGCGTACCAATTAAGAGAAAGAAGATAGGCGGAGTGGACATCACGTTTCAGGACAGCCCGGCTTCTTCCTCTGACCTCTTGTCAGGATTGCTTTCCAATCCGTTCGGCAAGCAGGCGTACATGATGATTAAAGCCTCCGCAAAACGGACGGCGTTGCGTTAAGGAGGACTTTATGACTAAAACAGAAAAAAGGTATTTTACAGTTACGACATCATGCAAAATCGGGGGCGGACAGTATGTTCCAGGCGTTTGCTACCTCCTGACTGAACTGATTACTGTCTCGGTAGAGCAGCTTGCCTCAGAAGGTAAAGCCTCTATTTACAATGAAGAGGTTCGCATGGTCAGCGGCAGGGCTGTTCCTGTTGCTAGAAGCTCAAAAATCGCTGCTTCTGAGCAGGCTGTGAAGGGGAACGGGAACGATGTGTCCGCCGTAGCATCGGCTTCCGCCACGGAGACCGCTTCACAGTCTACTCAGACGGTCGTACAGAAGGCAGCTTCTCAGTCTAAGAAAAGGGCTAAGAAAAGCGGCATAAGGTTCTAAATGGCTGTATATGGAGCGCAGCTCGCGGTATTCCCGGAGCTTTTTGAGGATTATGACATATTCTCAATGCACCCGCTTGACAAGGGCGGGTGGTCGGAACGGACTAAGATAAAGTCCGTTTCTGCGTATATATCCATGACTAAGCCTGCGAAGGCTGGTATTGAGGACGGGAACTTTGAGAGCAATCACTCAGGCTCTATGTGGGTTGACCACGAGGACGGTGAGGAGCATATTCCGCAGGGCTGCTATGTCTCTTATGGTGGTGAAACCTATAAGATAATTGACGATGACCCTTACATTAAGGAAGGCGGCTTCTGCGAGTATAGGCTTCAGATTGTTAAGGGAACGGATGGCACACAGAAGCCTGTTCCTGAGGTTGAGCAGAGGATTATTGATGACTACTAAGTATCGTCCGAGCCGCATGAGGCTTAATGCAGTCGAGAAGCTCACATGGGATGACCTCAGGGAAGGCGTTGACATTGACACGGATATAAACGAGCTTGAAAGTTCAGGCGGCGACGCAAGGCTCGTATACAACGGACGGAACTCACTTACAGCTCAGAAACGGGCAAGTTATATGCTCGAAGGCTACTCAGGAACAATGTTCGGCGAGGGTGACTTTGAGATTACATACGATTTTTCCACAGGCATAAGACGCAATATTTTCACAAGTAAGACAGGCAAAGCTACTAAATACGGACGCGACGGCATGTCATTTCGCATTTTGTACGAGTATCTGTGCACGACATACGGTGGCGGAACATACTTCATAGACACCTATTTTGAGCGGTTTTTCCCTGCCTCTCAGGCATACCAAAAATATTTACAGCTTAAAGAGGACATTCAGGTAAACGTTGACAATGATATAAAGGCTATGAGGCAAAGCGGCCCCGAAAATATGCAGAACCGTGGAAAGCTCAGACGATTTGTGGAGGCTGAAGCCGGGCAGTATCTGCGTGGTGAGAAAGGACGTTTTACGTCGGTTGCCGACACTTCAAAAGCGGTTGAGGATTTTCTTTCCTCTGCCCTGTCCGGCGGCGCGTGGTCTAAGCTCCTTGCAGGAAGAAGAAAGCAGATAGAGCTTGAGCTTAAAGAGCTTTCTGAGCAGATAAGGCTTGATATTATAGCGAACCTCAGGGCCGGAAATCTTACAAGGCAGGCCTCGAAAGGAACGCTTCGCAGGCGTTATTTTATTCCTGAAATGAGCGGAGAGAAAGCACTTTTTTATGCCTCAGGTCAGCTTATAAATGATATGAAGATTTATGTGCAGCTCGACAGTGGAGGCTGGCAGAACGGAAAGTCCGCGCCTTTAATGGGACGAGGCAGAGGCGGATATAAGATTGTGGGAGGTGCATTATGACAGAACGGCATGACGGCCCGGATTTTAAAATAATCGGTGTTACGTTCGAGAGCGTCCGTGACGCGCTCACTTCCCTGTTTTTTGAGTATGAGGGAATGACCGAAGAGGAGTTTGATAAGTGCAAGGAATACGTTGTTCCTATGAAGCACAACTGGGAGAACCCTCTTGATGGTAAAGGCGAGAAGAACGATACATGGCTTCAGTATTGGATAAATGACGATGACAGGCTTTCTGCGGACTATAATGACTGTAATTTTAATGTGTGCCATAAGGTAGCTACAATTCAGGTGCGCTTCTTCGGACGCAGGGCTGAGGCGTGGGCAAAGAGCCTACATCATTTGACGAAAAGAAAGTCATGTGATAAGATATTTGCAGCGATATGTAATGCTGGGGCTTTCCAGTATGTTTCGCCTGTTACCCCTGTGAACGTTGACTATTTTGGTACGGGTAACACCGAGCTTGCTTTTTCAGTCGTGTTCAGGCTTGAGTATGATGAGATGCTTGATTTCAGTCAGGGCAAGTCAGGTGGGGACAGACTTATGTATATCAGCTTCCCTCCGGGGGAAGTTAGTAGATAAAATAGGAGGAATTGCAGCATGGCAAACCTAAACTATGTCGGCTCACTTGCTCAGGAAAGGATGAAATTCCGTTCCGTTACAAGCGTGGTCGTAAACAATTCAAATGAGCTGTTTAATGCCATGTCGATTTATGTTCCGAAGCGGTTTGCCGCTGCGAACATCATTGACTGGTCGGACAGCTACGTTACTGCAAATAAGCCTGCGGTGCTTACTGCGGTAGTTGACAACTATGCCAAAATCATCAAGGGTGACCTTCTTGACCAGTGGCAGCCTATTTTCCGCGACGACAGCAACTCAGATGTAGTTCTTTACATCATTGTTTTCGATGACGAGCAGGACGATGCTTGGGAAATCACTGACAGCGCAATCACATACGAGCCTCTCACAAAGGCTTTTAATGCACTGTTTGCCTTCAGCTTCTTCAAGTTCCTCTTTGACCCTTCATTCAACGGACAGCCTGTCGATATTCCTGCCTCAAGCGGCAGCAAGGCACTCATTTCTGCTTATATCAGGAATGATACATCTAACGGCACAAAGGCAGTCGTAAATCTGAAGCTCACAAACGGTACTGAAGCACCTGTAGAGGTTGCAGCAGGAACTCACAGCTTCAATGACGGAAACAAGACTTACTCATTCACTGTATCTGCTCAGACAATCAATGCTGGTGCAAACGTTACCATTTCAGGTATCAAGGCAGGCAGCGTTGGTTCTGACAGCTACCTTGAGAATGATAAGGACATCACTGCGATTGTTGACCCTGCTATTGCAGACATCACAATCACAATCGCAAGTTTCACACAGGGCATCAATGCCGGAGCAGGTCAGGCAGTTACAGTTCCTGCCGGAACTTATGCCTACACAGACGGTGGCAAGACATATAATCTTGTCGTTGACGAGGCTGCTTCAATCGCAGCAGGTGACAGCTCAGCTGTTGTTGACATGCCTGCCACAACAGTTGGTATTGACAGTGCAATTCCTACTGTCGGAACATTGGATATTTCTAAGTTCTCTCCTGCCCTTCCTGCCGGACTTGCAGTTATCTGTACTGAAGTTACACAGGGAACAGAAGCAAGAGAAGCTCAGGAAGATGTTCCTTCAATGTACTGGGATTTGGCTCTTGCCCTCGCTTACCAGTGTAAGCTCAATGTTCAGCTCTCATGGATGATTTGTCAGGTAAATGTTACCTATGATGAGGATAACAAGCCTAACAGCTCAGACAAGTGTTGGATTATCTATCAGACAAGACAGCAGCAGCTCACAGCTATGCAGTCTATCGCCTCAGGCGACAGGGCTAAATACTTTTGGGCAGCTTTGTACCTTATGGATGCACAGAATACTTCGGTTATCTGCCATTCAGAAAAGGTAAACATCTATGTTCAGGTACTCGCAGCTTGGTTCGCAAAACGCAACTCAAGCGGTCAGTACGTTGGTAACAAGATGAGCTTGCTCCGCCTTGACGGAACTAAGATTAAGCCTCTTGGTTTCCCTTCATGGCTTGACAGTTCTGTAAACGAAAACGACGCAGACCATCACGAGCAGCTTCGTGAAATGAACGTCGGCTTCCTTATGACAATTTCTGACAACTCAGTTCAGAATTGTGTGCTTTCAATGCTTCGTGGTATCGGAGACGTTGACGCAGGTAAGCCTTGTGCCATGCAGATGATAGCCAAGTTCGTTGACTACACTTGCTCAATGCAGGCCGCAAACATGATTTCCGACAAGGGAACACTTACAGCTCCTAAGCTCACCGACGAGGAAAGCTACAAGGATATTCAGAACATCGTCAAGAACAACCTTTCCCTGTTCTCAGGAACAAACGGAAGGCTTTACGGTGTCAGCCTCAGCTTCCCTTCATTCGACGTTGCAAAGAAGGGCAGAACAATGCTCTCTGCTCCTAACAGTTGGAATGCAATCTATAAGGACGACCTTGACGAGGTTGAGGTTTCAGGCTCAATCGCTCAGGTATAAGGGAGGAACTGATTTATGTATGCGAATAACAGGTTAGGTAAAGCACCTAGGGCCAAGTACCGCTCTGCGGGTGGCTCTAAATACTACTTCGGTCATCCGTTCTTGGCCGGACAGCTTGAGGGAAATGCCTCAGGCTATGAGGCAGACATTTCGGCTAACTTCAAGCTGAATGACCAGTTCTTCGACGCTGAGCCTCTTCAGGACGCTGCTGTTACTGAAGTTGCCGTTGACGGTTCTCTTATCGTCGTAACAAACACCGTTATGGCAGGTACTGCAACCTTGCAGATTTTGCCGGGCGACGGACTTGTTTCAAGTGGCGACCTTACCGCAATCGCTCCGTTCATCGTTTCAAGCGGTGACACACTTGGAGGTTATCTCCGTCGTGTTCGTAGCGTAAACGGAAAGGTTATCACACGTGTTTACTACGACGTTGTGTTCAAGAACTTCCCTCACGATAAGGACGCAGGTAATGCTGTTCCTATCTATCCTATTACCATTTCTTATGGCGGATGGATTGAGGGTGTTTCCCTGACTTCTGACGATGTTGTTAAGGCTCTTTGGGCAGTCGGCGCAGCTCGCGGTTGGAAAGGTAAGTTCAAGGCTGCTGACATTACTGGTACAAATGACGGAGAACATCCTGATTTTGATAATGTTAATGCCAATGCTTCTTACGACGCTGGCACAGCTTCTCTCAAGGACGCTGACGCTTCTTACGACAACTCAGGCGTTACAATGCCTGCGGCTGTATTCTCGACCTGATATTAAACGGAGGACGACATGGCACCTATGGCGGAAGGCACGGTCGTCCCTCAGTTCCTGTCGCTCGACGCTTCCATTATGGACGGCTCGGACGACTTGGAGCTTATCAGGGACTATATCAAAGAAAATCGCATAGAGTTCTGTATCTACTCCCCTGACGGCGGAAATGACCCGCTTAAAGGGGTGTCTTTGTTCGAGCAGTGCAGGGCTTTGTGTGACACGGATAATTTTGATAATATGTACGACTTCACCATGCACGTATTGCAGGGGAAAAGGCTCGTCATATACATTCGCGATGACGACGGCTCACGTAGAAAAATCGGTGATGCGGTCGTGCAGGACAAAATGGACGACATGGCTCTTGTTTACCCTGTGTTCAGCGAGTACCCGATTTTAATGAATTGGCTTGTGGAATGGATGGGTGCATATATATCAAAAAAATTTCCGCTGCCTACGAGCGGAACCGGGTCAAAGGCGGCGGAGAAGGAAGAAAAGAAGCCCCGGAAAAAGAAGCGGCTCAAGTCGGACAAAGCACGGCAAAGTACGTGATAAACATGGTGTTCGGAGAGAAACGCTCCCTGCTCTATCATCTTCACGCTTTTGAGGCGACACTTCACAGGGAGCCTCAGAGCTGGGATGACCTTTTTGAGTATTTCTCATTTGTAAAGGTGAGAAATATGCTGTATGATATACAGAAGCAGATGACAAGCGGGGGCAAATAAGTGAACATTTCAGTAGAGGACGAAAAAGTAGCATCTTTCGTGGCTAACCTTGTCGGGGACGTTATCGACCCTGATACAGGGCTTCCTTTCGCTGTTGAGCCACACACTAAAATGAAACTTGTCGAAGGCATCCACCGTATTTGGAATAAGACAATCGGACAGGGCCTAGACAAGTTGTCAGGATATGACAGTATAACAGCATTGAACCGCAGGAACGGCTCGGGACTTATGGAAGCCCGTTCTGCGGAAAATATCTCACCAAAAGAACAGAAACTCAGGAATGACGCTTTCGCTCGTGAGACTGAGGAGCTTGTAAAGAAGATGTTCCCGTCTAGGTACGAGAGCACTACTACAGACCCTCAGACAGGTCAGACTACGACCACTCCCACAAATGCGAGTATGCTCGACCTCAGCCGCGTCATTCGCTATCTCAAAAATGACAGGTCAAATCAGACATACCGCTCGACAGGTCAGATAAGAAACCAGCGTTCTCAGGTCATTACTGTCGGACAGAACGAGATTTCTAGGACAGGCGCGAACCGTGTAAAAAGGCTCTCAAAGGATGGCGGAACTTTCTCTGCTTCTGATGCTTCCGGCTACACATTCAAGTCATACTACGGCTCAAGAATGAATGATGAGCAGGGCCGGACGGTCAGTACCGTTCAGTATGTCCGCGACATGCTTCAGGAAACAATTCAGAATGAGGCTGATGAGGCTACACGTATCAAGAATGAAGAGGACAGTCTCTTGCAGACATACGGTGGCTATCAGCAGACGGACATAGACAGGTTTACTCAGGCCGAGAGAAAGAAAAAGCTCGCGGAGGCCCGTCAGACACAAGGCTACGCTATCAGGGCAAACACTGACCCTGATATTTTGAAATTACAGCCCGCTGCAAAGATTAAGGAGAGCCGTGCAAAGACTGAGGCTTCAACACTCGCATTTCAGGAAGAGTTCGACAGGACTAGGATGATTTTAGAGGCTGCTGAAATGCAGAACCTCGCGCAGAGCGGCATGTCTCCTGCGGACATTCAGAAGCACATGGCTTCCCCTGACGTTCAGGAATACATCAGGTATAAAGCTGAGGAGCAGTCATACGGAAGCAACCTTTCAGCTGCTTCACAGATGCTTGCTTCTTCTCCTGTTCAGCAACAGAGAAAGACTGATGTGCAGGGAGCTTTGAAGGCTGAGGAGCACGCCAAGAACGCTTATTGGATTACGAGAAAGCGTGAGGCGCAGCTTACGGCTCAGGCTACGGACGAGGAAGCAAAAGAGAACTTTTATATAAAGCAGTATCAGGCATATAAGGCAAACGGCACGCCGCTTTCTCCTGCTGCCCGTAGATTTTTCGAGGGACGCAGCGATTTGGACGGTGGTGAGATGTACCTTGCCAAGAACATGAGAAGCCTTGAGAGAGGCTGGCTTGTTCATAACTCGAACGTTGCTACTGCAAGAAACATTCTTGCCAATAAAAGCAAGTACGGAAGAAACTCAGCTGAAGTCAGATGGGCAAACAATATCATGCGCCGGGAGAAAAATCTCAGGCGTGGTGGTGGTCTTATAGGCCGTGTGTTTGGTGGACTTCCGCCTTGGCTTATCCCTGTCCTTGCAGGCGTTCAGCTTATAGGAAAACTTGCAGGGTTCATAAACGATACCCTTAATAAGATATACAAGATTGTAGACGGTGCCACTGCAAAAGCTCGCGAGCAGCAGCAGGCTCAGGATGCTTTGGGTATCAGTCAGTCTCGCGTGAAGTGGGCTGACAGCATGAAAAATGCTTTCGGCTATAATTTTGCCGGGGCATATACTGCCACTGCTAGAGGTCTTTCGGATATTGAGAGCCATGAGGCAGGAACTGAGGGAGCTGTCAAAGCGATGGCTCTTATGGGAAGCTCGGCAGGAATTGATACCACTATCGAGCAGGCCCTGACAGGAAAAGATACTGTTAAGGCTACTCATGCAGCTCTCGCGGCTTTCATTACAGGAACTGCGAACGGTGACACATATCTTGGAAAACAGAACTCGGCTCAGGCATACCTGACAAACTACTCACAGCTTGAAAAAGGTTTCGGAACTGATACGGCAGTGCTCGCAGGACAGCTTTATACTCAGTATAAGGCTATGCCTAAGGAGCAGAAAGCCGCCGCGGACGCTTATCTTCAGCGCGGTGACCTCTCAGGTTTTGTTGACGCTGTTGCGAACAGCACTGGCGGAGCCGGTATTGTTGGCATGGCCAATGCCTCCTCTGAATTGCAGTCAGGTCTTTCCGAGATGTCAAAAATGCTCAAAGACCAGGCCCAGCAGTATAAGGACAGCTTTGACGAGATTAGAAATCAGACAGCTTTGACTTGGGGGGATACTGCCTCTGCTT
>Ga0326514_10001090_pt1 | contig 17824 bp, 27 predicted proteins | sample 3_2548_0518_D_FD_203653 | JGI IMG/M metagenome (GOLD analysis project Ga0326514, IMG submission 203653) | Bovine rumen microbial communities from UC Davis, California, United States - 3_2548_0518 | ecosystem: Host-associated > Mammals > Digestive system > Stomach > Rumen | place: USA... | reverse complement strand
TGCTTTCTTTACAAATTTAGATGTCACATACGATAGCCCCACTCCTAAAGCGATTGGTATAAATATACTAATTCCTAAAGGTGTAGTTATTCTATTTAATGCGTAGTACGTTAAATTTGAAACTATAAAGCAATGGACCATACTTGATAAATGAAATGCCTTGCCAAACACTCTTTTAGATAGCCAAAATGATGTAAGTATAAAAACGCATTCAATAAAAGTGTGATTAAGCGTCGCAATTAATAATACCACGAATATTGTGAATAGATTCCATATCATACTTAATCCTAGATAAATAATAATTGCTATTTTGTTTTCTTTAGTTTGCTTTTTAAAGTTATGCAAGTTTGCTTGCAATCTTTTTAGCAAGTTTTTTAAGTTCATTTTCTTCTGCAAATAAGAACCAACTTGATCCTGGCATGTTATACCCCCTTTCAACGAAATTTCATAATACATAATTAACATTATGAAATAATCTATATTCATAATTGTATTTCTAATAAAATCGTTTTCATAAATAATTTTATTTTGCCCTCTTACTATGTTTGATATTAATTGTAAGATAAAAATAATTATTAATGTTGAAATTATTCGTTTGGATTTAACTTTTTTATTATAGATTTTGCAAATTGTAAATAGATATAAAAATTCTAAAATATAAATTAATGGATTGTTTATATGTAAATATTTATAATATTGTAATAATGCAGTGAATGGTAATGTCATTAAAGTAAATTTTTTAAATTTTTTTGAATTATCATTACACATTATACTTGTCATTAAATATTGATATATAGACAAATTTATAAAATAAAATATAAAAGTTAATTTATGTTTATTAAAGAAAAAATTAACACTATTTAGCATTTTATTGCTTTCATCTAATCCAAAATAATCCAACCCTACTAATTTCATTATAAACACTATCACTAATACAAATAAATACACTTTCAAACTAGTCTTTAAATACTTGTCATAATCTTTAAACATATAATCCTCCTCAAAAAAAATGCTATCACTAGCATTCCTTTACCAACCCTTTAAAGAATATCGGTCTTTGTAATTTCCCAACTTTCCATTTTGTGGGCGATCGTGTGAATATAAGAGTTCCCACCTAGTTGTTCGTATACTGCTAGTAAATCCAAAAAGTTCTGATAAACATAATCTGGCAACTTCTTTAATTCACTATATACAAAATATGTGTTTGTCAATTGATTTTTTAATAATGTTTGTAAAGCTATATTTTGTACATTTTCATTCTTCTTTTCGGCATTTAATTTTTCTTTATACTTTTTTATACTGCTTACGCAATAACCAATTATTCCTCCAACTAAAGTAGTGATTATTGTGTTTAAAATAGTTTGCGTCATTGTTTTTTCCTTTCTAAACTCTTACAAAAAAATTATATCATAAACCATTTTTATTAACAACTAATCATTTCTTTATTAAAACTTTTTGTTGAAAAGGTTCTTCCTTTTCTAGCGGTGGAAATCTCTTTACAACCTCTGCTCTCATTTCTTCATAAATCATTAATTTCATATTTATTTCTCTTTCCAAATAAGCCATTTCAGTTAATAGATCATTTAGTGGCGTAGTTTCATATTTGTTTTGTTTTTCCATCTTTCTTTGCCTTTCTTTTTTTGCCATTTACCTTTTTATATAATTTATCTATGTCCATCGGTTTAAAATCATCAGCATCTTTTTCTTGAATGTATAAAGCTATTGCTAATATTATAAATATAACTAAAATAATCCCAAATAGAATTGCCAAATAACTCCACATTATACATTCTCCTTTCTTACCTCATATTTTTCAATTTTAATCACTCTACGAGTGTATTTACCTATAACACATACATTTACCCCATCTCGTTTAAAACAAGCTTTAGAAACGTCTTTATTGCCATTTAAGTCTACGTATTTATATTCGTACTTTGGTTGGTTCTTTAAATCTTGCATTACGCAAGCCCATAAACAAGTAGTGCCTAATAAAGTCCACAACGCAAAAGCCCCTGAAATTTGCATTATTCTTTTCATTATTCGCATTTGCTTAACTCTTCTTTCAATTTTTTCTCAAAATAATCTTTACTTGCTAGTGGTTTATGACAGTTCAAGCACGCATTGAATAATTTTAGTCTTTTTTTTTCATTATTATAACCGCAATGATTACATTTTACAAAGATATTTTTCTTAAATTCTCTTATTTTCTCTTTTTCTTCTTCTTTAGTTAATTCTTTAGCAGTAAAGTATAACTTTCTTATGCCATCACCTGGCAACTCTTCTACACAATTGTAATCATATAAACCTGTTCTAAATTGAATATTGCTTATCGCTTTTTTTGCGCTTACTGCGTTTGTTTTATAAGTTTCAACAAGTCGTTCTTTAATCTCTCCATCGCCATAATCTATGTACTCGTTTAATTGTACCTCATACCTTTTTTTATTATTCATCTTTAAATGTTCTGTCATATTATTTATCCTCCTTTAAAATATCTCTTAAATCAAATAAACTTGGCTTATCTTTTGGAATATAAATATTATTTGTTTCCATTAATCCATTATATTCTTGGTGCCAATCTTTTATTATCTCATTAGCCTTGTCTATTTTGGATTGTAAATTAATAATATAATCGTGTATAAATTTTGCTTCATTATCATCTAATATCATATTTTCATAATGATATTTTTCAAAATAATGTAATATATCTTCCATATGTTTTTTGTTATTCATTTACTCCACTTCCTTTTTTTCTTCTAAATTTTTAAAATAATTAGCAATCTTTTCAATTTTTTCATTGCTTACTCCTTAAATAAATCTTTTTAATCTTTTGTAGTTAATGTTATTATTTTATATTGACTTTCTGCAAAAAGTGGGTCTTTTTTATAATCTCTTCTTGCTTTTGCTCTTAACTTTTCAAGTTCTTTTTTTGCATTTTCTTTAGATAAATATATTCCCTCTATCCATTCATAATATTGGTCATATACTTCATTATTATTTCCTTGTATTAAATATATTTTCATCATTCACCCTCTTTCCTTTTGTATTCTAAATACATATTAACACATATTAATGAAGATGTCAACACCTAAATTTTGCAGAAATAAAAAAAAGAACTATTTGGCTTTAGTTCTTTTATATCCAGCTACTCGTAATCTCTTCATTTTTGTTGGTAAACCGCTTACATCAGACAATTCTTTGTATTTCCTAGTAAGTAAAGTGATGTTATCTTGTGCTTCGCCTATCAATTCTTTGTTGTCACTTGCTTTGGCGAGTATTTGTATGTCCTTTTGCTCCCTTATTTTGCGTTCTAATGCCCTTTGTAGTTGCTCACCTTGGTAGTTGGTATAATGCTTACCCTCGTATTCAAAACCCTCGTCATTGGCTTTTATTATATCTTTTAATTCTTTATCACTATATTCAGGTTCACTTACTCCTAATATTATACTAAATATATAGTGGTAGCAGTTAAGCTCTGAAATAGGTCTGTAAGAATCGTTGTCATCGTGGTCTAATGAGTAAACCCTACCTTTATAATCCTTTGCAGCCTCGCCATTTTGCAACTTGGCGTATTCTTCATTACTAAATTGTCGCCCTTGGACTTTCTCGTGATCAGGCGCAGGGTTGCTATGAACTGATATTTCAATTCCATCAGAGTCAAACTCTTCACCAACAATTTTTTGGTTTTCGTTGTGAAGTTCTCGCAAGGAGCTTTTTAAGTGCATACGAATAGTGGAATCCAATCGCACCGAGCGACCACTTTTGTAATCGATGGTTTTCAAACCACTACCGCCGACTTGTTTTAAAATTCGTGACATTGCGTTGTCAAAGGTTTCCTTGCCTTGTCCTACGTTAAGTAAAGCCTCATCAAGCAAATAGTTGTATGTGTCACGCAAGCCTATAAATTGTGCCTTACCATCTAAACCACGAATGGAGTAGCCTAGCACGTTGGTTCTAAAATAATCGTACATTTCAGTTTTTACTATATTTGCAAGAGCTTTCGTTTGTGCCCTTAAAGCTATGTTTTCGTTAAACGACACAAATGGTATGTCTCGGTATTTGTAAAATTTCTCGTAAAAAGCATAGTCTTTTTTTGCGTAGGCGTTAAATATCTCGTCAATTTCGTTGATGTTTAAATTCGTGTATTTAGATATTTGTTGCACAATTTCTTCATAGTTCCCACCATATTTTAAAATTTGTGCTAGTTGATGGGCTTTGCTAAGTGTTAATTTGCTTAATTCTTTTATAGAAGAGCCAATGCTTTCTAAAAAGTAAACATTGGCTTTGTTTATCCTCTCAACTAGTCGTTCGACTAGTAAATCAATTTGTTCTTCGGTAATCATAGGAGTACCTCCTAACTTAATTTCTCCAACTCTTTAAGCCTTTTAACATTAAGACTTGGCAATACGTTGTTTTCATTGCTAACTTCAAAAATGTTAGTTCCAGTTTCGGTTTCTATTGCTTCTAATTGGCTTATTAGTGTTTCATTTGTTATTTTTTCGTATATTGGCGTTTGCAATCCATAAATTATTTCTAAAGATAAATTTGGATATTGTTCTTTCCATTCAGTTTGAGTAATGGTCTTAACACCATTTGTCGCAATAAATAAGACTGATTGATTATTCGTATTTATTGATATGGTATTATCAGAAAAGTTAAATATATTAGCTTTATAATTAGTAATATAGGATAATCTATTATTTGTATTTGGATAATATTGTGCTAAATTATGTATATTTCTCCAACCTGGATATTTTTCACTATTATTCATATCTGCTATTGCTAATTTTAATTTTTCAGTTAATTTTTTAATATACCATTGTTCTCCATATGGTTCATAAGTAGTATCATCTAAACTATTTAACATCATTGGCTTTATTAATACATTATTTACTGTTGTCCCATTTGGCACCGTTAATTCTATATAACCTTTATTATGTGTTGACATATCTATTTCAGCACCATTTCCTGTATCTGTTGCGAGAACTACATAGCTTTCATTAGTATTATTTAAAGCTCTTAATCTTACACTATTTGTTCCACCATATAAATACTTAGCAGGAAATTCTTTTTGTGTATCTTGATACTGAAGCCCAAACAATTTTATATTTGCTTGTGCAGTTGCAGTGCCGTTTACTAATATACTTCCATCATTTTGAACAGTAAAAGTGACTCCATTCATAGTTTTTATGTTTTCTGGATAAGGATATGGCAGTAAATTCTTACCAGTGCTTTTCTTAATACTATCTTGATAATCTCCAATTTTACATAGTTTATAATCGTAAAATTCTTCATATTCAGTAGCTGTTGAATTTTGTTCTATTTGAATACTGTCTAATATTTCTTGTTCAGTTAAGGTGTCAGAAGTCGTATAATAAAATACAACTAAATATTGACTGTTATTTCCACTTGTAATTGTATAAGTTGTATCGGTAGCTTGGTTACCACTTATAGGATTACATATTGTAGTATTAACGACTGGTAGTTCATCAGTACAACCTATTACAAATCTACTCGATAATATTTTAGAAATTGTATAAGTTGTATCGGCTTTAATTGGGATATATAAACATTTATCTGCATTAGAAGATGTAATTTTGCTATTTCCTAATGCAATATAAGCATTTAATATATTAGCATTTTCTTTATCAAACAAATTCTTTCCATGCAAATTAATTTCGTAGTCTTGGTTGTGGTATGGTTCTAAATCAGTTGATGTTGAATTTTCTTCTATTTGAATACTATTCAATATTTCTTGTAATGTAATTGTTGTATCTTGTGAAGTTTGATATATTCTACTAACTAAATATTTTGCATTTGCCCCTGTTGTTATTGCTATATATTTATGGTTATCATCAATATTAGTTGTATTATTTGTTATTCCAAAAACTTCAACATTTTCTGCTGGTAATTCATTAGTATAACCTAAATAAAACTGTGCTGAATTTATTTTTTGCATTGTATAAGTTGTATTAGGTTTTACTGGTATATAAATAATTCTATTTACCGAATTTAAAGCAATAGTTGTTTGTGTTGAAGAAAAATAAGCATTTATAATATTAGCATTGTTTTTATCAAATAAATTCTTACCATGAACATTAATTGTATTATTACCTGTTACTACTTTAATATCTTGTGGATAATCTGGTGATGGGCTTGGAGAACCTCCCACAAATGGCTCGTAGTCATCTATTGTCACTGGTGTTGTTGATAACATAGGATATATTTTTTCATTTGTAAATATTGTCGTATTTCCTTTTGAAATTTGAATATAAAAATGTCTCATTGTTTTTTCTTCATTAAAAGTTATTGAATAATTATTAGTTGAGTTAAAGCTATAATAAGAAGTTCCATCATACATTATATAGGTTATTGCTGTATTTGAAGGTGGAATTATATAATAAGTAGTGCCTGCTGGTATAATTATAGAGTCGTTTCTGTAAAAATACATTGCTGAATTTCCATTATTGTTATTTTGCCCATTTATTAAAATAGTTCCATCGTCATTTATATTGAAATCAATTCCATTTGAGACTATATATCCTATATATGGGTATACATTTAAATTCTTCCCTGTATAACTATCTTGATGAGTATTACCCTCCATCTCAAATAAGTCTAACTTGCCGTTTTGGGCGTTTTCTAGTGTGAAATTAGAGCCGTTTCCACTTACTTTGGGTAATTTGTTATAAATGTCATTTAGCACGTTAGAATAGCTTCTAAATGTGTCATTTTCGGTTAAATCTGCACCAAACTTATTTAAACCATCTTTAATTTTCAATCTTGTATCATTTAGGTAAGTTAATTTTTCAGCTATTGTTCCCATTAAATTGCCTCCCTATTTATTCCATCTATTGCAGTGGCTATGTCGCCTATACGAGCGTTTAATACATTTTCTAATGTCCCTTTACTTATAAACATATAATTATTGCCACTTTCATATTCGCTATAAGTTCTTTTTAGTGCCATTAAATTCCCAGCCGTTCCAACTCCAGTTGAGTTAGCATTACTAACCTTTATAACACCGCCTTTTGTGATACTTGCATAATCAGTATTCTTTACATACTCTGACAAGTCGCTTTGTTCTAGTTTATTTCCTAAACTTGTTTCTATTTCTTGAATTTTCGTATTATATGTCGTTTTGTCTACTTTACCACCTAGCAACTCATCAGTTCTTGTTTTTGTATAGTAGTCGTTCAATGTCGCATTGTCTACTTTGCCGTTTAAAAGGGTATTAGATTCTTCTTTTGTGTAATAATCACTTAAATCAACCACAATTTGTTTTTCTCCGATTAATTCCCAATCGTTATTCAACCAAACGTACTCATAATACAAATCGCTTTCTTTTGTATCTTCTTTTGGCACGAAATACATCGTGTCACTTCTACCAACTAAAGGCAACTCGTTTACTATCAATAATTGAATTACCCCCGGGTCTCCTTTAGGCCCTTGTATACCTTGCGGACCTTGTTCTCCCTGTGGTCCTTGTGGTCCTACTGGTCCAATTGGTCCTTGTTCTCCGGTGTCTCCTTTTTCACCATCAAAGATTTCTACACTTTTAGTTGTTTCGTCTTGCTTTGTGATAGTAACTATCGCTTTGCCAGTGGTTCTTTCTACATCTATATCTAAATTACTAGCGTTATCTATCGCCTCATCAATGGCATTTAAACCATCATTTAGAGCCTGTTCCATTTGTTCCTTGTCGCTTGGTGTCACCGGCTCGCTATTCTCGAACTCTTCCTTTAAACTACCAACCCATGTACTAATGTAAACTGGGCTTGGGTTGTATCTCTTTATTTCCACATCATTTTTTACTAAATAAGCAACAACGCCAATTTCGATAGTTCCCATCTCTTTTAATACTTCATAAGGTATACTACACTCATCATTTGTTAAAACTTGCTTATATGTGACCCCATCTTTAGTAAAATATGCGTCCTTTGTATAATCCTGTGTTATTTCTTCACTAAATTCAAACTCTATCTTTGTTATATTTATCTCTTTTTCATTAACTGGGTTCTTTTCTATCTCTATTTTGTGTGGATTAACTATTAACTTCATTATTCAACACCTCCACCTACTAAATCGTTTGTGCTTGGATCATTTTCTTTTACCTCTGCTATTTTTTTCTTTGCTATCTCTTCAGTTTCACCAAATATCTTTTCACGATATTCAACGGAACTTATTATTCCAGCATTCTTTTCTCTTAAAGCCCTGTTGCTTTCGGCTTCTTTATCTTCAATTATACTATCATCAAATTGTATAACCATATCATCGGTGCTTATATTATAATTTCCAAATGCAGTGCTTGCGTAACAAATAGCATTTGTTAAATCGTAAATGGCACTCTCGTAGCCAATTTCCAATTTCTTTTTTCTTCTAAATAATTTACTATTACTTGAAACCACAGCAGTCGCAGTGTTTAAAGTTTCACCATCGAAGTGGTAGTGATTCTCACCAAAGCCCACTTTATTTCCTAAAATATTCAAATTAGTATTTAAAGTAGCAATTTGTTTATCAGTTCTTAAATCGTCTGTATCACTTTGAATTAAATCGTCTTTAGTTGCTCCTTTTGGTAAAACATAAACACTATCATCATCTTCATCAAATACCATTTTTTGCTCGCCAGCATCGTAATTTAGCATATCTGCTCTTACAAATGTTCTTCTTCTGTTATTTACTTCATTTTTTAAAGCGTCAAATGAAATATCAACAGCTTTTAAATTGTCAATAGCGTTGGCATAATGTGGTATACCAAATGGGCTATTACTAAATAAATTATTCGTAAGTAAAGGTTTAAATATAGCAAACCATTTTATATTTGATCTAGTGTCGAACTCGCTCATTGTTCCTTGCTCATCAGTTATTTCAGTTAAATTACCATTTGTATCTCTAAATAAATGATTGTGAATTATATAATTCCCTGTTCTTTCATCTTTCTTATGCACTGATAAAATTACATATTTTTGACCTTTATTATATTCCACACTACCAAATGCACACTCGGTAATTTCTTTATTATTCCAACTTAATGGATAGATCCAATCAATGTCTACTAAATTAACTCTAGTCTTTGCGTTTGATACATCTAAATACATACCATCTTCATTAGATATTAAATCATAAACACTGACAACTGTCGCACACGTTCCTAATGCTCCGCTCTTTTCAATTGACTGATTTATTAATGTGTATAAATCTAAAGCATTTATTAAATCCTCAAAATCTTTTTGTGAACGTTCATCTTTTAATGATATTTCACATTTTTCACTCCAAAGAATATCGCTCCAGTCCTCGCTTATTTCCTTTGCCATGTTCATGGTATATCTATGCCTTTTCTTTTTCTTTAAACCATTAAATGAAAAGTAATTGTGAAAACTTTTTACATTCCCCTCATACCACGATTTCCACTGGTCAATATACGTTTGTAGCATATTTTTTACATCTGAATTATACCCATATTCTTCTGTTAAAAAATCTTCTAACTTCAACTAAATCTCCCTCCTTTTATATTAGTCATAAGTTTATCATAAAACGGAAACATTGAATACTCGCTTGCGTCCAAATCATCTATTGGCGTTGTTCCATCATCAAGTCTTGTGTCAGGTTCTTTATCACTCCACACAGCTTGTTCATACGCTTCCTTTAAATATTTGCACTTTTTAAGTATAAATCGTCTGTGTTGTGCAAATAACATTTGATCCATATAAATTCTATCAATAATTTTACCCTTACTGCAATCATCAACCTTTAAAGGTATTTTTTCTTGTTGTAAATAACGATTTAATCCAAATGTTAATACTTGGCCTAATGCCCCGTAATCCGCAAATGAGTGTGTTACTTTACCATATTGATCTACAACTCTTTTATAAAAATTAACAAAAGCTTTATAAAAATCTTCAGGAGCATACAAGCCAACTAATTTCTCTTCATCGATAGTCCACGCCTCTTTAAAATATGGTGTTATTCCTGTTGCCTTTAATTCAGTTTCACCTTTAGTAGCCCCATAATCCACACCAATTGAAATAATTAAAAAGTTTAATTTATTTTCTTTTTCATCAACCGCATCATCTTTCATAAATAAATCTTTGTTGTCGTTAAATTGTTTGTAAATTAAACCTTCTGCTAAAACCCAAAGCCCTAGAATAAATCTTTCATAAAATACTTGTCCTAATGATTCATATTCTTTTCTTAAATTTTCAAAATACTCTTCATTTTCTTCTTTTAAAATTACATTGTCATCAAATTGAAAATTCCATGTTTTCTTATCTAAGTTTTCATTGTCTATTATTTCAGTTTTTACCCAATGTGTCGGTGTGTCGGGGTTGGTAGTTGCGTATAATTTAGCACCTTTGTAACTCAAACGTGATAAAAGCATTGTGTAAAATTCAAATGGTATTTGTGTTAGCTCGTCCACATAAGCCCCAGCCAATGTCATACCACGAATTTTGCTTTCAGCTCTCTCATCATTTGCACCTTCAAGCCATATTTGTCGCCCAAATAATAACCCACTTTTTTGGCTCGTTGAATATGCAAAATTATTCTTGCCTACGAGGTCTTGTAATAACCCTAGGCAGTTTCTTTTTAGTGCAGTAATAGTTTTACCTGTCATTAAAAATTCGGCGTCACTAGGCATACTTCCTACAAAAATAGCCCACTTTAATAATGATATATAAGTCTTACCACTACGGACTGCACCCGATAATAAATTTATACGACTATCTTCATTAAGAATAAAATCCAGTTGTTTTGGATTCAACATCTCATCAATCTTTTTTGACATTATTCAAAGCTCCAATCAAATCTCCAATGATTCCATTGTTCTCGTCTTTAATTTCAACTTGGTCTTTTTGGCCTAAATACTGTTTACCTAAAAATATAGCCATTGTAGGATTCTTTTTTGCTAAATCAAATTGGTATCTTCTTAATGAAACTTTGCCTATTCCCCTTTTTTGTTGGAATACTAGGGAAAAGTTTTCACCATACGTTGAATTACACCAACTATTCAATGTTTTTTCAGATACATCTAAAACTGCACATATTTCTTCTTTCGTGCATTGTATTCCACAAAGTTTTTCAAATAAGCCCTTATCAATTGTAGCTTGTTTTTGTTTAATTTGCCCCTTTGCCATATTTATCACCTCATTTTCTTTCATTTCATTATCTTTCTTTTCATTACATTAAATAAACCAGTTCTAAATCCATCTATATCTCCTGATAATATTTGGCCTTTAAAGGTTCTATATTGTTGTTTATTTAATTTATATTTATAATACTTTAATAATTTAAAGCATTCTTGGATTTCATTCATTTATATTCTCCTCATATTCTTTTAGCGATAAATTATCACTTACTATTTTTATTGATTCTACTCTTTTAAATCCTAATGCACATATATATGCTAGTTCCATATCAAATACACATGGTTTTTCTATTTTTGTTTCTAATACAAAGTCATTACTTGTAAAACATTTTATTGTACTTTCTTTATCTAATGTGTATTCTGGTTCATTATATATCACGTTTGGATGGTATAATCTGCTTTCTCCAACTCTTATTTCTGTTCCTATTGGTAATACATTACTTCCTACATAGCCAAAATTGATTATTTTTAGCCATTTAGGAAGTCTTTTTAGTTTTCTTATTACATTTATACCGCCTACACCTGTTTTGATGATTTTTTGTCCTTTAAATCGTTTTTTTGCTAGGTTGTATTCTTCATCAGTTGCTACTACTATCACTTATTTTCACTGCCTTTTCTCCAGTAAAGTTTTCCCATCTTTGAATAATTACATCTATATAATGTGGGTCTAGTTCCATCATATAACATTTTCTATTTAATTGTTCACAAGCAATAAGAGTTGAACCACTTCCACCAAATAAATCTAATACATTTGTTTTTGAATATAATTTTATATATTTTGCACATAATTCAATTGGTTTACTGTAACTTAAATCATTATCACTATCTTTTTTCCCTATATAACATTTTGAATACATTTCTTTATCCAAACCTTTGTTGGGGTCTTGATTTCCTATTATTGCAATGTATTCACAATCTGTCATCATATGTCCTTTATAGTTTGGAACTGTATTTATTTTCTTATAAAAGCACAAATCATAAGGCATATTATTTTGTTCAGCTAATTCAATATATTTTTTTATCAATGGTTTGTTATGACAATATATATTTGTATCACTTACTATAATTAAATTTTCAGGATTAAAACTATCGACACCATTTTCTTTTATTTGTTTCATAGAATTTGCACTTTTTAATATTCCACCACCTTGTGTATCTAATTGATAAGGTGGGTCAGTAAAAGTCAATTCACATTTATTATTATCTAATAATTTATTTATATCTTCTTCATTTAATGCACTTCCACACATTAATCTATGATTTCCTAATTGGTATATATCACCTAATTTTGCTTTTGGTTCTTCTGGTACATCTGGTACTTCATCTTCTACAATTTCTTGTTCTTCTTCTATATCTAAATCTATATCAAATCCAAAATCACTCATATCTATTGTGTCAAAGTTGTCTAATTCATCATTTAATATGTCTATATCAAAATCACTATTCATTGTTAATTTATTGTGTGCTAGTGTGTAGGCTTTTCTTTCTTCATCAGTTAAGTGGTCTAGGCGAATAATAGGCACTTCTTTCATTCCTAACTCTTTACAAGCAATTAATCTGCCATGTCCTTCCACTATTTCATCTTTCCATATTCCAATTGGATCATCCATGCCAAACTGTTCTATTGATTTTTTTATTTGTTCTATTTGTTCTTGTGGATGTAATTTAGCATTATTCTTATAAGGTTTAATACTATTTATATCTACATATTCTATTTTTAATTTTTCCATATACTCTCCTTTTCTCTTTTGGAATTATCCCACCCAAATTATAACATTTTTATGTATAAAAATCAAAAAAAAGAAAGCAGGGTTTCGATGCGTGACAATTCCTGCTTTCTCCAAAAGAATAAAAAGGGTGTGGGGAATATATCCCTCACGAGTATAGTATAGCATAAAATAAAAAAGAAAACAAATTCAGTTTTCTTGCTTTATTATTCATCTTCTTCATAATTTTCATATATAATCATACAATGATACTTATCTTTACTATAAAAGCCATCATGCGTTGTTACACAAAACTTTATATCATAAACTTTCAAATTTTCTATAAAATTATTAACATTTTCAGTTAAAGTGTTTCTGTTATCGCTTTCATATATTTTAATTTTTTTTATTCTTCATCACCACCATTTAATATATTTAATGAATCTTTATAAAACATATCAAACCAATCTTGTATTTGCTTTTTGCTTGACAATTCAAATACCAATTGATGATTATGTATATATTCGATTTCTTTTTCACATCTTGATTTGTATTTTTGTGCTTCTGCATAATTCATTGCGTTACTTATTAATAATTCATCATCATTTACTTTTGAAAATATACGTTTATTTTTTTTCTTTTAATCTTTTGTTTTCTTGTTGTAAATATTTTATCTTGTCTTTTGATTTTTCATCTAACCACATATAAAATAAAGTCATGTCATTGGGATTTTCATATTGTTTTACTTTTTCTTGTAAATTAGTTATGTAATCTAATAAAATATCCCTTTCTTCACATAAAAATACTTTGTAAGGTATACCATCACTAGGATAATAATCCCATTTATCATCTTTTAAATAATCTAATATTTCTTTTATTTCGTCATTCATCTAATCACCAACCTTATATTCCATTTGTGAAAATTGTTCTTTTGTTACTATTGATTTAATAAAATCTTCACTTAACCATCTATCATAACCAGCATAATTTATTTTTACTCTTTTATCTATAACATTTCCATCATTATCCCAAGTTGTAGCACCTGCAAACAAAACCTTATATCCATTAACATAATCTCCAACTTCTATTAAATCTATTATGTTTGGACTTGATTTGATAATAGTATCTTCATCATACCACATTTCATTATCTGCATCAGTTAAATATATATACCTATGTTTATCATTGCAAGGTGTAATATATTCTTCTTGAATTATTTTTCCAATTTTACCATCTTTAGTTCTTACATAATCTCCAACTTTCATTATTACTCACCTTTGCTTTCTAAAATAGCATCTCTAATAACTAATTTGTATTGGTCATATTTTCCACCAAGTAAATGTTTCTTGTTTTCTTTTAAAAAATCTATTAATTCATCTATATTATTAACTAATCTAGTCCAACCATTTAATAATTCATTTTTACCATTTGTTATATCATATTTTTCTAAAATTATCATACTTATTCTCCTTTGCTTTTAAGATAATCTGTTATTTCCCTTACTGTTTTATATAATTGATACACTTGTGCTCCATTAGTATATTCCTCAAATAAAGCTTCTGGTATTATTTTAGGTATTTTCTTTTCTTCTTTTGGTGTATCTTCTATTATTTCTACTTCATCGTTTAATTCAATAGCACCTTGGTCTAATTTATTTATAATATTTTCACTACATACAAACATAGTGTCTTTACCTAATGCTCTATGAATATAATTTATATACTTAGGTACTTCTTCTCCATTTGCTATTTTATTTAAAAGCTCAATTATTCTCATATTCTATTCTCCTTCCTTTTTTAGTAGTTCAAAATTTAGTTTTGCATTTTTCTTTAAATTGTCTTTTGCTTTTAATAATTGTAAATTTGTATAATGGCATAATTTAATTATTTCTTCTTCGGTATTTGCTGTTTTTAATGGAATAATATGATCTATATGAACTTTTTCTTTTTTATCCCATTCAATACCATAATTATTTTTATAAGTATTTAGTAAATAATCTATAAAAAATTCAATACTACAACCTAATATTTCTTCTGTATGTTTATTTTTCTTTTTACTTTTTCTACTAAATGAATCTTTTAGCATTTCTCTTACTTGGCATTTTAATCTATAAATATCATCAGTTTTTCTTCTAATTTTATTTTTTTCATTTTTTATACTCATTAATCTTTTTCTGTTTTTATTAAAATATATAAGATTTCTAATTCTTATTTTTTCTTTATTCTTTAAATAATATTGTTTATCTTTCTTTAATATTATTTCTTTATTATCTTTATAATATTTTTTTCTTCTATTTTTAACTTTTTCTTCATTTTTCTTATCATATATTCTTCTTTTTAATTTTAATTTTTCTCTATTTCTGCGTCCATATTCTCTACTTTGCTCATTCATTTTTTCTTTATGATTTTTATAATATTCTCTACTATTTTTATTAGCTTTTTCTTTGTTTTTTAAATGATATTCTTTTAAATATTTATTTCTACATTCTTTGCAAGGATTTCTATATTTTCCTTTTTCAATAGTAAATTCTTCAATATTTTTTTCAATACCACATCTATTGCATATTTTAGTTTCCATAACATCTCCCCTTTATTCTAAAAAACAAAAGAGATACTTTTATGAATACATTAGGCAAATTATTGCTAGATGACCTACCTAATATACTCATAAAAATATCTCTTTGTCATCTAGCACTTTAATTATACCATAAATATATGAATAAATCAATTTTTATTATTCAAAATTTCAATTATCTTTTCGCCCATTTTTGCTCTAGGTACAATAATAAATCTAATTCCATATTTCTTTTTCATAGTACACATGATTTTAAATAATGTTTCACCTTTTACTTTCGTATGTGGAGAACTCCAATTTTTAATATCTTCAACTGATTTAATTTTAGATTCAGCTATAAGAAATATGAAGTCTTTGCATCCATCTTCTTTGGCTCTTGCTATTTCTCTTTTAATTCGTTCGTGTTCACTTGTATGGCATAAGTTTCCTGCTAATTCTAATAAACTATCTTTTCGGTCGATTACTACATTGTTGTTTTTGTAAAGTTTGTAATCCCCATAGTCTAGTTTACTTACTATGTAATCAATATTATTTTTATCAAAATATTCTAATATTTTCTTATGCCCTTTTTCACGAGTATCAACAATAATTAAATTATTCATCCTTACCCCCAGCACTCACTAAAACCATTATTATTGCGCCCATAAAGAATGATGCCATTAAACCTAAAATATACATATATACCTCCTATTCTTCAGGCATTTGATATACTACTCTGCTCATTTCTTTGTAATCTATTAATATATTTTGTATTTCATCTAATACTTCTAATGCTCTTTCTTTTGTTTTATATATTCCTAAATATATTTCACTAGCATATCTACCTTCATCCCATACAATAATATTATTATCATCAACATCAATTCTTCTTGTATTTATTAATGTTCTTTTATCTTGGCTTCTTATCCAAAGTTCGATAAGTCATCACTCCTTTTCTAAATATTTAAAAGAATAACCACAAGTTGATTTTAACTTTCCCTGACATACTTCTGTTATATGTGCATTTTGGTTATTCAAATCTTTTTTTGCTTCTAATAAAGAATTATATATTTTTCCATCACTTCTAATAATTCTTTTTTTATTAGCTTCGTGGCATTCTTTACAATTACTATATGAAACTTTTAATATCTTATGTTTATGAACTGTTTGTTCTTTATAAGTTGCCCATTCTAAATTTTCCACTCTATTATCTAATTTATTTCCGTTAATATGATTAACAGTTTCTTTATTAACTGGATTATCAATGAAAGTCAAGGCAATTAACCTATTAACTCTATAAGTTTTTGCAATTCCATTTTTAGATAATCTTACCATATAATAACCGCTTTTGTTTTTTGTATATTTTAATATTTTACCTTTTTGTAAATATTCATTAGTCCCATTTTTTCTAATATGTGGCAAACTTCTTATTTCTCCATTTAAATTTGCCTGATATAAATTTTCATAATTTGGTATATCCTTCCACATTTTTATCACCAATTTAATTTTATCATAATTTTATCTTGTTGTCAATCCATAAATCCATATTTGCCTCCTACTCGTATTGATCCTCAACAGGTATTCTTTTATAATTTTCTCGAACATCCTCTCGCATATAATCAATTTCTTTCTCTAAATTTTCAATTTTATTTAATAAATCTTCAAACATATTTTCAATTTCATCTTTATTAATCAAGCGTGTTTTTTCATCGCCAGCTTTAAACTTATTGTAATTTGTCATTGTTGCATTTTCAACTCTTAAAATTAAACTATAATCTATTTCCATAATACACCTCTTAAAAAAACGCTAAATATGTAGCACTTAAAAGTATAAAAATTGTACTTGATACTACAAAAATTTTAAAAAATCTATCAAATTTTGCTTCTTTCTTTTCACGTTGCAATCTTAAAATTCTTTCTCTATCTGATGCTTTGTTAATTGATTCTAACATTGCTAAACTTTCTTCATCCTCATAAAACCCCTCAAATTTATTTTTTTTCTTCATATTATCCCTCTTTCTTCTCTACTACTATTTTTTTATCTACGGCTTTAACTTCGATCTCATCATCTTCATTAATTCCTGCTTTAGCTACCACTTCTTTAGAAACGATTATGTGATAGCAATTAATTTTCTTTTCACCCTTTGAATTATAATAAACTTGTTTGTTTAGCTTACTCACTTTATCACCTCCACTATTAATATATTAACACATTAAAACAAAAAAGTAAACATTTTTTGCTTACTTTTTAAAATTTATTTTATATTCTGTTTTTTCATTTTTTAATTTTATAACTTTGTCTAATTGTTTAGAATATAAATATATTTTATTCATGCAATACATTCTAATAATATCGATAGGAGAGGTAGTTTTTAATAATTTTTTAAATTCTTTTTCTTTCATTTTTACACTTCTTTCTATTTAC
>Ga0326514_10001087_pt1 | contig 17851 bp, 33 predicted proteins | sample 3_2548_0518_D_FD_203653 | JGI IMG/M metagenome (GOLD analysis project Ga0326514, IMG submission 203653) | Bovine rumen microbial communities from UC Davis, California, United States - 3_2548_0518 | ecosystem: Host-associated > Mammals > Digestive system > Stomach > Rumen | place: USA... | reverse complement strand
TACCGACACTATGCTTGCGCTACGTTAAGTATGCCGCCGCCATTATTTCTTATTCACGATGCAAAGGTACGAATTTTTTTTGAACCTTGCAAATTTTTCGTGTTAAATAACGTTAAAGACGTTGTAAAGTTGTTTGACAACCTCGCCCTTGGCGTTCTTTATAACTCGGCCAGGAATGGCCATCACTCTAATGCTCTTTGGCAAATTTTTTAATTGCTTTTTACTCATAATATACTTTTTTAAGTACCTCTAAGGTACGTTGTTATTAACTTTTAAAATAGTCAGTGCTAATTAGTGGCGGAGTTGCACTTTCCTTTTCGACTACACAGTCGGCCTCTTCCTCAAATGTACATTGAGTGCCAAACGACCTGCTCTTACCGTTAGGCTACGTTACACTAACTATTTAACTGATTACAAGTGCAAAGGTAGTGTTTTTTTCTGAAATAACCAAATGTTTTTTCATCTTTAACATTACTTTAACACTTTTGTTAATTTATGTTGAAACGATGCAGCCGTGCAAGCGACCTCGCTCAACTTCCCTCACGAAGAAGGAGTAGCTTCCTCTTGTGCCGTCAGGGGCACGGAACATCTGCACTCGTTCACCTGTCTCATAACGTTTTCCGCTCTTAGAACGAACCACCTCGGGTTTGGTTCCGGCGCTCTTCAAATTTTGAATCTTCATATTATTATTTAAAACCATTTGAGGTTTTTATTTCTTCGGCATTGGCTCACATTCATCAAGTTCGCATACAACCAAATATTCTTCGTATGTATATTCGCCTGATAAATAGCGTTGATAAGCCATTTCACTTGCTGTTAAATCCATATTATTATCTCTTTTTTATCTGAGTGTAAAGGTACAAATAATTTTTGAATTGGCCAAATAAAAATATATATTTAACATTTAATTAACATAACGCTCTTTTACTGTACGCTGAAGCCTCGGATGACGCCTTCGCTGTCTGCCCACATCAAAGGTACAAAAAAAAATTAAAAGCACCAAATCTTTTTAGTTAAAAAAAGTTTAGTGCAAAAAAAATGTGCTACCTTTGTGGCAGCACACTTTCGACTAATCGTCAGCAGAAAGTTTCTTTCTCGACAAATAAATGTCGATGTACTCTCGACTCTCGTTCTCGATGTCCTCATAGACCTCGATGTAGTCAGAGCCTATACCATAGGCTGCGCAAAGCGAGAGGATGCAACTCTTTGCGTCTTGGCGAGTCAGTGTGACTGAAACGTAATCGCCACGTTCCTCATCGTTAAAGATTTCCTTAACGTGGTGGTGGAACACGCAGCAAAGTTTCTTCAGACGATGCACGAAAGCTGCGTTCAACTTCTTCTTGGTGTGTGGCAGAGAGGCCACGTACTCATAATGGTGTGTCATAAGCTAAATGTTTTTAGGCACTACCTTGGGATTATCCCTTGGTTTCTGAGTGTAAAGGTACAAAAAAGAATTGAAACTACCAAATATTACTAGTTAATAAATGTTAATCAAATTGCGATTTTTTTTAAAGGATTTTTAACTAAAAAAATTTGGTAATATGGGAAAAAATTACTACCTTTGTGGTGGGGATACCAGGGAAGGCGTACCTTGGGCTTCAGTTTCGTTTAGGCACAAAAAAATGGCGACTCTTTCGAGCCACCATTTTTTATTATTAGTAATTCTTCTATTACTTACCCACGAACATCTTATTAATGTTTTCGAGGTTGAACAAACCTACGAAACCAAAGCGAGGGTTAATGAAAATGTCCTCTCCTTGTGCGAGGAAAACAACATTTTCTATCTTAGGCTGCTTGACACCAACAATATTCTTGATGCCCAAAGCCTCTTGTTTTGCGCTTGGTGCTTTTGGACTGATGTAACGCTTGATGTCGTTCATCAACTCGCTATCTTCTGCAACAAGCTGCATCACACCATTGTTGTCGTATATAGTAAAGTAAACAACCTTTGTTGGCTTGCGACCCTCATACAAGCGCAAATAACGTTGGTCAGTGTCGTTATGCTCCATAATGATGTTAGCGAGGTCATTATCAACCGACTCACAATAAGTTCCCTCCTTTGGGAAAGCAACTGCAAACTCAGCGTCTGTAAAGTGAATACCCTCACGCTCACACTCAGCTTTAACTATATTATAATAGTTCATACCGGTTGCAGCGTTCTGATAGATAGACAAGCTATACACCTTACCTATATAAGGATTTACCTTATCTTCGGTCATTTCTTTACGTGGTGTACCAACGGGGTACTTGTTCATCTTCTTCTCAGTAAGCAGAGCGGCGTACAAGCCAAATGTGCCACGCTTAATGCGCTTACCGAAATCTTCAATAGTGTTGACTTGGTTTTTGTACATAATGCTTATTTATTAGGGGTTATTATCTTGGGTTAGTCCCTCGATTTCTATTTGCAAAGGTACAACTTTTTTTTTAATCTACCAAACATTTTGGCAATTATTTTTAGTGCGTTAATAATTTTTAACGCTAGTGTTAAAGTTATGTTAAAGGTGCAAAAAGATTTGGCCATATGGGAAAAAATTCGTACCTTTGAGGTGGGAGGAACAGCGAAGGAGGACGCTGAGGCAGTCACTGCTGTTCCGCCAACAACAACATAAAAAAAACGTGCGACTTTCACAAGCCACACGTTTCTTTGTTTAACTAATTTAATAAGTAATATTATGAAACAAACGAATTGTCTACCAACCGTATACTTTAGCCACATAAGGGCGTAAGGACTTTGTAGCACGTCTAAATTGCTCTTCTGTCATTCCGCCATAGGCAATTTCATTAACAAGCCATTCAGCGTGTTCTTCATTTTTTGCAACACGATATAAAATGTAATTGGTTCCGTCGTGATGTATCGCTTCACACTTTACATTATATGGGTCACAATACCAAGTAACGTAGTCACAATTTGAATAAAGAATATCAGCCACGCAAGTGCCTATAAGTTTCGCACCATTAACTCGACCATTCCATAAGCCTAAGTTAGCAAAGGCTATAATGTAGCCGTCTACCTCTTTTTTAAGGTTCATACGTTCATCATCAAGGCTAAATTCACATTCCCCATAATAAGTTTCGGGGTTGATTTCGTCCTCGGTAAGTTCGCTTTGCATATCTTCGCACCACTCTTCATAGTTATTGTTTGACCAAATGATGCGCTTTTGTTTGTTGATAGGATATAATACTATCTTACCATTCTTGCGCTCAAATGGCACTTTATAATAACCTGAAAAGCCAAGAAAATCAATTATTTGCTTTTCACCGCCAAGCTTAATAAACGTATCAACGTCTTTTCTTATTGAATCATAACCATTAAGGTATTGCTTGCCGTCTAACGATGTAATAACGGCACTAAGCTTGTTAGGGCATTGAAAGAATCTTAATTCTTCTTTGCCATTTCTAAAAATACTAATTAGCTTTCTCATAACTCGTCTAAATGTTTATTTGTTCAAGGGCAAAGGTACAAAAATAAATTTATAAAAACGAATATTTCTAGTTAAAAAAAGTTAATAAAATTATTTTTTTTCTTAAACAATTATTAACTAAAAATATTTGGCTATCTCGTGAAAATGTTGTACCTTTGAGGTGGGGAACAACAGGATACAGCTCGAACATCCAGCTGAGGCAACAGGGCAAAAGAAAAGCGTGCTACTCTCACGAGCAACACGCTTCAAGAACCATGAAAAACAAACTAACCTATAACCTTAACCTTATGTAATTAACCCATATTCTTTTATTAATCTCCTTGATATACAAGGATTAATAGGATATTTAACTGTTATGTGGCGACCACTCTCATTCACATAAATGTGGTGGGAACCATTATTTCTGTTCAGCTTATATCCATTCGCAGATAGTATTCTTTCGAACTCTCTCCGTTCATAGACTTTCATTCTTTGTACTTTACTCATAGTTTATTTTTTTGCGTATCTAAATGTTTGCCCACAATTAGGGCAAATAAAAACCTCACCGTCTTCGTCTTGTGCATTTGCGATATTGATTTCAACATCGTTGTGGCACTTTACACATTTTACTTTCTCCATATTATAATAGTTTATTAGTTTATCTAACGCAAAGATACGAATAATTTTTGATATATGCAAGCATTTTACAATATTTAACTCAAATTATTTTCATACGCTTCAGTACAGTTCAGATGCTGTCCACACGAGCTTCTCCTGGAAGCCCCACCTCAAAGGTACAAATAAAAATTGAAAGTGCCAAATCTTTTTAGTTAAAAAAAGTTTAGCACAAAAAAAACGTGCGACTTTCCCAAGCCACACGTTCCAAATGAAAGCAGAAACAAATTCCCATTAACCTATAATACTATGAACAACAAACGTTGTGACTCGTTTGGGATTCGAACCCAAGACACCTACATTAAAAGTGTAGTGCTCTACCTACTGAGCTAACGAGCCTAACCATATTTAACTTTTTTGAATTGCGTTATAAATCACATCAAAGATACGACAACACTCTGAGAAATCAGACCAACCGAATTCGCCGGTATTATTTTCATCATAGATAGGCAAGAAAGGACCTCCATTTTTGTAATCAGATAAATAACAATAGGCGGGAACATCTTCGCCATTCTTTATGATAGCCCAATAAACCATATTGCCAATAGTGATAGGCTTTGCGTGTACCGCCCTAATCCACATCACAACAAGTGCCATAATCATTTTTTTAGTGCCATTGACACTCTTTATGGCATTTTCGTACAAATTAGAATATACTCCCATAATTAATCTTCTGCTTTAATTGTTTCTACTGCTGCCTTAAGAATTGATTCTCTCAGCTTTTCTTTCAACTCATAGTAGCTATCATCAGAGCCGTCATCAACACTACTCTGTGTAGGATTCTCCAAGCCATTCTGAGAATAGGCTTCATCTGCTAACGCACTAGCTGCTTGCGTTACAATCTCTTCAATCTTGTCGTTCATTTCAATCTTCATAATTGCTTATGTTTTTAATTCGTTTGCAAAGGTACAACTTTTTTTTGAACTGTGCAAGGAATTTACATTATTTAACTATAAAATATTCTGTTGCAGACCAAACCAAGATATAATGCGTCTTTGTCTGAGCGCAATTATCAGCCCAAGGATTATTTAAATCAAGGCTTAAAGCTTTGTATAAGTCGGGCATTTCACGCTTAATCTTTGCGACAAGCCGCTTATAAGAAGCTTTTCTCGCCCCACGCATTAACTTATCCCATTGCGTTGCTGTAATATCAGCACAAGTACATTCCAAATACATAATATATTATTTATTATTTAAGCCATTCTTTGCTGCAAAATAGAAAGCCAAATCATAGTACTCTTCATCAGAGAAAGTATCATCGTGCTTTAAAGCATAATCCAATATCTCTTGCTGCCCCTCAGTAAACTGCATATTATCAATCTGCTCAAGTGCGCTATCGCCAAACTTTGTTACATCTAACTTTGCCATAATACTATTGTTTTATTGTTTATAGTCTAAAGGTACAATAATTTTTTGAAATAACCAAATATAAACAGTTAAAAAAATAAAATGCATCACTCTTTCGAGTGACGCACCTTATTATTGTTCATATACATCGTTATCGAATGTTGCGCACATTTTAAACTCCAAGAAGAACTCTTCCCATACCTCGCATCTATTATCCTTAACACGAAAAATAGTTGTTTGAATGTGCTTATACTTTACATCAAAGAACTCATTCATTCCAATCAGTTTATTCTCTTTACCAATTGTAATAGGTTCAGAGGTAAGGTTATACCCATTCAGCTTGTTATAAGCCTCAAAATAGGTAATGTTTCTTACTAATGAACAAAGTTCATTGTACTCTCGACTTGCTAATTCCTTTATTGCTTTATCCATAATCATAATAGGTTTAATTGTTTAACTTGACCTAAAGGTACAAAAAAGATTTGAAATATGCAAATTTTTAGTCTTAAAAAAAATTAAAAAATTATACTAGCATTATTTAACAAAATAGATTTGGTCCTTTGAGAAAAATGTTGTACCTTTGGAGTGGGGATACAGCGAAGGAGCCAGCTGAGGCAGTTGGACAGCATGCACAAAAAAAGGTGCATCTATTCTCTCGAACGGATACACCAAGTAACGCTAACTAAAAAAATAACAAGTATGATTTACATTGCAAATATACAAGAACTTATTTTGATTCAAAAATATATTATGTTAATTAATATTAATAGATAAAAAAATGTGGCGACTTATCACAAGCCACCACATTTGCCCAAGTTTAACTAAAATCGAATTATGAATTATGGATAGTATTATCTGTTGATATGTCGATTAGCGTTATCACGACCATTGATAGGGCTGCTCGAAAGCCCCTTAAAGGTTGCAACTCCCTCCATTGTCTTGTTTTACCAAATTAACTTTTTCATATTCTTTACTTTTTTAATCTTCTTCTTCGTCATATTTTACGACCTCGACATCATCGTAGCCGTCCTCTCTGTACTCGTCTGCCAACTCTTCTGCATCTGAACGTGTCATTAGGTAATCGTTTACCTCGACATCGCCAACGTACACACTCCAACACTCTTCATCTTCTTCTGTGTCTTCGGGTGTTTCATCGTCTGCATCTTCGCACAACTCTGCCGTGTAAGGTGAGTATATCGTGCCGCTACTAACGGCTTCCGAATCAACGGCGAACAGACCTGTGCCTTTTTCGTAATATACCTCAAGTTCAATAACCATATCAGCAATTAGCTTTTCGGCTTCTTCCCTTGTGGCGCACACCTTTTCTTCAAGCAATTCCTCAACCTTTGCTTCAAAGGCTTTTGGAAACTTATCCTTTGTCAGCGTGACATTGCAAAGGTGCTCATACTCGTCTGAATTGTTCAATCTTACTGCCATATTCTACTCCTTTTTATTTGTTGGTGTAAAGGTAATAATAATATTTGAATTGACCAAATAAATTATCACCTTTAACATTATTTTAACACTTATTTAACATATATGGTACTTTTTTAAGTACCTTTATTAGTCATTACAAGCTTCAACGGACATACAAGACCAAATGCACATATTGACTTGTGACATCGTGCCGTCCTTTTTCATCTTCTTGACCTTTGGCAATATCTTGTTGTCATAGTATGAAAGCTCATAGCCGACAACAAAGCCATACTGAACAGAATTATTACTATTGTCGAACACCCTTACCTTTGAGCCGATAGGGTAAGGCTTATTGTCCTCAATATATTTTTCTCTGAGGGCAATTCTCTTTTTCCTCAACGCAGCCATCTGCTCGTCAATTTCAGAATCCTTTTTTGTATACTCTTCTTGTGTCATAATATTATAACTAATTTAAATTATTAATATACTATTATTATTTAACAGTGTTGAATTTATTCTTCAACACTATCAAACTTATCCTTTATGGCTTTCTTCAACTCGTCTATTGACTTGTGTTTACTCTTTGCTTCGTCTACTATAATAACGCCCAAGCAAAATAAAATAAAAATACCGAACCACATAATTCTATTCTCCTTTCTTTTTAAATTATTATTTGTAAGCGTAAAGGTAGTGTTTTTTTTTGAATCTACCAAATCTTTTTCCGTCTTTAACATTATTTTAACAGTCCTGTCGGATTACCGTATCACACGACTCATCACGCTGTCCACGAGCTGTATCCTGGAAGCCCCACTCCAAAGGTACAAAATAAAAACGACATAGCCAAATCTTTTTAGTTAATAAATCTTTAATAATATAACAAAAAAAGGGATATGGAAATCCATACCCTTTTACATACAATCGCAATAACTATAATCAAAATCATTAAAGCTTACTCCATTCCCCTTTTTAGCCACGCAAGCTATAGGCTCACCTCTCTTCTTTTCATCATAACGAACAAGCGCACCACAAATAATTGGTAACTCTTCTTTAGAACAAATCACGTTTACTTTTTCACAATCATAGTTTGTAGTGCCATACTGAATCTGCCATTCTTCTCTCATAATCTTAATGCTTTAATTAATACTCTTGTTTATTATTATAGTGCAAAGGTACAAAAAATTCCCCACTCCCACAACCGACTAAAGGTAGCATAACTTACGTTAACGCTAGTGTTAAAGTTATGTTAAAGGTGCAAAAAGATTTGGTTATGTGGAAAAAAATTCGTACCTTTGAGGTGGGGAAGCCAGGGAAGGAAGACGCTGAGTCATGTGAACAGCATGTGGCAAAAAAATGCGCCACCCTTATCGAGCAGCGCATCTTTTATTTTTGGTTATACCCTAACCTTTGGTGTTCTCTTGCAAGGTCAATTATCTTTCTTCTGACCTTAGCATCAAGGTTAAGAAACTCAACCCCCATTCTATCATATACTTGATTTGGTCTTGCTATAATATCAGTTATATGCCTATTAGTTCTATTATTATAAACTTTAATAATAGCTTTATCTGTAAGTTCGAATCTCTCGGCACCATTCTTATGACCTCTATCAAGTACGTTGGTGCAGATAACATTGTTGGTATCTCCAATAACGTTGCTAATGAATTGCTCACGTTCTCTTCTCTCTTCGTTGTAGTGCATTGTGTTTACCATACTATACAATTTTAATGTTCAACTTAATTATCTCTACAAATATACTATTTTTTTTTGAAATAAAGAAGTTAATTTATACGTATAACAAAAAAAGTTCATCTATTAAACATTATTTAACTAAATAGATTTGGTTATCTCATAAAAAATGACTACCTTTGTAGTGGGGAACAACAGGATACAGCTCGAACATCCAGCCGAGGCGACAGGGGCTTCGAGCATAAAAGAAAAGCGTGCTACTCTCACGAGCAACACGCTTCAACTAAACAATAGTAACCTCAAAAACTTTAGTATTATGACCAACAATTAACTTTTATCGTATTCTTTTCGCAAGTCTTTATAGGTTTCTGCGTCCTCTACTAACAATATCTCTCCAAACTCAGCACTATTATCTTCAAGTGCATCAGCAGAGAATAATGGTAGCATTTCAAACTTGCTCTTTATCTCAGACATATCTTCTCCCTTGATATAAACTTCTGCGCTAAACTTTATTCTAACCTCCATATCAGTAATTTATTTAAAGTTTTCTTTATTGAACTCCTTATAGTCGAAGATACAAGCGAACATTTCGTCTGAATTAGCAGTGCAATAATAGTCCAAATCTTCCAGACTCATATGCTCCATATCTGCAATCTCTTCCAAGCGAATATCAATCAACTCTATTTCAGTTGGTGTGTACTCATTCTCCAAATCCTTAATAAGGCTTTCTCTTACTTCTTTTATTGTCATAGTCTTTTGTTTTTATCTGAGTGTGAAGATACAAATAATATTTTAAATAACCAAATCTTTTTCTAACTTTAACATTACATTAACATAAACGAAAAACGTGCGACTTTCCCAAGCCACACGCTATTCTAATCAACCTAACACAAAAACCCTTGCGCTATGAAAAACACAACTATGAAAAACATCAACCTAACTTTCTGTCCTTGTCATTAACTGAGGTAAAGGTACAAAAAAGATTTGAAATAGCCAAATATTTCGTGTTAATAAATCTAAATAAAAAAAACTTTTTTTCTAGCACTTATTAACTAAAAAGATTTGGTTATCTCACGAAAATGTTGTACCTTTGAGGTGGGGAAGCCAGCGAAGGAGGACTCTGAGGCAGTCACTGCTGTTCCACGAGTAAGGGCAAAAAAATGCGCCACCTTTTCAAGTGACGCACATTTTTAAACAACAAAATATATAGCTAAATAGCTTTCTTCTCAGCAAATTCGCACTTGCCCATTGGCACATCTTTGCATTTCTTTAGGTTGAAACGTTTAACCTCATTGCCAAGGCAATATTCGTTCCAAGAGCGAGAGAACATATGGAAACGTTCTTCGTCTGTTATATGCAAAGGTCTTTCGTGACCATAAGACATAAATAAATAAGTTCTTAACATTGCTATGGGATTACCCTCAGCACGAACAGTACTATGTACGTTGGTTAGTTCATCAAAGAACTTATACACATCTGTGAAATCCCAACCCTTTATTATAGTTAAGTAACCCATAAAAGAGCCTATGTAGTCTTTTTTAGACATCAGTTTTTCACGATGCGCACCACGCATTTCAGCGCAAGCCTTTGCACATTCACGCAACTGCGCTAAGTTTTCCTCAACAAAATTAAGACATTCAATATTGTTAGAAGAAATGCGTGTAGTGGCGGCTCCGTGACTACCATATCTTTCGTTTGACCACTCCATTATTCTCTTTGCCATTGAAGCAACATAACCAATAACGGTGTTTGTTTCACCCTCAAGAAGCTGCGAAGCTTCCAACACGTCCTTAAATGTACGTGACTTAATAGCGTCCATCACAACAAATGCTTCTTCAGGTATTCCGTACATAACGGTTGACAGAATAGGGCGGTGTGCTAATGTTATTGCAGTCAAGCGACCACCACCGTCCAACAACATATCAGTATCACTAAAAATAATAGGCTGACCGCTGAAACCCCAAACGCCATCAAGCATTTGTTTTGCATAAGAATAAACTCTTGTAGTGCTAAGAGCCTTGCGGTTCTTTCTGTTCTTCTTAATCCATTGACTTGCTAGAGTAGGAGTGATAACTTTAAGTTCAAACTTCACTTTCTTCTCTAACTCACGCTTAATTGCATTGAGCTTCTTAATCTGCTCTACTAACTCTTCTTTTGTAAGCTTATCTACCATATTCTTTTGTTGTTTAATTACCTCGGGAATACCCCTCGATTTCCATTTGTAAAGGTAATAATAATTTTTTAAATAACCAAATATTTTGATGCTTTTAACATTAAATTAACTATTATGTTAAACTAGTGTTAAACATCAAAAAAGATTTGGCCATATGAAGAAAATTTCGTACCTTTGAGGTGGGAAGGAAGCCCCCACAGGACTCAAGTCATCCTCCACAGCATGTGGGCATAAAAAAACGTGCCACCTTAAAAAGGCGACACGTTCCCCAAACAAACATTTTACAAACGAACTACAACCACGAAGATTATTTCTTTTCTTTTGCCATTGTTTTGGCAGAAGATATATTTTCTAAGCCTTTGGCTAATGCGTCATAGGCTTTTTCGCACAATTCGTAATCCTCCTTCATTCCATCAGTCATTACTCCACTAATGAGTTTAACTGAATTAAGATTACCCATTTTATCAACTAATGCTTTCATTGTTATATCAATAGCATTCTCGTCCATCATTATATTTGTAACCATAGCCATTTATTGTTTTAATGTTAATAATAAAAAGAGTTAGACCTCAGGGTCATCAACTCTTTCAATATGTTTGTGCAGCACGTTGTGCAGTTGGGTAAAATCCAAATCCTCGCACTCAAATACTACCTCGTCTTTAATTGCTCTCAGCAACTCAATATCGAAATAGTCGCTTGCTCTGTTGTAGTAGATTCTTACTCTACCTCTGTGCAGCAGACCACTTACTTTGAACTGAATACCATAGCACAAGCCGCTATCATCTACAATAAACTTAAAGGCATTTGCGCCCCAAGTAAAGTATTGTCTTGCTCTCTCGCTCATTGCGAAAGGTGTGTACTTACCACGAATATAGGTCATAATCGTGTTGAACATTGATTTCAACTCTTTGTCTGTGGGAAATTTGTTGCCTAACTTTTTCATAATCTTCTGTTTTTTGTTTGATAGATTAAAGGTACAATTTTTATTTGATATATGCAAACTTTATTTCAACTTTAACATTACTTTAACATATAGTACTTTTTTAAGTACCTTATATATAACTGTATACAGATAATAATATATTAATATAATAATAAAAAGAAAAACGTGCTACTCATCACGAGCCACACGTTTTGAATATGGAAACAATTATTTCAATTGAGTGTTATTCTTTTTTCTTCAGACCTAATGACTTTCGTCTTACGCCCTTTTCAACCTCTTCAAGTAGGCTTTTAACTTGAGCCAACTTTTCAAGTTCTTCGCTGTACTCTTCCACGCCCATTTCTATGACGTTCGTATTCAGCAAAGCCACTGCATTCAAAGTGACATTGTTAATTAAGTAACTTACGTTGTTTGCAATTTTGACATTCTCCATAATCGTTCTGTATTAAGTTAATAATGTTGTTTCGTTTAACTGAGTGCAAAGGTACAAAAATTATTTTAACTGTGCAAGCCTTTTACAATCTTTAACTATATTATTTTTTAATATCGTTCTATATATATAGTACTTAATTAAGTATCTTATCTAACACCACTTAACAATATTTAACATAATGTTTTTATTGGAAGAAAAGTAGGGATTAAACCCTACTTGCATTTCTTTGCGCATAGCACAATATATCTTCCTTTAGTTTTAGTGTGGAAGTGATAAACCACGCCACTTATTCTGACCTTAACACCAAAAGGACGTTGGGTAGAAGAAACGTATTCAGCGTTTATCGTTGGAAACTCTTTGGCAATTGTCTTGTATAGCGATTTGCCATAGTCGTTAATGTCTTCGTACTTGCTTTCGTCTTGCCAACGGTCACGCAAGTAAAAGAAATTGTTTGCCACGTTGTTGTTGTTAATAATGTTGCTAATAGCCTCCATAATATTTGCCATAATTCTTAAAGTTTAATCAATTAATACTATTGTTGTTTGTTCGTAAGTGCAAAGGTACGAAAAAAAATTGAAACTACCAAATCTTTTTCCTAGTTTAACATAAATTTATATATTTGTTAAGCAAGTGTTAATACGCCTCAAAAATTTGGTAAGCTCGAAATTTTGCTTCCTTCCTGGCTTCCCCACACCAAAGGTACAAAAATCCATTGAGAAAATGCAATCTTTTTAGTTAATAAATGCTAGAGAAAAAAACTTTTTTTCTTAAAGGTTTTTTAACGAAAAAGATTTGGTTATGTGGAGGAAAATCACTACCTTTGAGGTGGGGCTTCCAGGAGAAGCTCGTGTGGACACAGTGCGTGTCATCAACCTACCAAACACAATAAAGGGAATAAGCACTAAAGCCTATTCCCTTTCGCCTTATATAAAGCCTATTTTTAAGCCTTATAAAGCCTTATTAATCCCTTCGCCTTATAGTTATTAGCTAACATAAATAAAACCTTATATTGAGCCTTATATAAAGCTTTATTATAGTGTACTTAATTAAGTACTTATATATGCAAAAAAAAAGTGTTGGGTTAATCCCCAACACTTTCGTATGTTTCTATCGCTATATTTTTTTCTAAGCCTATATAGCGAATTTTAGTCAGTTCATATTGCGCTACACTCGTTTGCTCTTTTTCGTTGGTTACACCAACCTCAATTTGTCGTTTAGGCGCATACGACTTTTTTTCTTTCATCATCGCTTTAGCGACATCATTACTTATTAATAAGCCGTCTAAGTAGTATTTTTCCTCATAGCTGCCCTTATCGCAACCTCTAAAGTTTATTACTAAATACTCAATCCCACTTTTTATCGCTTGTTTAAAGAAGGGGAATTTGGTGTATATGAATCCCTTTGGCGCAAGTGGTGTAAACTTTTCAGTTGCTTTCGCATTAACATCACCACCATAGCTTACAAGTGGTCTATCAATCCAACAACATACTTTAACAAGCCTACCATAGTCAGCCTTATTAATAAGGCGGTCAGCCTTAATTACCACGTCAGCCACAACATTCACGCCTCTCTGAGCAGGCTTAAAGTTAGCTACTACATTCTTTACTGAAACCTCGTTCATAAAAATCTTGTTCATCATAATGTAAATTTTTTTTTGGGTTAATAACTATTGTGTTTGTTGATTTTCAACGATAGCAAAGGTACAAAATTAATCTGAGAAAAAAGAATCTTTTTAGTTAAAAAATGCTAGAAGAAAAAAATATTTTTTCCCCTTATTATTATATTATAATATTATATTAATATATTAATTAATTGCGTGCGCAAGCGCATTTTAAGCCTTATAAGACGTTTTTAGGCTGCAAGATAGTAAGTTATAAGGCTAAATGATTTGAGCGCAACAGAAACAAAATAAATAGCCTTAAATCGAATCACATACCACCCCTCCACCCCACCCCTCTATATATCCCCTCCCTTATTTTAGCTTTTTAACCCCCATTTAGAACGGCAACAGTTGTGTAAATTAATTTTCCGGGAAATTTTCATTAAAAATATGAAGGGGGTGTCATATTTCTCTTCATATAAGGGCAAAAAAAATTCCGGGAAAAAATTTTCCCGGAAATTAGTAGTATTTTAATCCATTAAAGCGATGTTCAATCATAAATTCTTTCCATTTTGTATTAAATTCTCCTATTTTATTACGTCCGTACTTATGGTAGTTCATTCCGACTCCGTGTGTGAATCTAAAGAATTTGCTCCAGTCTTTAAAATATTCAAAATAATTAAATGAGAAGAACAAATCTTTTTTATATTGTATTTTATTTGGTGCTGTGATTTTTAGGAAGTCATTATATATATGATTTTCCTTCAGGAATCTTTTAAGCAATTTAAAGCCGTCATCGAATTCTTTTTGTGTCATATTATTTTATTAATTTAATTTTTCAATATAGTCATCCATATATTTTAGCCATTCTTTATGTATTGCTGACCAGTATTCGTGTCCTTGTGGTGAATATGACCATTCGAATCCGAAGAAGAGGTAGCCTGCGTATGACAGGTTTTTAACTGTATCTATTTTATCCTTATTATTTATTTTTATGTGTAGTGCTTGAAACTCTTCGTTATCTTTAAAATATCCCATTTGTGTATGAATGAATGCCATATTTATGTTAGAGAGATATTGTGTGAATATTTCTTTTGAATGTTTTTCTGTCAGGAATTTTTCGAAGAGTTTAAAATTTTCGTCCCTTCCTATTATTTTATCTGTGATAAATTTTGTATATTCATTTATTGTTGAATTGCTATCTTTAAATGATTCCCACATTTGTGTGTATGTGCCAAAATATTTTATTGGGTCTATTATTTTCAATTCTCCTTTCGAATTATATTTTTTGCATAAAAATTTTACCCATCTTATAAAGTCAGGGTATTTATTTTGTTCCTTGATAAATCGTTTAAATGTTTTATTAACTCTCATACAATATATTTCTTAATGATACTTTTATATACAAATATACAAGAAAAATATTTCATATATATTATGGATTATGCTAAAAAATGTTAAATAATATTAACAAAGGGCAAAAAAAATGAGCGAATCAGAGAGATTCGCCCATATGTTCGACAAGTCAATTGGACTTGTTCGTAAGTGGTCTGAGATTAGAGTTGGGTTGGTTGCTGCTTAATGATAAATACCAGATTTGCGATATAAAGCATCAACTACCTTGTCAAGAGCCTCGTAAAATCCCTTATTAAACAGATAATAGACACCCTCGCCAAAAAGACTTTTATATGATTCTTCATCTTTCTCTAATAGGTTTCTAACTCTATCCATTGCTTCATATAAGTCATCTAAATAATCTTTTTCATAATTATGCACCCCACCATTGAAACCGCTATAAACCTCTTCCTCGTTTATAGCCTTGTTTACCGACTCTTTCACAATCCTGTGAAGGTCACCTTCTGTTAATCTTATAAGTTTCTTATTCATATTCATTTATCTTATTAAACTAATTATTTGTGGTATTTGTTCTTCTCCAAATTCAATATTGTCAAACCATTCTCCATCTGAATATCTAAAACCATAGAATTCCACGTCACCATTTTTTAGAATATATCCAAGTCTTGTTATACCAATTTTTCCTATTGGCTTAGTTAATTTAGCATCACCAGCCTCACAACCATATTGTTCTGATGTGTCATCAAAATCACTTGATTTCTTAATTGCATTGGCTAATAACATCTTGGGGGTATTATTGCTTTGTGCATCGCTTTGCAACATTTCATATGCATCCTCTACTTCGTGAGTAAATTGGTATGCATCAATACCATTATTAAATAAACATCTTGCAATCTCATTTGGGTCAATGCCCAATTTAATGCACATATCTATTGTATTCGGAGTACTCCGTCCTTCTCTTATAATCTTGTATATTGACTCGTTGATAATCTTATGCAACTTAGATTCAGCTAATCTTGTTCTTATCATATGGACATTTATTTTTTAATAAATATCACGTAGAATTTGTTTTTCTCATGTTATTTATTTTATAAATATTTATTTAATAGTTAAAACATTATATAGATTATGGGATTATTAAGATATTTAGGCTCATTGATAAAGAATGACACGGGTAATTCTAGTAAGAGTTTTGCGTTGGTGATGTCAACTCTTGTATCATTTATTACGAGTTTAACCATTTGTGGTATATTGGTATATGATGTTTATCAGAATGGTTTTATAAAGACGGATTTGGAGGCATTGGGTATATTCATTATATGTGTATATTCAGGTAATGCTGCATCTGGTGTGCCTAAGATATTTGGTGACAAGTATTTTAGCAAGGCTAAGATAATGAAGAAGCGTGAGGAAGAGGAAGGAATTATTGAGGATGAATAAATATTTATATAGAAAAAAATAATAAATATGAATAAAAAATTAGTTAAACTTACAGAAGGTGATTTACGTAATATTGTAAAAAGTTCTGTTAATAGAATATTGAGGGAATTTGGTTCAGATGGCCCTGATTTTGAGAATATGAACTTTGATTCTGCCAGTCTTCCTGACAGAGAATATAAGGAATTAGACCCTGAGAATGACCTTAATTTCTTGAATGACTATGAATTTTTACCTAGCATGAGACGTGGAAGACACGTGCAGAGTGCCAATGACTTTGATGAATTACCTGAGTCAAGAAGAAGAAGAGGAAAAGTCATTAAGGAGAGTGATGATGATTTTAATTACGATGCTTATTATCGTAGTTTAAAGGGTTTCCTTAACAATCCTATTGACATTAATAATGGAGATTATAATCCTAGCGATGAAGAGATAATGAGTGCTATGGACGATTTAAATCTTGATGACTTGGACTTGGACTTACCAGAATCAAAAAAGAGAATGGGTAGAATCATTAGAGAGTCTATACGTAGAATCATTACTGAGAAGCACAGACCAAGTGGTGTTTCAAGAAGAATACACACAAGGGATGCTAATGGTAAGAAGCAGAGTTTTGATTATATACCAAACTTACCTAAGTATAACAAGTCTCAGGAATTTAATCAGGCAAGTAAATTCCAAAGAATAAATGCTCGCCCAGTTGAAGACCCAAATGGAGAAGATATTGATACCGTATTAAAGGATGGTACAATTGAGCGTAAGGGGTTGCATCTTCCACAGGGTTATTACAATGTGAATAATGTTGGTGGTACTGAGCATTGGGGAATTGACCCTAAGACTTTTGCAAAGAAGTATGAGGCTGACCCTGAGCAGCAGGGCGTTTATAAGCCAAAGGGTGGTCCTATGTTGGCAAGTAATCCATTAAAGAGAAACACATCATTCCAGGCACCTTGGGGCGGCCGTATGGATATGAAGAAGGGTAGCCGTATATTGCAAGACCCTAACAACCCAGAAGATACATATGGTATAGATGGTGAAGCATTTGGTGGCACATATGAGTTTGATGAATCAAAGAAGAAAATGGGTAAAATCATTAGAGAATCTATAAACAAGGTGTTGAATGAAAGTGGCGAAGATTATCCTGGTGATGATTGGCGAGATGCTTATATGGACGATAGGGGTAATAGAATACAATCAAGAGGTCACGGTCCAAATAAAAAATTTAGAACGATAAAAGCTCAAGAACCAAAAAAACAGGCAAAACAATCAAAAAAATATCCTAGTGATGATTGGGAAGAAGCTTATATGGACGATAAGGGTAATAGAATTCAATCAAAGGGACATGGTCCTAATAAAAAATGGAGAACAATTAAAAAAAGCTAAAATA